>Ga0255356_1000192_pt1 | contig 42749 bp, 32 predicted proteins | sample HBST100metaG_FD_189944 | JGI IMG/M metagenome (GOLD analysis project Ga0255356, IMG submission 189944) | Peat soil microbial communities from Stordalen Mire, Sweden - H.B.S.T100 | ecosystem: Environmental > Terrestrial > Soil > Wetlands > Peat | place: Sweden: Norrbotten County, Stordalen Mire...
GTCCAGATCGAAGTCGATGCGCGCGTCCATCCGCGTCGCCAGCGGCTTGCCTTCCAGGAGCGGGTTATTGAAGTACTCGCCTCGCAACCCCTCTTCCGTGCCTGACCGCAGCGCCGTCCGCGCCACCGGAACGGCCAAGCCCTCGGCCAGCGCCGCACCCTGCGCATACCTGACCCGCGCATTGGCCGGGAGTCCGTCGCGCAGCCCCTCGAAGAGCGTTTTCGGGTTGTGCACTGTGCCGTGGTAATTGGCTTCGATTTCTTCCAGCAAATCTCCCGTGGGGCCAACCACGGCCACGCGCTTGCCCGCAAAATTCAGCGGCAGCAATCCGCCCTCGTTTTTCAGCAGCACCATTGACTCTTCGGCCGTCCGCAGCGCCAGAGCGCGGGCTTCCTGCGTATCCACGGCCTCCGGCCCGATGGCCGAATAGGGTGAGCAGGAAGCGGGCTGGAGCATTCCCAACCGGAAACGGGCCAGCAGCAAGCGGTGTAGCGCCCGATTGATCTCCGGCTCGGTAACCAATTGCTGCCGAAGCGCCTCGTTCAGATGCCTGTAGGTTGCGCCGCAATCGAGATCCACGCCGGCCTTGAGCGCCGCGGCGGCCCCATGGGCATGGTCCGGCGTAAAGTGCAGATACTCGGTAATCTCATCGACCGCGTCGCAATCGGAAACGACGTAGCCCGCGAATCCCCACTGCGCGCGCATACGATCCTGGATCAACCCGGCGTTGGCGCAGGCCGGGGTACCGTTGATCGCGTTGTAGGAGCACATGACCGCCGTAGCGTGGGCCGTCCCTGTCAAGGCGCCGAACGCCACCAGATACGTATCCGCAAGATCGTGCGGGCTGGCCTTTGTGTTGAATCCGTCGCGCACAGACTCCGGCCCGCTGTGCGCGGCAAAGTGCTTGGCCGTCGCGTCGGCGCGCAGATAGAAGCCCTGCGGGCCCTGCATGCCGAGCACGAATCCGCTGCCCAGCAACCCGGTCAGATACGGGTCCTCGCCATAAGTTTCCTGTCCCCGGCCCCAGCGCGGATCGCGAAAGATATTGATGTTCGGGGACCAGATGGTCAGTCCCGCATACCGCGCCGAATTGGTCGCCTGGTGGGGATTGAACTTGGCCCGCGCCTCCGTGCCGACCACCGTGCCGACCTGCTCCAGCAGCGCCGGATCGAAGGTGGCCGCCATCCCGATTGCCTGGGGAAACACCGTCGCATAGCCGTTGCGGGCAATCCCGTGCAGCCCCTCGTTCCACCAGTTATAGGCCGGAATCCCCAGCCGCTGAATTGCCGGAGCCTGGTCCTGCAACTGGGCGATCCGCTCTTCGGAGGTCATCTGCGCGATCAAAGCATCCGTCCGCTGGTCGAGTTCTACGGGCGAGAGGCTTGCGGCGCACTCCCGCAAGGGCGTAGCCTGCTGAGCCGCCATGTGCATAGCCACCAACAAAACCGGCAGGACCAAAAACGATTTCTTCACCAATTCCGTTCCATCCTTCTCTGAACCAGCCGGCCGGCCGGCAACTCGGGCCGATCCGCCAACAGCTTTGGCACCAACTCGTCAAACAGGGTATTTTCCCATGCTAACCGCGGCCAATCAGCAAACGCCCTGTGTCGCGGGCTCTCGCATCGTCAGTTCCTGGCGAAACAGGTTGATGGCCTTGCGCAAATCGGCTTCCAGATCCGCACAGGCCGCCACTGGGTCCTTCTTAGCGACGCCATTCTCCCGCCACCTGGTCAGGGAGCCATGCAGGTATGAAACGCCCGCTCGCCGCACCACCTCACTGAGGTTCTCCAGGGTCAATCCGCCTCCGGCCATCAGGTGTAGCCGGTTGCCGGCCTGTTCGCGCAACCGCCCAATCGCGTCCGCCCCCGCCTGCACTTCCGCCGCGCCGCCCGAGGTCAGCAGAAAGTCGGCTCCGGTCTGGATCACCGCTTCCAGCGCTTCGCGTTGGTCCGGCGTCTTATCGAAGGCCCGGTGAAAAGTGCACTTCATCGGAGGAGCCAGTTCAAACAGAGCCCGGCTGCGTTCCACATCGACACGGGCATCGTGATGCAGAACCCCCAGGACCACCCCGGCAGCGCCCGCCTGCTTCGCTCGGATGACCTGCGTCCTCATGCGGGCATATTCGTCCGCAGAGTACGCGAAGTCTCCGCCCCGCGGGCGAATCAACACATAAACAGGAATCAAGAGCGCGGCAACTGCACTGGTTACCAATTCAAGGCTCGGCGTGACACCGCCGATGGAAAGCTCGGCGCACAACTCGATCCGATCTGCGCCTCCCCGCTGGGCTGTCCGTGCAGCCTCCAGATTCTCGGCACACAATTCAAAAACAAAGTTTTTCATAAGAGATTCCAAGCAAATTCCGATCTTTGTGATTTATCTCCAGCCGTTTTGCCAACTGACGGCAAAAAGGTCATGGTGTTGAGGCAATTCATTCTGTCTATTGGCCGCAAAATCATCTTGGCCCTTCAAACGATACGCACATGGAGAGCAGAATGCGGTCGGAAATTGCAGTTTTTCCGCTTCATTGGCCTTTTAATTAAGAACGCCGCATTGATCACATGTAGGCGAGAAAACCAAATATACCCAGATCACACTACCTCGTAATGATTATATTGGCATAAAATGATCATTTCATAGTTGAACACTGATCTTCAGTAGCCGAAAATCGAAGTTTCTGGAATGGGTAGTTTGATTTGAATCGAAAAGACGGAGAATCATGAAGCGCTCTCTTTTGTTGCTTTGGGTTGCTCTCGCGGCAGTCCCTTGCCTCCACGCCAAACCGGTGGCGCTCTTCTACATGCTCGACAGTCCAGAGTCGCGCCGCTCCTTTGAGGCCCACTCCGCGCAGATCGATCTGCTCGTGCCCGCCTGGTACCGGACGGACGCGAATGGCCTGGTAAGCGGCGCTCCCGATCCCACCACGCTCAAGCGTGCTCACGATGAAAAACTTCCCGTCATGCCGCTGGTGGGCCTGATCAATAAAAAGGAATTCCACGCCCTGGCCACCAGCGCCGTTGCCCAGGCCGAATTCAACCAGGGAATGATTCGCGAGTCCAAGTTGCACGGCTACACCGGCTTCCAGATCGACTTTGAAAACATCGACTGGTTCGATCGCGACATTCTCACCGCGCTGGTGAGAACTTCAGCGGAAGCCATGCACAAGGCAGGCCTGCAACTGACCATCGCCACCGTGCCCAATGCCCCCGGTTATCCTGGGCAGAGCGATTTTGGCAAGTGGATCTACACGGACTGGCGCGGGGCCTACGACATCGCAGCCATTGCCAAATACGTCGATCTGGTCTGCCTGATGACCTACGATCAGCACACCCGCTGGACCACGCCCGGCCCCGTCGCCGGCTGGGACTGGACGGTGGAGAATCTCAGCTACGCTCTCAAGACCGTTCCCCCGGAAAAGCTCTCTCTCGGGATTCCCCTCTACGGGTACCACTGGTACACGGGCGGCCCCATCAAGGAAAACGGAACCGGCGCCGACAAGCCCAACCCCACCGCCGACTACATTGGTGCGCTCAATGCCCTGCATCTTGCCGAGGCGTATAACGGCAAGGTTCAGTGGGATGCCGATGACCACACCGCCTTTTTCTACTTCTACCGCGATCAGATGCGCGAATGGATCTTCTTCACCGATCAGCGCGCCTTCAAGGACCGCTACGATCTGGTCCAGCAGAACCACCTGCAAGGCTTCTGCTCCTGGGTCCTCGGCGAGGAAGATCCGGCGATCTGGAAGATCCTGCCCCAGCGCCGCTAGCGATCCGGTTCAAACCAGTACCCCGCCCTTTCGGCTTTTCAAGGATGAAATGGAATAGCTGCCTTGGTACAGTAGCCTCTATCTATTAACAATAGGAGAACCCCCGGCAGAGCCGCATAAGCGCTAACTTGTTTTGGAGAATTCCTATTCTTGCGATTTGCGCTTGCAAGGCGCTTCTGCTAGGCCTTTAGCGATCTGGTTCCAGTTTTCCAGTATGTCGCTCAGAGCAAGGGCCGGTTGGATCGCTGCGGTAATTTGGTGAAATGCAAATGAAAACTCACGCCATCGGCTGGGAAGTCGCTTGGTGTGCCAATGGGTATCCCCAGGGGGAAAGTGCACGAGCGTGCTGGATAAGTTTTTCGGTGAGTAGAGTGACGAACAGCTTTCCATAAAGCCAGGCTTTGGCGCTGTCTTGATCGTATTTAGGCAGGTGGCCCAGCTGGGCGATTTGCTTAAATCGTTTGAAGACCAGTTCTATTTGCCAGCGAAACCGGTAGTGGTCAAGAACCTGCTGTAGGGAAAATTCCGGCGCGGGAAAAGTTGTCAAAACCATAACATATCGCGCATAGACCAAGGTTTCAGGTTGCAGTTGAGTGCCGTGCTTGGAAGCATAACGCCTGAGCTTCTTCTGGGCCAGTGCGATGGCCGTTTGACTCTTGCGAACCACGCATAGCCGAGCTGAAACCGGAGCATTGTCTTGGTAGGGAACCAAGACCTCCCATTGCTTCGTCTGCCCCGTTGCGGCGATCGATTTCAATTTTTCCAACAAGCCAAACTTGGATCCATCGGCCGCCTGCAAGAGGATGCCGTCCGGGTTGAGTCGAACCGCAAGGTAAGCTTTTTGGCTGGCAGCATAATGGATTCCACTCGCATGACAGTAACCACGGTGGTTACATCAAGGGGCGAATCATGATCCGACTCTTGGCGTTTAAGCTCTCCTGTCGCTACACGGAAAACTCCGTTTCTTCCGCTAAACCACAAGTCGCGGTCGTCGGACTCGACCATACCCGAAGCTTCAATCGCGTTACTGAGATGGATGAGACGACCGCCGTCGATACGACTGATCCCATTTGCCAGAGAGAGCGCATAAAGCTTGCCTGTTGAGTCTTCTCGTAGTGGGCCATAGGGCACGTTTCCCGTTTCAGGTCCAGGCTGAATCGGCACAAAACGCTGACCGACCAAATGATCGACACCAGAGGCCGTCCCAGCCCAGATACCGCCCCCGCGATCTTGAAAAACGGAGGTTACTCGATCGCTCGACAAACCATCCGCAGTGGTGTAATTGCGAAAACGCCCCTCGACCATGTGGCTGAGGCCCTCGGTCGTTGCAATCCACAGAGAACCGTCGCGCGCGGCTGCGATGCTCAACACAGCGTCGCTGGGAAGTTGCTGCGAATAGTTAGTGAAATGACCATCTCGGAATCGATAAAGCCCGCCACCCCACGTCCCGACCCAGAGATTCTGTTTGCTGTCTTCCGCCAGGCTCCAGACACAGGAATTCGATAGACCATCTTTCTCGTTGTACGTCTTGAAGTGCTGTCCATCGAACCTTGAAAGTCCACCGCAGTTGCTCCCCGCCCACAGTGTGCCATCGTGACTCATCAATACCGACATGACAACTTCGCCGGGAAGGCCGTCAGATGCCGTGTACATGCGGATCGTACGATCTTTGAGGCGAATGAGTCCTGAGTTGGCAGTGCCAATCCATAGATCGCCATCCATGTCCGAATACATAGCCGTCACCCTGGAATCCCCTACAACTTGTTCCAGGCGATCCGCGGTCGCTCGGAAGATTCCTTTGAATGTGGTGGACCATACGGTGCCTTGCGGGTCTTGATAGATTCGATACGCCGCCCGCCACATCCGTGAACGACCGTAAGGTGCGAGCCTTTGAATGTATCCGTTGACACGGCGTGCGATTCCGGCAGTTGTGCAATACCATCGGATGCCGGAGCGATCTTCTAAAACATGAAATATTTCATTTGCGCCGACACCAAGTTGACGCGGTAACCCGGGATCTCGCATGATTCGTGAACCGTCCCATTCAACGAATCCTTGCCCAGTGACAACGAGCAGATTGTTATTCGACGCCTCCTCGACGGCGCTGATCGACTCCCGTTGGATTAGAGGTACAAAAGTGCCCCGGTCAAATTTATAAAGCCCTCTGTTGGTTCCCACCCAGAGAATGCCTGCGCGGTTAACCAGCAAAGTGGTGATCTGATCGCTCAGATTCGCACCCGGGTGGTGCACCGTAACAAGCGAACGATCAAAATGATCCAGGCCGGATTTAGGTATGTGTACGAGCCCGGCAACAGTGCCGACCCAGAGAGAGCCATCGGGCCCTAACGTCAGCGAGGTTACTTGCACCTCCCTTGAGATCCCGGCTCGAAAACGGATCTGCGCAAAGTGGGCGCCATCGAAGCGGGCCAGTCCTGCATCCGTTCCGACCCAGAGAAATCCATTGGGCGATTGAATAAGGGCATTTACCTGATTGTCTGGAAGGCCGTCTTCAACGGTGAAAACCCTGCGAAGATAGCCGCCTTGCGATATGTGCGGGTCCAATGCGTTCGCGGGGTTTGTCGCAACCAACATCACCAGGTAGGCAATGATTAGAAGCGCGCGCCAGCGCGTCCGACCCGAATCCATGAAATTCGCTAAATAATGGTGCGGCGACTTCAACAAAGATTCGGGTTTAGGATCGATCAGAGCCGGGGAATGGTGCCTGATCTTCATCTCGTGACGCGTGCTCCTTGACTTTATACCCGGAGCCGGGCCGTACTTCAAGGCCCAACGTCTGAATCGTCATTTCCGGTACCCCAACCTAGAGGTCCTTGAGAAAGGCAGATGGTCCTTGTGCCGTGAACGAATATGGCGTCAGTGATGAGCCTAAGAAATCCTTGACGTCGTAGGTCACGATTACTTTCGCATCTGCGTGGGCGGCAGCCACCAGGATGTGTCGGTCCATCAGGTGGCTTGTCATCATCGGGTCAAGTCTTCAGAGGCTTTCGCTTCTTCAACGTTCAGGAATAATACGGGCTAGACAGGTTTTTGACCCTTGGCGTGGCTTTGCGGCTGATAGATTCCCGGTTCGGCGCGAAAGGCGATGGCGATACGGTTCCAGGTGTTGATCTGGGCGATGGCCAGGGTGAGCCGCACCACTTCGGTCTCGCTGAATGCGCGGCGCACTTCCTCATAGGCAGCGTCGTCGGCGTGGCCCTGCTGGATGTTGGTGATCGCCTCGGTCCAGGCCAGCGCGGCCCGCTCCCGGGGCGTAAAAAAAGCCGTCTCGTGCCAGGCAGAGAGGGTATAGAGCCTCTGTTCGGTCTCGCCCGCGGCCCGGGCGTCCTTGGTGTGCATATCGAGACAGTATGCGCATCCATTCATCTGCGATGCTCGTGTTTTCACCAGTTCCAGAAGCGAGGGTTCCAGTCCGCTGTCCTTGATCGTTTTCTCAAGGGCAAGCACAGCGTGGACTCCTTCAGGAAAGGCTTTTGCGTAGTTCAGCCGTTCAGCCATATTTGAACCTCCTGGCTCTTGGATGCGCTGCGCTGCGGGCGGTTTCTTGAACTCCCCGCGGAACTTTTTTCCGCAGTATGGGTTGTTACCGATGACAGCTTCCCGGTTCTCCCGTCCAATCGGGCAGAGCCGGGAGCAAGACTTCAGGCGCAGGAGAAGACCAACAATGAACCGGTCCTTGTTCAAGAGAGTTTTTCCCCAGGCTTTGGCTTGGGCGGTAGTGGTGGTGTTGAGCGGTGCATTTGCCCTGGCGCAGGACACGGCTGCTCCCGCTGCGGGGGCAAACGGAGCCCGGCCGGACGGTCAGATCGAGATGGACGTGGTCCACGCCCTGGACGCCTCCAAGGCGCTGAAGAACGATCTGATCACCGCGGCGACCATCCAGAGCGAGGTCACGCTCTCTGGAACGGTCGCCAGTGAGTCCTCCAGCGAGCTGGCGGAGTCCATTGCCGGCCGTGTTGCGGGCGTGACCAAGGTCCATAACAATCTAAAGGTCGGCAATCCGCAGGAAGCGGCTGTTGCCGGCGATTTTGCCACGCAGCCGACGACGGACAACGCGGCGGACGATGCGGCGCAGCCGGCTCCCGCGCCAGGGGACGGTCCGATGGTGGTTCCCGACCAGCCGCAGAATCAGCCCGCTCCCCAGGGGCAGTTTGGGCGGCCACAGTACGCCCCAGCACCTCCTCCGCCTGCGGTGGCCTATGAAACGCCCAAGGGGCCGGTCGCCATTCCCCAGGGGACGCTGTTGCAGCTGCGGACCAACGAGCCCGTCAACAGCAAGAATGCCAAGGACGGAGCGCCGGTTCAGTTCACCGTCATTCAGGATGTGGCCTTCGGCGGTGTGCTGGCGATTCCCCGCGGCGCGACGGTTCATGGCGTCGTCACTGAGACCAAGAAGGCCGGCGAACTCTCCGGAAGCCCGGAACTCTCGCTCACGCTCACGTCGCTTGACCTGGGTGGCCAGAGCTATCCCTTGACCACCGATCAGTTCAAGGTCAAGGGACCGAACAAGGCCGGGCAGACGGCGGGCAATGCCTTCGGTGGCGCGATTCTGGGTGCAATTATCGGCGGCATCGCGGGCCGGGGTGAGGGCGCGGCCATCGGCGCCGGTGCAGGCGCGGTTGCCGGCACGGCGGCTACCGCGGCTTCTTCCGGACCGGGCGTCTGGATTCCCGCCGAGGCGCGTGTGGACTTCCACTTGGCGGCTCCGATTACTGTGACGCCGGTCAGTCAGCAGGAGGCGTCGCGGCTGGCCCAGGGACTTTATCCCGGAGGTCCCTCCCTCTACCGGCGCGACTATCCCTATGCCCGTCCGTACTATGCCGGTTATCCCTACGGCTATCCGCCCGTCTACTACCGTCCCTACTATGTTGTGGGCGGGTACTACTACTGGCGGTAAAAGCCAAGCAACCTGTTCAGAAGTCGGCGGGCATCCCGGAAAATGGGATGCCCGCCTTCCTTTCTTTGCGGCAACTATTTGTGCCGGAAGATGCTGCCTGTCCAAAGCTGGTTCCCGCTCGTCTATAATGGCAAAGAATCGCGTCGAGCGAGAATTGCGCTCCATGGAAGATGCCGGAGGCCAGCAGCACCCGTGCCGGACCAAAGGGAAATCGATCATGCCCGCGCTTAGAGAGTTGAAGGTTCAAGTCCGCCCATGATCCGTTTCCTGCAAAGTAAAGACAACCGTTTCGTCAAGGCACTTTTCGTCGTCATCATCGCCGCCGCCTCGGTGTCCATGGTGGTCTACCTGATTCCAGGACTGACCGGAATGGGCAGCGGCTCCGCTGACACCTACGCCACCATCTATCCCCACTGGTACAGCCGCTTCCTATCTGCGGGCCAGTCGGTGAGCCAACAGAAGGTGAGCCAGGTCGCTCGCCAGCAGTTGCAGCGCCAGCGCCTGCCCGATTCGCCGTTCATCGTCAACTACTTCGAGCAGCAGGCCGGTTCGCAACTGGTCCGGGAGCAGGTTCTGCTGGCCGAGGCCGACAAACTCGGCATCCACGCCAGTAACGACGATGTGATCAAGTTCCTCCACCAGGGCCAGTTTGGCCAGTTCCTCTTTCCCAACGGCCAGTACATCGGCACCGACCGCTACACCGCCTTCGTCGCCAACCAGTTCAACCTGTCGGTTGCGGAGTTCGAGCAGGAAGTGAAGCAGGACATTATCGTTCGCCGCCTCCAGGCGCTCATCACCGCCGGGGTCACAGTGGGCGATCAGGAAGTCCGCGACGCCTATCGCAAGAGCAACATCAAGATCAAGTTCGACTACGCGGTGATCTCTTCCGACGACCTGCGCAAGTCGATCAATCCCTCAGACTCCGAGCTAGAGTCCTTCTTCAAAGCCAACGGCGCGCGTTACTCCACGGCCGTGGGCGAGCAGCGCAAGATCACCTACTTTGCGTTTACTCCCAGTGACCTGCCCGGCGGCATGCCCCATCCCAGCCAGCAGGAGATTCAGCAGTACTTTTCCGCACACAAGGCCGAGTACCAGGTTCCGGAGCAGGCTAAAGCCCGCCACATCCTGATCAAGGTAGCCGCGGGCGCCGACGCCAAAACCGACGCGGCAGCCAAGGCCAAGGCCGAGGGACTGCTCAAGCAGATTCAGGGCGGCGCCAACTTTGCCGACCTGGCCAAGAAGAACTCCGACGATCCCGGCAGCAAGGAGATGGGCGGCGAACTCGGCTTTGCCCAGCGCGGCCGCATGGTGCCGGAGTTCGACAACGCCCTCTTCACCCAGAAGATCGGCGAGAACAAGATCGTGAAGACGCAGTTCGGCTACCACATCGTCCAGGTGGAAGAGCGCCAGACCGCGCACACCCAGACACTGGCCGAGGTTCTGCCCACCATCGAGGGCACGCTGATCCGCCAGAAGGCTGCGCAGTCTGAAGAGAACTTTGCGCGGGCCTTGACCTCCGAAGCCATCAAGAGCGGCCTGGAGAAGACCGCTGCGGCCCATCACCTGCAGTTGGCCACCACCCCGCTGGTCAGCGCGCAGGGCGTCATTGCCGCTCTACCCGACTCCACACAGATCATCGGCAAGGCCTTCCAGGCCAAGCAGAGCGACCCGCCGCAGTCCGCGTCCACTGGCGAGGGCTACGCCATCTTCCAGGTCACCGGAATTGCCGCGGCGCACGCGCCCAACTTTGCCGACTTCAAGTCCACGATCGCCGAAGACTACCGCAACGAGAAGCTCCCCATCCTCCTCAGCCAGAAGACCAAGGATCTGGCCGACAAGGCGAAGAGCATGAACGACCTCGCCAAGGCCGCCAAGGCCGAGGGCGCAACCATCAAGACCAGCGACTTGGTTGGTCCCTCCGGACAGGTTCCCGATCTGGGTCAGATCGGCCAGGTCGCTCCCCAACTGCTTGAACTGGCGCCCGGGAACATCAGCGGCCCCATCAGCGCACAACGCACCGGCGTAGTCGCCAAACTCGTGGACAAGCAGCAGCCCAGCGCCGACGAGATCGCTAAGAACTTCGATCAGACCAAGGACCAGATGCTGGAACAGCGCCGCGCTGAAGCCTTTAACGTCTTCCTGAGCAGCGTCCTGAACGACTACAAGAAGCACAACCGCATTCGCATGAATGCCAAAGCAAAGACCGACGAAACTCCGGCCATGTAACCCGGTCGCCGCTTCGCAGCAAAACAGCAGAAAGGCCCGCAACCCAAGTTGGTTGCGGGCCTTTTTGCGCCTGCGAGGAACCGTTTTTCCGGGAGGCTCTGCGGCCATGCCGATTGCCGATCTACCCTTTCGACAAGCCAATCCCTGTCGATTCACTCTTCGCGCGACAAAATCAAAGGGTCGATCGACAAGGCACGTTGCGCCGGAATCCACGTTGCTACGAGCCCCAGCAGCGACATTGCCAAAACAACACCCGCCAACTCCAACGGATCGCGCGACGCCGCCTGATAGACAATGACGCCAACACCTGGCTGGCCAGAATTCCAAGTACCAATTGCTAGGAATAGCGCATGTTCCCGAGATCGGTGAGAAGGGTAGGCCCGGAGGGGTTCCATCCGAGCTGTTCCCGGGTTCGCGCGCTAGAGACTGGGCTATCCCTCCCTGCGAAGAATCCGAAAAAGCCGAAATGCTCTTGGGCCTGTTCCTGTGAGATGGAAGTGACGGGCACGTTCAAACCGCGGCCGATGGCGGCGGCGATGTCTTTGAGCCGCACACCCTCTTCGGCGACGGCGTGATAGCGAGCACCCGCAGTGCCTTTTTCGAGAGCAAGCCGGTAGAGATGGGCGACGTCGAGCACAGGCGCGGCAGGCCAGCGGTTCTGACCATCGCCGACATACGCAGAGACGCCCTTCGCGCGAGCTACAGCGATGAGGGGGGTGACGAGACCCTGTTTTACCGTGTCGTGCACCTGCGGCAAGCGCATCACAATTGCGTGGATTCCGCGCTCCATCAGTGCGACAGCAGTCACTTCCGATACTCGAGGAAGGGATGGAGAAGAAAGTGGTGGATCGTCCTCGGTGGCAGCGCGGCCCTCAGCTACTCCAACGGCGGAGGTGACGATGAACGGACGGCTGGAGCCCTGGAGCACGGCGCCGATGACCTCGATGGCGCGCTTGTCCAGTTCGCAGCTCTCCGCAAACCTCGACCAGTCATGCTGGAAGGCGGTGTGGATGACGGCATCGGACGCGGTTGCTCCGCTGCGCAGGCTTTCCAGGTTCTCCAGATCGCCTTGATGCGCCTGAGCGCCGGCGGCGATCAGGGATTTTGCGCCCGCATCGCTGCGAGCAAGGCCGAGCACCTGATGGCCAGCGTCGATCAGCTCACGGACGACAGTCGAACCTATGAAGCCTGTAGCTCCTGTGACAAAAACCCGCATCTTCTGTTCCTCCTACGCATTTGTGAATTCGGTTAATGTGGAACAAACGTTGACTCGGCTTGCGAGCCGAGTCGACGCCTTGACAGTGATCAATCGCCAGTCGCGGGTTGAAGAGGGTGGGCCATCGATTTCGGCCAACTCATGCAGCCAGTCTTCCGCTGAAAGCACTGCCTGTTCTCTCCCGAACAACTGTTTGACGGCGTTGAAAAATGCTGCCAACTCTTGCTCCGCTGCCTTCATCAAGCCAACGGAGCGAGGATTGAGATTTTTTGACGATCCAAAACAAACGGCAGGATTCATATTCCTCGCCTCCCAAGCTGCAAGAATCAGAGACCGCTATTGACAAGACTTCAGATTCCAATTAAAACGGAGACATCCTCCGAATTCATAGATTACCGGAGACTGTCTCCGGTTGCAATTATTTTTGCCCATGGCGAAGAAGAGTTCACAACCCGTCCCCCGAAAGCCCCGCACCGATGCGCTGCGGAACCGCGAGCGTATTTTGGAGATTGCGAAGGAGGCGTTTACACGTTTTGGCGCTGACGCCAGCCTGGACGAGATTGCCAAACAGGCGGATGTGGGCCCTGGGACTCTGTATCGTCACTTTCCCACGCGCGACGCCTTGATCGAAGCGGTCTATCGGAGCGAAGTGGAAAAGCTGGCTATGGCAGAGGGAAAATTCGCCGAGACCATGCCCCCGGTTGAGGCATTGCGAGCCTGGATGCTGTTGTTCGTTGACCACATTGCGGCGAAGCAGATCATAGCCCCCGCACTGAATAGTCTCGTCGGAGGCCCCTCGAAACTCTTCGAGGGTTCTCGCGGTTTGGTCCAGGGCGCGATTGATTCGCTGGTAAAGCGCGCCATCAAGAGCGGCGACATACGCAACGATCTCGTACCCTTCGACCTGCTTCGAGCGCTGATCGGGGTTGCCCACGTAGCCTCTGGTCCTGGCTGGCAACAAAGCGCCAGAAGGCTGGTAGACATCCTCATCGCAGGCTCACGCCCAGTCGAATAGTCGAATTCCTCGATAGGATGGATAATGGGACGCCATTTCGGCCCGGAAACGTGTGCCCCCGCCCGGCACCTTTGGCCAGGACGTCTAGTGACTCAAGGAGTGACATGTGTTGACAATTCTCCCAGGTCGCAAGATCTAGACCTAGCCCCCTCATTTTGGTTCAGGAAAGATCGCAGAAAAGCTGGGAAGCCACAGATCGAAGTCACGGGAGGCATGGTCTCATACGCAATACCTCACATGCGAACCACCTTCTTCTTTTCCGGCCATCGTGCAATCTCCATCGCGCTCATATAGGCGTCAGCGTTCAAGGAAGTTCTCAGACCATTCCTGAGAAGCGCCTGGCCGCGCACGGATACAAGCGGAGAATCGTTTTGCTGGTTCCGCACTTCACGGCAGCCATTCGCAGTGTGGTCAAGACCGGCCTGATTGCAACCGTTCCCAAGGTCAGGCCGAGATGGAGAAGCACAACCCCGACATTAATAATCTCAAGCCGCCTGCGGAGATGAGCGGCTTCTGTTACATGATGATCTGGCATCCTCGCGTGAATACCGATGCAGCACATGCGTGGCAGCGCGCAAGCATCCGGCAAGTTGGAGCGAGTCGATGATCTGTAAATAGGAACCCGGATGGCCTTGGTGTGATGCCTTGCAGGGCGATATGCTTTGGCCGACTTTCGCATCCACAATTTCTTGTGCTTGGCTTATTTTGCCGTCCTATTCTGGCTAGGCGTGAATGTTCTGTTGGGAGAGAACAACGGACGTAAGACGACCGTCGTCAAGTCCCTCCACCGTACGCTCAGAGACTTAGCTTATCTTCTCAGAACAAATAGCGCAGAGAGAATTGCTGTACTCGCGGCCTTGTAAGTGTTGCGTCATACACACCGAGTTCTCCGCTGGTTGTCATATTCTGCAATGAGGTCAACGGGTTCACGTCGAAGCGTACGGAGTTGGAGACATTAAAGACCTCCCAGGCAAACCGGAAACCGCTTTGTTCCCCAATCTTCCAATTCTTCGCCAGGCCGGCATCGATACCAAGGTAACCGTCGCCACGAAAGTTATTTCGTTGTCCGGCTTCCCCCGGATATGGGTTGCGCAGATTATTCAACACTTGAGAAGGCTTTGCAAATACCTGCGCGATGCCATGGTCCACATGAGTATGGGTTTGGATCTGCCCAGTTTGGACCATGCCGCTCTTCTCTGCCCAATTGGTTCCCCACCCGGCTCCGCTGATCACGCTGAAGGGAAGACCACTCGTCCAGCGCGTAACCCCCGAAAGCTGCCAGTCAGCGATCACTCTATCCAAATACCGGCTCGTGCCCCCAAGCACTCTCTTCCCTCTTCCAACCGGCAGTTCTGCTACCCAGTTGCCCGTGATGAGGTGCCTCACGTCGGCATCCGATACGGCGTAATTCAAGCGTGGATTCCAGGCATTGAGTATGGCTCCAAAGCTACTGCCAACAGTGGTGCCGGTGCTCGAAGAGAACATCGTGCGCTCGGTGTCCGATCCCATGTCGAGCGACTTCGAGAAGGTATAACTCAATTCCGTCTGAACGCCGCGACTCATCTTGTGTCGCAGTGTGATCTGACCCGCGTTGTAGCTGCTGCTTCCGATCGACGACCACGCGTACATGCTCGCATATTGGCGCGGCCAGAAACGATTGGTCTGGCCTCCGCAACCGGGAGTACAAAGAATATCCAGCATGTAGAGCGATCCGGTTTCGTTGCCAGGAAGCCAGATGTTGTAGATGTTTTGCGTAGCGCTATTCCCATTTCCTGCTGCGTCTGGAAACAAGTCTTCGAAATATGGAATCTTGCCTACGCTGGCAGCACCCGCATAACTTTGCTTGGAAAGCTGAGTGGCAGCAGTGAAGTAGTCCTGACCCGATTGGGGATCTACCAGATCAAGCGGCTGCGCCAAATCGATCTGCTGCAGCTGATGACGTCCGAACCTTCCGATGTAGGCGATCTCCAAGACGAATTCGCGCTGCAGTTCGCGTTGCATCGATAAATTCAGCACATGAGAATATGGCGTCTTCATGTGATCGTCGAGACCGTGCGCAATTTCGAATCCCGTCCAAAGTGGATTGTTGGGCGCTACCAAGGGGTATGTGACCGTACTTGGGGAGGAGCCTGTTATATCCGGTAGGTCGTGAATTCCCGTGAAGCGCGGTGAGGTGTCTGGGGTGAGCAAATTGGTTGGATTGGTAATGCTCTCGCTGAGCCCGAACGAGCCATACTGATCAAAGAGATTGACGATTCCCTCGCCGTAATGGTCGTAATAGATTCCGTAGCCGGCGCGAATCGAGCTCTCCCCTGCTTCACCGAAGATTCTGTGCCAGAACCCCTCCGCAACCGCCGGAGAAAAGACGACTGCGATGCGCGGCGCAACATTTCCCAACGGCATCGGCCAGTAGGTCTTCAATCCCCGTGCCTGCCCCGATGGCGCAAAGGATATATCCGGTTGCACACTGTTGCCCAACGCTGCCTGCCGCCCACGACTCTTGAACCACTGGTCGATATCGACCGTGGGTTGCACCTGCTGCCCGTGCGTCTCGAAAGGTGTCTGCAGTAGCGTGTGGCGCATTCCGAGGGTCAATGTGAGACGCGGATGCACGCGCCAGGAATCCTGTAGATAGTATTCGAACTCATTGTTCTTGAACTCACGGTCCAGCATGGCTCCGGCAGGCAACAGACTCGCCGTGTTTCCGTCCACTGCGATCTGGTAATTGGATTGCATCGTCACCAGATCGAGAAGACCCGCAAGATTGCCCATGGCAAAGTTGTAAGAGTTCGCGAAGCTGCTGGCAACTGCGGGATACCCGAATGCTGCCGGGTCGAGACTCTGCTCTGTGTTCGCAATGCCTGCATCAGCAAGCGCATAGGCATTGGTGTATCCGTAGTTATAGGACAAGGCGTCAGAGTGCCGGTGGTTGAATATCAACCGGTAATTTGCGCCAAACTGGAGGGTATGCGCCCTGCACGCCAGGGTCACATCGTCGATGATGTTATGGACAAGAATATCGACAAGAGTGGTCCTGGTCTCGGCATAGAGCGGGCTGATGTTATAGAAATTGGCGTATTGTCCCTGGCCAATGCCTCGGCTGGCATAACTCTGGCGAGTAAAGCCGTAATGCAGGGAGTTGATGAGATTGGAGGAGATGTCCCATGTCTCTCCCACGGCCATACCCTTGCTATTATCCGTATTGATGGCGCTGGCGGGCTGTCCGGGAAACTGTGGCACGCCGGAATCCCCGTCGTTTTGCAGATTTCCCCTGACAAAGAATCTATTGTAATTGGATGGCATAAAGTCGAGGCGTGCAATATACGTGTTCAGCGAAGCCGGATTCGGCGCAGACCAGGTATAGGAAGCAGTGTTCAAGCCATCTCCGGCAGAGAATCCGTTCGCTGCCGGATATAAGTTCAGCACCGTGAGCACATGGGGGTCCACGCCCGCTCCCCACGGGCAGGTATCATTAGTTGAGCACTTCGGATCCATCGCCGCAATCTGTGCGGGGTCAAGGATAGTCGTACCGTTCTGGATAGAATTTGAATACTGGATGTTTCCGTCACGCATTGAAGCCGTGGGGACAATCAGCGTTTGCTGCTTGTTTTCCGCCGTCCGCTGCGCCTCGTAATTTGCGAAGTAGAAGATTTTGTCCTTCTCGATCGGACCGCCAAGAGATGCCCCAAATGTATTGCGGATCAGCTTTCCCGGCACATTCGGCAATCCATTCGATAACTGCGCCTGCTTGTTGAACCAGTCGTTCGCCTCGCCGAGTGAACTTCGGTTGTACTCGTAGAGACTGCCGTGTCGCTGGTTGGTTCCGCTCTTGGTCACTAAACTTACTTGAGCTCCGGATGAACGCCCACTGTCTGCGCCAGAGGCATCTGTAATTACGCGAAATTCCTGCACGGAATCAAGCGTCGAACGGAGCACTCCTGTGAAGGCATAACCGCGCGCAGGATCGTTGTTGTCTACCCCATCCAGTGTGAGGTTGCCTTGATCAGAGCGGCTGCCACTTGAAGTTCCGCTGCGGCTGTCATGACTCTGGTCGTTTCCTTCGCCAAGGTACAGAACTCCGGGTTGCAAACTAAGCAGGTCTGGAACGTTACGCCCTTCCATGGGAAGAGATTGTATGGTTGCATCATTAACGGCATCCCCCATGCTCGCGTCAACAAGATTCAATCCCTGTGTTTCACCACTTACCTCGACCGCCGTATGTACCGTTTGCACGGAGAGCGAAAAGGTGTAAGTGGCCGGTTGATTCACCAACAACTCAACGACCTTCGATTGTGCTGAGAATCCCTGTGCTGTCGCTGAGATTGTATAAGTACCCGAGAGGATTTCGTAGAACCGATATTCGCCCCTGGAGTCCGTAGTGCACCAAGTTGAGAATCCTGTCGACGGGCTCTGCAAGACCATATGGGCGTCAACAATAGCTGCGCCTGAAGAGTCCGTCACGTCCCCGCGTAACGAAGAAGCAGCATTCTGAGCGAAGGCCTCTACCGCAGGCCAAAGCATCACAAAGACTACAAGCAACCTGCCTAACCAACGCGTTTCAGTATGAATAATCTTCCTCGTTTGTGGCTGTATGAGTTCAATTCTCATCGCAAGCATTGCTCCTCAATTCATGTGTGCGTGACCAACGCCTACAATGTTCGGGCATTTCGGAGATGTGGAGCGCAATACCGCTGTGAACGCATCCAGTAGACGTTGATTGTCGATGCGAGTACGCACGGCAACGCGAAAATAGTGTTCATCCAAACCTTCAAAGTTTGCACAAGAGCGAATGACGACCCGATGCTCGAGAATGAGACGTCGCCACAACTCAGGACCATTCCTGCCTTCATCGATTTTCAGTAGAAGGTAATTGGCCGCACCAGAAAAGACGCGGAGTCCCAGCGACTGCAACTGCTCTCTTAGCCAACAACGCTCCCGTGCATTCGTCTCGCGAGTCACAGTAATGGAGGCGTGATCCCGCAATACCATGCACGCCGCTTCCGCCGCAATCGATCCGACAGGCCAGGCAGGCACGCAAGACTCCATAGAAGCGCGCATCTCCGGGCATGAAATCGCATAGGCAACGCGTAATCCAGGCATGGCAAAGAACTTGGTCAAGGAGCGCAAGACGATCAGGCCAGGAGATATCGCGGCCCAGCGTGAGAGACTCTCTTCCGGCGCGTAGTCGATAAAGGCCTCATCAACGATCGTGGTGATGCCCAACTTGGAAACTGCTTTGTGCAGCCGGAGCAATTCTTTTGCGGGCATCAGCCTCCCCGACGGACTCTGCGGATTGGCAAGTAATATGGCTTGTGCACGCGATGCATTTAACTCGGCGATCACCCGTGCACCGTCGAGAGATAGATCCGTGTCGGGTGTCAGGGTCAAGGTACAGCACTCCGCACCGCATGCGCCGAGAACCTTGCGGTATTCAGCGAACGCCGGAACCGGAACCAGGCATCTGCGCAGACGGAGCGCAGAGACAGCAGCGCCAAGCAGGGGCATCACACCGCTGCCGATGGCAATCGTGGGCACAACCACATCAGCGTACGCGGCTATCGCTTCTTTCAGCGCCGCATAGTGCATATCCGGATACGCGGTGAGAATCTTACGCGCGCGAATCGCATCGCAAAGTATGGCAACGACAAGATCGGATGGTGGGTGCGGGTGAATACTGGCGCTGAAGTCCAGCAGCGAGTCCTCGGGCACGTTGAATTCAGCGGCCAATTCGCGCAGTTGCCCTCCATGCACTGGCAAATAGTCTTCACTCATGTTTGTTCCTCAGCGCAAAAAGGAGCGCCGCACCAAAACCAAGCAGCGAGGCCAAGCCAACGGCCTTGCACGCACGTCGCGCGGCATCGCGGTTTGGCCGTGGAAACTCGTTGCCCAGATGCGCGGACGTGATCTCTTCCCCGGCATACGTGTTCGTCCCGCCAAGCCGCACACCTAGCAATCCGGCCATGGCTGCTTCCACCTGCCCAGCATTGGGACTGGCGTGTTTGCATCCATCCCGTAACCATATCTGGCCAGCGCGAACTCCATCGGCTTGCGGAATCAGCCCCGAAGCCACACAGAGCAACAGAGCCGCGATGCGGGACGGAAGGTAATTGGCGGCATCATCCAGGCGCGCCGCGACACGGCCGAAGTAAAGATAGTTTTCGTCCTTGTGTCCGATCATCGAATCGAGAGTATTGACCGCTTTATAGGCCACCGCCAGAGGGACACCGCCGATAGCCAGATAGAAAAGCGGCGCAATTACGCCATCCGAGAGGCTTTCGGCAAGTGTTTCCACCAGGGCGCGGCAGACTTCTTCTTCGCTGAGTTCATCGGTATCGCGGCCAACAATGCGTGCTAGCCGCAGACGCGCTCGGCACAGATCTTCTTTTTCCAGCGCTCGGATGACCTCAGAGGCCTCGTCGAGCAGGTTGCGCGTGCTGAGGCATGTGGAGGCTAGCCATAGCTCCGCCGCGGTTCCGAGTGTTGGATGGGTATTTCGCAGGCCTCTCAACAAGGCATAGACGCAGAGCGCGGAGAGCACTGGCACGCCCACTGCAACGAGTCCGCCGCGAGCCAGTTGAGAACACTTATCTGAACCGTGACGGCGCAGCGCTCGCTCAGAAGCGCCAATGCTCCAGCCAATCATCCGCACCGGATGCGGCAGCCGCTCTGGATCGCCAACGCACCAGTCCAGTGCATAGGCTGCTGCGAGCTTCCCTGGCTCCATCACGAAAATCTCCTCTCAGCCCAATTCGCAGTCTGATCCACGCAGCGCGGCAAGTCGAGCATCGCAAACACTGCTTCGAGATCGAGGGCTTCGGCAAATGCATCGGCGAGCTTATCCAACTGTTGGCGACGCAATTCACTCCACGCGATCAGTTCGACCGGAGCGTCCAGCTGAAGCGCCGCGCGCGATGACCGCAGGAATGCGTGCCGGAAAGCATCCCCGTCGAAAATCCCGTGCAGATAGGTCCCGCAGACACGCCCATCGACGGAGACGCACCCGTCAGGCAGAGTCCGCGTTGCATCGTTCTGACGCGCAATGGATGCAAAGGCCGCCGCTTCATCGAGATACTCCGTTGTACCCAGGTGAATTTCGTAGCCGGCTACTTCACAGGGTTCGACCGGCTCGCCGAACAACATGCCGCGCCCAAGCATCCCGTGTGCTGGAACCGTGATTTTCTCGTGCGTCAGGATGGTTCTGACCGGAAGCAGGTTGAGCGCCGGTTCAATTCCCGCGCGCTCCATCCCATGTGGATCGAGAATCTCTTTGCCCAGCATCTGGAACCCTCCACAGATGCCCACGATCAGTCCCCCTTTGCGTGCAAATTCTTTGAGCGCAAGCTCAAACCCGCACTCGCGCAGCCAGCAGAGATCGTCGACGGTCTGCTTGCTGCCGGGAAGGATGATGACGTCCGCAAGCGCCATGCTGGCGGGATCATGAAGGTGCTTGAGGGCCACGGAGTTTTCGGCCTGGAGTGCGTCGAAGTCGGTGAAGTTGGAAATGGACGGAAAGGCGATGACGCCGACGCGCAACCTGCGCGAGGGCTTGACATCCTCCGTCCACGGGACTTCGCTGCGCTGGTCAAAGCCCATGCTGTCTTCTTCGTCGAGGGACAGGCTCTCAAGATACGGAATAACCCCCACGCAAGGCTTGCACAAACGCTGCTCGATCATGCGTACACCTGGCCAAAGCAGCGAGATGTCGCCGCGAAACTTGTTGATGATGAAGCCGGCGATGCGGGCGCGCTCATCGGGCTCCAGCAGTTCGCAGGTTCCCAACAACGAAGCGAAGACACCGCCGCGGTCAATGTCTCCAACGAGCAAACATTTCGCATCCGCAATCTTGGCCATGCGCATGTTCACAATGTCATTCTCTTTAAGATTGATCTCGGCGGGAGAACCGGCGCCTTCCAGAACCATGACATCGTTTTGCGCGGCGAGGATGCGATAGCTCTCTTCTACAACAGGCAGGAGCTCGGCAATACGAATTTCCTGATAGTTGCGTGCATCAAGCTTGCGCCATACTTTTCCTCGCACCACAATCTGCGCGGCAGTGTCGCTGCTGGGTTTGATAAGGATGGGGTTCATGTGCATGGACGGGGCAATTCCGGCAGCCTCAGCCTGGAGCGCTTGCGCGCGCCCAATCTCGTATCCATCCGGGGTGGCTGCTGAATTCAACGACATATTCTGCGACTTGAACGGAGCCACGCGATAACCCGCTCGCGCAAAGATACGGCACAGCGCGGCAGTGGTGAGCGACTTGCCCACATGCGAGGCAGTGCCAAGCACCATGATGGCTCGCGCCGTCATCGACTTTTCTCCTCCGTTGAATCCTGCAAACCCCTCACCACGCTCGCGACCATCGCGGACCTTCTTTCTTCTCGTCGCGCAACCGGGAGTCCACTCCGCATTCGAGTTCGATCTGGCGTGCAAACAGCCAGATCAAGTCGGAGAGACGATTGATATATGGAAGCACCTGCGGATCGATTGCTACGCCGCTTTCGATCAGACGAACAACACACCGCTCAGCACGTCGGCACACCGTCCTGGCCACTTCGAAGGCGGCAGACTCCACATGGGCTCCTGGCAATGACCAATCTGAAAGAACCCCCTCCCTGGTCTCGATAGCATGAACCATGTCTGTCAGTTCTTCCACATCTGCAGCAGATAGCGGTGGGCGTTCCTTCTTGCTTTCCTGCGGAGTGGCCAGGGATGATCCAACGCGGAACAGTGTCTTCTGGATGCCGTGGACCACAGCACACAGCTCAGGATTTGTGCAGATGCTCCTGGCCAGGCCCAGCGCTGCATTCAATTCGTCCACGGTTCCATACGCTTCAACACGCAAATCCGCTTTGGAAACGCGGATGCCTCCGGCAAGGCCCGTCTGGCCGCCGTCCCCTGTTTTCGTAGCGATACTCACTGTACCTCCTGTTGACGAACGCCGTTCGCAAACGATCCCTGCGACTGCTGATGGATAGAAGCCATGGCTTGTGCGGGCAACGCGCGGCAGTAGCACACCGTAACCTCTTCCTTCAGAAAATCGGTCACCATCGGGGGGTGTTCTGAAAGCAGAACATCCTGCGAGAAGAATTGGTTGCCAACAGCACCCATCTGCACAAGTGTTTCTGCGTAAACAACTACGCACGGGACCAGCCACACACCCTGCTTCAGCAAGCGGAAGGAACGATGATACCCATCACGAAGAAACCATCGGCCACGATAGGACGCGACTTCCATGTATGGACTGCTGGAAAGCGCATGGAGCGGGAGTGCCAGATCGAGAAGCTGCTGCGAGATGGCACCGCGATGGATTGGGCGACTATCGGGATGGCCGAATCTGATTCGGCGCTGGAAAGCGATAAGCTTTCGCAGATCGACGATAGAAAGTTCCCAGGTGAGACCATCGAACTCCCCGCTCGACGCAACCGCGTCCTTCCGGGCTGCAAGCACGCTGGCGAGTTCCTCCGTCTCCTCGACGGAGAGGGGAGAATCCGCCGGATAGGGCGACCGCGCTGCCACCCGGCGATGCGCGTGAGAGGCCGCATTCCGTAGTTGTTCTTCTGCAAGCAAACCGCGATCCACCGGGTGATCGAAGCCCCATGCCGTCAATTCCCGGATTTTCAGATGCCGAGGACTCATGGCAACACCTCGCAATCGCATAGGCGAACGGCTGTAATCACCACCGCTCCGTAGGGCGTGGTCTTTGTCCAGGCTTCCTCGTCGGAAAATCCGAAGAACATGGTGAGCGCATAGCGCATGACACCGCGATGCGTGACGATAGCTATAGTCCTCTCTGCCGATCCTTTGAGCAATGGCGCGAGGACGTTTTCGATCCTTGCTGTGAAGTCTGCATAGGCTTCCCCGCCAGGGGCACTCCGCAGAGGAAATTCCCGCAGCCATCGATCTGCTTCCTCGGGGAAACGATCTTCAATTTCTTGCCAACGGAGTCCCTCCCAAAGGCCAAAATGGATTTCCCTGAGAGCCGGACAATAGTCAACACCGACCCCAGTTCGTTGAGCAATGCACGCTGCCGTTTGCGCTGCACGGCGCAGGTCGCTCGAATAGATATGCTCTATTTCCAGCGTGGCGGCTTCCCCCGCGAGACGAATCGCCTGCCGCTTACCCGCAAGGTTCAACTCCGGGTCGCTGTGCCCGCAGAAGCTTCCCGCCATGTCGGTCTCGCCGTGCCGAATAAAGACAATGGTGCTCATGCGCGCCACACCCCGCAAAGGTAGACTGCGATCAAACTTAGCTGGATGGTTGCGCCGAAGCAGTCGCCCGTGATGCCGCCAATGCGCCGCTTGTAGTAGAGCCCACTCAAGAGTGTCACGACCGATGCGGCCACAACCGGAGCCCACATCGACATGCGCAGCAAGTAGCCGGCAATCGCAAACATCAGCAGTGTTCCCGCCGTCAAAGACTGACCAGAAATCTGGCGGGCAAAACGCGCTCCCAGACTCGCTTCTTTTCCAGCGGCGGGCAGAGCCATGCCGAGAGGAAGCACTGTCCAGCGGCTGATCACTTCCGCGGCGATCGCGTACTGCATAAAGCTTCCAGACTGAAGATTCGCCAACAGCAGCACGCGAGCGGAAATCGAAAGCACAATGGCCACGGCGCCATAACTACCGATGCGACTGTCCTTCATGATCTCGATAATCTTTTGCTTGTTCCATCCGCCGCCAAAGGCATCGGCTACGTCGGCGAGACCGTCCTCATGCATCGCACCGGTAGCCAGCGTTGAAAAAAGAACGATCAGTAGCGCGACGATCATCCCGGGAAGATGCGGCGACAACAGGAAGTAGATTCCTGCCACAGCACTGCCCAGCGCAAGCCCCACGAGTGGAAAGAACTTTGCCGTGCGCGACAGAGACTCTGGCCGATAGGGAAGCCAGGAGAGAGGCAGCCGGGTGAGAAACTGAAATGCAGCCGCAACGTCTTGGAGGATGCGGCTCATGCGCTTTTCGTGCTCACTTTCGCTGATGAGAAGGTGGCCATTTCCAAGAAAACTCGGACCGAAGACTCAATCACAGGCATGGCCAGCACCGCGCCCGTCCCTTCGCCCAGGCGCATGCCCAGGCTAAGAATGGGTGTGAGTCCAATGTAGTTCAAGAGGTAACGATGTCCCGGCTCTTCCGAGCAATGCCCAGCCAATAGATAGCCGCCAACCTGGGGCGAGATTGCGTAAGCTACTGCTGCTGCGGAGGTCGAAATAATGCCATCGCAAACAACAGCCATGCGATGATAAGCCGCGCCCAGAACAAATCCAGTCATCGCCGCAATCTCCAAACCTCCCACGCATCGAAGGACTTCCAGCGGATCGGGTGTTTCTTCGAGCGCGCTAAAATGCAGCTTTACCGACTCTTCAACAATCTGGATCTTGCGTCTTTTCCCGGCGGCGTCAACTCCAGTGCCAGAGCCGGTCAATATGCTGGCCGGCTCTTTGAGCAGTGCCGTTGCAATCGCACTGGCGGCCGTCGTATTTCCAATCCCGACTTCCCCAAATGCCACCAGATGCTGACCTTTTTCCTTAGCTCGCTGTGCCTGGCGTATACCCACTTCGAGAGCAGCGGCAAGCTCCGCTTGTGTCATGGCCGCCTCGCGGTGCATGTTGCGGCTGCCGCGGCGAACCTTTTCCCGGCAGAGTCCCGGCGCATCCTCGAACTCCGCATCGACGCCGACATCCACCATCGCAAGCTCAGCATCGTTAGCTCGCGCGAGCACGCTGATGCCTGCGCCGCCACTGAGACAATTGAGCACCATCTGCGCGGTGACTTCCCGCGGATAAGCGCTCACTCCTTCTTCGGCGACGCCATGATCAGCGGCAAAGCAATAAGCGCCACGTCGCAAAGGTTGGGGAAGTTTGCCTTGGAATATGGTGTACATCTGCGCAGCGATGGCCTCCAGACGGCCCAGGCTTCCCTGCGGCTTTGTGAGGTCGTCAAGATGGCGCTGCGCCTCGGCAGTATATCGCGCATCGCAGGGAACAATGCCCGCGACAACATTACCAAGAGAAGAAGAACACAAGGTCATATAGCTTGCTCCATTCGGTTCCGAATATGTTCCATCAGTCTGTGCCGATGGCGAAGTGAACAATGGAAGGCGCTTTCAAGAAGCTTCGGTTGCAACATTTCGCGGGGTGATCCCTGCCGCATCGCTTCATCCTGGCTCAGCAGCCACACGGAAGGAAATACGCCCTCGATTAGCGACAGATCATGCATCGAGGCGAGAATCGCAATGCCCTCGTCGTGGAGCGTGCCGATCAAGTCGATCATCTCGAACTGGCGCCCGATATCCAAATGCTGCATCGGTTCGTCGAGAAGCAGTAACTGCGGTTGCTGGGCCAGGCCCAGCGCAATTTTCACGCGCTGACGCTCTCCGCCACTCAGTTCATTGAAGGCGCGCGAACGTAGAAAAGATGTGTCAGTCAACGCCATGGCCCGCTCCATAGCTTCGCGGTCCGCGGAGCCCAATCCGCCAAACATTTTTAGAAACGGCGTGCGTCCCTGCGCCACAAATTGTTCCACGGTAAAGGAAAATGGAATTTCAACATTCTGCGGCACAAACGCGATCGATCTCGCAATTTCACGGCGCTTCAACGAACGCAACGCGCTACGCTTCAAGCGCACGTCTCCGGAGTTTGGAGCAAGAATGCCTGCCGCCAACCGTAGCAAGGTTGTCTTGCCAATACCATTCCGGCCCACAAGAGCAATGCAATCGTTCTCGTAAATCCGGGCACTGATATTGTTGAGGAGACTTCCTTCCCCATAGTCGAAGCCTACGCGGTCGAACTCGAGCAACGGCATCATGACAACACCTCTCGCCTTGCCTTGCGCAACAGATAGAGAAAGAAAGGTCCGCCAATGAAAGCGGTCAGCACGCCTACTGGCAGTTCAGCGGGGGCGATAACTGTGCGCGCCGTCGTATCTGCTACCAGCAGAAACAGCGCCCCGGCTAGCGCTGTCGCTGGCAGCAGCCGCACATGGTCCGGCCCCAACATCATGCGCAGGATGTGGGGGATGATCAGCCCGGTAAAGCTAATCAGCCCGCCCAAAGCCACAGCGGAAGCCGTCAGCAGCGACCCAATCACGATTACGGCAATGCGGGTTTGCTGTACGGAAATTCCAAGATGGGTCGCATACTCCTCACCCAGTGCCAAAGTGTTGAGCCTCCGCGCCAACGGCACCGAACCTGCAAGCCCCAAGGCCAGCATCCCCGCAACGATTACTAGCTGCGGCCAAGTAGGCTGCGCGATGGTTCCATGCAGCCACGAAGAGAGTATGTGCATGCCCTGTCCGAAGTCGTGATCAAGCACCTCGAGAAAGTAGGACGAATAACTCAGCATGGTGCTCACCGCAAATCCTGCCAGCAGTAGAGCCACCACTGGAGTTCGGCCATTTACACTTGCCAGCCAATAGACCAACATGATCGAGCCCATTGCTCCGGCAAAAGCCAGCACGGCTGTTGTTCCGAATCCTGCAATCGAGACCGCAGGTACCAGAAACACGCCGAGCGATGCACCCAGCACGGCTCCGCCTGAAGAGCCAATCACGTAAGGATCGGCCAGAGGATTGCGGAACAAGCCTTGAAACAAGAGACCGGAGACGGATAAGCCACTGCCCACCAAAGCAGCGGCAAAGATGCGTGGGAGCCGGATCGCCAGCAGAATCGTGCGCTGATCGTCGGAGAGTTGCCTCATGCCGACAGCGCTCTCCATCAACAGCCGCACCGGCAACGGCACAGCTCCCATCCCCAGGGCAACCAGCATCGCAAGAGCGAGCAGGACCACCAGGATCGGCAGCAACCAACGCTGCCGATCCTCTTGCGCCCTGCCACGCGCAATGCTGGTTCGCTCCCCGGCTATTTCATGTGCCACGATTCTCCTCCGAATGAAAACTTCATGCCCATGCGGAACGTGAAAGGCAGCGAGGGGTAACCGAAAGCCTCGCTGTAGTGCTCACTCAAAAGATTCTGGATATTGGCTTCGATGGAAAGATGCCGGTTGGCACGATACTCGGAGCTCAGATCCAACCGCTGATATGCGCCATCCAAATTGCGATTGGGCAGCAGCATCGTAGATTCATAATTAGCATCGTATTCGAGGAAATCGCTGTCGTCGCGACGTCCTACAACCGTGCAGCGAAGGCCTGCGAAGATACGGCTGTGACGATAACCAGCTTCAAAGTAGCCAGTGTGCGGAGCGATCCGGAAAGGACGCGCTCCGATGAGTGGAGAATAGGCCCCGATATCGATTGTCGGAAAATCCGGATTGCGGCTTGGCCCAATGGCATCACTCGTAAACGAATGCTGAATTCTCGCGTCCGTGTAGGTATACCCGGCGCGGACGAATACATCCCGAGTGATCTGTGATTCGGTTTCTGCCTCAACTCCTTGTGCGAGATACGCCTGAGAGTTAACGGTTGCGCCATACGCTGCTTTAGTTGCAATGGCGCTTGGCACGCCCAGTTCGATGAGACCCTGTTGGGGAATGTATTCCACACCGTTGGTGAACTCATTGTGAAAGAACGTCAGGCTCACCCTGTTTCGGCCATTGCGCAGCAGTTGATCTATACCGCCGTCATACGTCCTGGAATTCTCAGGACCAATGGGAGAGATGCGGTATTGCGTGATGAGCTGATTCCCGTCGGACAAGCCTGAGAGCAGCGTATAAAGCGAATCAAGTTGATTGAAGAGATTCGGTTCCTTGATTCCTTTGCCAAAGCTGGCACGCAGTTTTGTGCCGCTGAAGATTCCCTTTCGCGCCACCTGCCAGGCGAGCGAAGCACGCGGAGTGCCCGCCAGTCCAAAAAGACCATTGTCTTCGACGCCGCCGCCCAGCGTGTAGAACAATCGATTGCGGATGTCTCCCTGAAGTTGAAATGTATAGCTGTAGTTACCACGCTTGACTGAACTCGTTGGTCCGCCCGAGTAGCCGCGTTCATCTTCATAGCGAAACGCGACCAGCCCAAGAATATGCGGGTTGAAACGGTAATCCGACTGCGCGTAAGCGAAGTCCTTGTCTGTTGATCCGGGGTAATCGTAGGGGTAGGGCGGCCCATCGTTGAACTCCTGCGCCTGACCGCTGACCGTATATCCGTTTGCCCCATGAATGGTGACTGGCGCCCCCAGGGAATAGCCGGACTCTGAAGTTCCCGCAGGGCTGAATTGGACGTACTGCGACCTCAAGCGCAGGCCGCCATACTGCATCTGGTTATGCCAGTTCGCCGCGGTCTTATGGTCCCAGGTTATGCCAAAGTTGGAGTCTTCATTGGTCTGTTCGGCGTCGTTTGAAAGACCATATAACTCGATTGCACCAGGCTGTCCAGATGCGATCTGGTCATGGTGCACCGTGGCGCGAAGGCTGGAAGTTGAAGATAGATTCCAACCATAGTTCCCTGTAAAGGTGCCGTTATGGTATTCGTCGCCTGGAATCTGATTGCGGCTGTTGTATCGGAAGTAATCCGAGAAGTAGTCGAACTTCCTGTATCTACCGCCTAATGTGCCGTCCTGGTGGTAGGTGCCAAAGTTTCCGCCGTCGACCAGATACGTGAACAGAGGCAATAACGTGCTTCCTCGCGCGGTCGTCAGGCTGATCACGCCGGCTAACGCGTCAGCTCCGTAGAGGGCGCTGTTGGGACCGCGAAGAACTTCCACCTGCGCTATCGCAGCACTTGCTATATTGGCAAACTCGACACTTCCACCAATGTCATTTACCGGAATTCCGTCGATCAGAACTTTATTCGCATCTTTGTTTCCACCGCGAATGAAGATCGAAGTCGTTCCTCCCGCCTGCCCTGTTTGTGTGGCCTGCAGCCCGGGTACAAGCTGCAGCCCATCATGAAGGTCTCGCGTCCCCTGATAGCTGGATGAATCCAACACCGTCACGGTAGCGCCCAACTGAGATTGTGGCGTGGGAGAGCCGGTCGAAGTTACCGTGATCTGATCGGAAAAACATGCCAGTTGCAGAACCAGGTTTTGAGCCAACTCGCTCCCATCGATCTTCGGGTCGATTGCCTTCTCTGCCGTGCGAAATCCAGAATTCGATACCCGCAGACGCAGGCCTGGCTCCAGATTCCATGAGATGCTGTAAAAGCCTTTTGCATCGGTGGCAACAGACGCAATCGGCACACCGCTTTCGAGCAGTTCTACTTTAGCGTTGGCGATCACTGCGCCCGACGGATCCAATACGATCCCGCGGAACTCGGAGAGCTGTGCGGCAAAAGCAACCGCGGTGAAGGCAAGGACAAAACTGCACGTCCAACTGAGAGCGCGAAAAAAAACAAGCATGATTTCCCCTCGGAAGTTCAATCTGAACCGGTCTCCTGACTCGCGCCTCAACAGCTAACGGCTGCCTTCCCAGAATCTCTTCCAGTGGCAAACAAAGCCGCGCCTCTTCGCTTACAGTTACGGGGTAGTGGCGGATTCGCACCGCGCTTTCCGATCATTCAGATATTGTTTGTTAGCGTTTGAAGATGGAACACCATCTCATGGATGAAATTGTCTGGCGAGTTCCTCCAGTGCATCGAAGACAACCGGGCCGGGAATTTCAATCCGGTCGTCCACGTAATAAATCCGTTTGTTTCTGATTGCGGGAAGATTCGACCAGCCGGGTCGGGTTAGAATTTGTTCCGCCGACATCTTCGATCCGCGCACCAGCAGCAGAGCCTCGGGCTTCCGCACCAGCACCGCTTCCAGACTTACCTGCGGCCACTCCTGCTCCAGGTCGCTGGTTACCGAGTGACCGCCTGCAATCTCGATCACTTCCGTGATAAAGGCGTGTTTTCCTATGGTAGTTACCGGGTCATACCATAACGGCATTAGAATGCTCACCCTGGGCTTGCCGCTTACCCTCTGCCGCACCGCCGTCTCGCGTGCGCGCAGTTTGCCTATCAGTTCCCGAGCCGTTTGGTTCCGGTTAAGCGCCTCCCCAATGCTTGCAAGAGATCGATAAATGCCTTCGATCCCGTGCGGCTCAATAATGAAGATCGATATGCCAAGCCCCTTCAGACGCTCCATCGTTTCCGTGCGATTCATCTCGCCGTCCCCCAACACCAGGTCCGGGTGCAGGGATACGATTGTTTCGATCGAAGGTGTCTGTGGCAATCCCACGCTTCGCTTGGCTCTGGCTTCAACCGGATATTTCACATAATCCGTCACCGCGACCACATCTGCTCCAGCGCCAAGTGCGTACACGTCATCCACAATGCTAGGCATCAAACACACGACTCGATGCGGATGCTCGGGAACCGTGACGACGCGTCCTGATTCATCTGTGACTGTTCTTGCGCCACACACCGGAAGCGCAATGAAGAAAATCATCCACACACTCAGATGTTTCATACCTTAGCCTCCACAGCGCGTGTTCGCAGCGCGGCTTTAACCAGCGAAGTGGCCATTGCCGGATTCCCCCGGAAATGTAGATGCGCATAACTGGTCAGCACATTCTTGAATTGATAACCCTCGAGTTCGTCGCGTCCAGACAGTGAATACTTCAGTCGGTACGCGGTCGGCATCGTCATCCCGGGCAGGACGCGCGAGCAATGGAAGCTGTGGCCACGCACGGTCGTTCCCTTTGCGCCGAGCAAGCAGTCCGCAACGAATTCCACATCGACATAGCCGAAATGCACCAGGCGCGATGTCATTGCGAATTCCATCGGCAGTACTCCAGCCATTGTGTAGCTGCGCCCATCGAGCAGAGTCAGCGCCCGGCCCAAATAGATCATGCCGCCGCACTCCGCATACACCGGCTTGCCCGCCTCCGCGAGTGCACGAATCCCGGCCAGCATGGGAGCATTGCGACTCAGCGCATCGGCGTATAACTCCGGGTACCCGCCTCCCAGGTACAGTGCATCCAGATTCTGTGGAAACACGGAATCCGACAGCGGACTAAAAGCAACAATCTCCGCACCATTCTCCCGAAGTAGATCGAAATTGTCTTCGTAATAGAACGAGAAAGCCTTGTCCCGCGCAACGCCAATGCGCACACGCTTCTGTTCGGAACATTGTGCGGGAACAACTTCGCTTTTGGCCGCAGCGCCCGACCACGACAAACCTAGCAATGGCTTGATGTTCAGATGCCGAGATCCTGCCAGCGAAAGGGCCGCGCGCCGATTCTCAACAGACGCGGTTTCTTCCACGGTGTGCAGTCCCAGATGTCTCTCGGAAATCGCGATTGCCGCCTCCATGGGCAGATAGCCCAGCAGGGGCGTGGTGGTGACCGAGCGAATCGCAGTTTCAAGCAGGCTATAGTGCTGGTCGCTTCCCACGTGGTTCAGCACAATGCCCGCGAATCGCACTGCTGGATCGAAACTCTCGAAGCCCTTCACCACTGCGGCGATGCTGCGCGCACTCTTTCCGGCATCGATCACCAGAACCACCGGCAAGGCCAGCAGCTTGGCAATCTGTGCAGCGCTTCCATCCTCGCCACCTCCAGCCACGCCGTCATAAAGCCCCATCATGCCTTCGACAATCGCGGCATCGGCATTGCGGCTGGCGCTCAAGAAGATCGCGCGGTTCGTCTCGCGATCCAACATCCACGTATCCAAATTGCGCGACGCTCGTCCGCAGATCGCGCCATGGTGCCCTGTGTCCAAGAAATCCGGGCCGCACTTGAACGGCTGCACATTCAGACCGCGCTCGCGCAACATCGCCATCAGCGTTAGCGCAATGGTTGTTTTGCCAACGCCGCTCGCAGTTCCAGCCACCATGAAAGCAATCATGGCAGCGCCTCGATGTTTCCTTTAAGCGCCAATGGAAGTCCCGCCACCATCAGCACTACATTGTCGGCAATCGCCGCCACGCGTTGATTCAATTCGCCAAGCACGTCACGATATTTGCGGCCCAGCGGATAAGGCGGTACTACACCGCTGCCCACCTCGTTGGAAACCAGCACGAGGGAAATTGGCACGGTCCGCAACGCATCGAGAAAGCTGACGATGCGCCGCTCCAAACTTGCAGGATCGGCCTCCGCGGCTTCCAGCAAATTCGCCACGAAAACTGTCAGGCAATCCACCAGCAGCAGGTCGAATTCCGGCGCATGATCCACCAGGACACGCGCCAGTTCCAACGGTTCTTCCAATGTTTGCCAGAGCTTTGGACGATCTTCTTGATGGCGGCGAATCTTTTCACGCATCTCCGCGTCGCAAGCCTGCGCCGTCGCCACATAGGCCACGCGCTCCGCCTTCTCAGCAAGCTCTTGCGCCCAGCGGCTCTTGCCACTGCGCACGCCGCCAAGGACGAGCGTGACCGTCTTGCGGTCCTTCTCCTGCATACACTTCCTCTGACCGGGAGTACAACTCCACCCGGCACAGCGGGATTCATAGAATAGGCAGCTTTCTAGTTGTCGGTGAATGTCATAACCGACAGTGGAACGCTCTCCAGCTCTCCCATCGAAGCTGAATTAAGCCCGGATTGGCATCTGACCGGTCTCCTGACTCACGCTTCATTGAAGCTGAACAACCTTCCCGAGGCAACCCTCAGTGGCTGGAGCGATACTCCGCGTTCAGTTCTCAGCGCTTACAGTTACGGGGTAGTGGCGGATTCGCACCGCGCTTCCCGACATCAGATGACGTGATTCTATATTTGTCTAGCGGTGCAATGCAATCGCCGCAGACAATTCAGTCTGGTTCTTTCGTCGGCCCGCACAAAGCGTGGTCGAGTAAACACAGCAATGCAGAGGGCTGCGCCACTGATGTGAGGCTCAAAACGCTATGGGCGACAGACTCCTAGATGAAAGGAATGCACGCGATCAAAGAGCCCTTAGAATCGCTTGATGGCAATATGGTGCTTGCGCAGGGAGTATCCCATCTGCCGCGGCGTCAAGCGCAGAATGCGCGCAGCCTTGGCCTGCACCCAACCGCACCGTTCCATGGCATCTACCAGGCGCTGACGCTCATTGGCGCTGTCGTCCTCTCTGGATGAATTGCCCGTGGGAGTAACCGCGTCCGTATCACTGCTCGGTGCAGCCGCGATCGGTTCGGAATTCCTCGAAGCGACTGTGGCTCGTTCTGCCGGTGCGGAATAGATAGGGAGAGGAACATATCCAGAATTTTGCGAATGCTGACGGCTCATCGACTTACCCAGCATCACGGAAAGACAATTTCCAGCGCTACAGGCAAGATCTTCCATGACGATGAGCGGATTCTTGGCCAGCGCAGCAGTGCGGCGTATACAGCTTTCCAACTCACGCACATTACCAGGAAAGTCACAGGCCCGCAGTGCATCCATGGCACGTTTTGAGAGCTTGAGCGAGACGCCGTGTTCCTGATTGAAGCGCTTGAGAAACTCCAAAGCCAGAAGATCCACGTCCTCGCGTCGTTCACGTAAGGGCGGAAGAAATATAGGAACCACGCTAATTCGATAATAAAGATCGGAACGAAACTGTCCTGAGAGCACCGCCTCTTCGAGATTGCGATTAGTCGCGGTTACCAGTCGCACGTCGACTTTGATGGTGCGGTTGCCGCCTACGCGCTCAAATTCACCTTCCTGCAAAACGCGCAACAGCTTGGCCTGAAATGCCCCGGAAATTTCACCTATCTCGTCCAGAAACAGGGTGCCTCCGTCAGCCATCTCGAATCGCCCTTTGCGCAACCCGACCGCGCCGGTGAACGCTCCACGTTCGTGACCGAAGAGTTCTGATTCCAGGACAGTTTCCGACAGCGCCGCGCAATTCAGGCGGATGTAAGGCTCCTGGTTGCGGGTGGAATACTCGTGAATCGCACGCGCAAACAGCTCCTTGCCTGTGCCCGATTCGCCGCACAACAGAACAGGCAAGTTACATCGAGCGACTTGCTGAATCTTCTCGACAACCTCGCGAATGGCGGCACTCTCGCCGATGATCCAGTCAATTCCCTCGTGCTTAAGATCGCGATGCTCGTCCAACTCCTTTTCCAGGCGGTGGCGCTCGGACATCAGGCGTTCGCGATCGCGGGCCACCAGGGATTGCAGCGCAACCGTCTGGCCGACGAGGTTGGCCACCATGGTCAGGAATCGCACATCGTCGTCGAGCGTGTGCGGCGATGAGTTGCCATCGAGCCGCTCGATCATAATGGTGCCAACGGTGCGATTCTCGCCTTTGATCGGCACGCCGACAAACGATCTCTGCGAGGAAGGACCATCCGCATTCAACTCGCTCCAATCGGTGAAGAGCGGGCTTTCAGCAATGTTACGCACAACCAGCGGCATACCGGAGACAACGATCTGGCCCACAGCCTGTTCCGGAAGCCGCTCAAAATGCTCCCGCGCCGTAGCCTCGCTCCACCCAGCCCCAACCACCGTGGACGTGCGATCTTCCTCGTCCAACAGCGCAATCAGCCCGTTATTCATATCAAGAAAACTGGCCAGGAGATTGATCACACCAGAGAGCGCAATTTCCAGTCGCGATGGGCGCGTGAGGAGCTTCGATATCTCATAGATACCGATCAGCGCCGAATGCGCGCGGCTGTTGGACTGCATGGCCGGCTCCGAGTTGGCAATCTCGTGCGAGATAGGCACTGCCTCCCCCTTCCTAACGAAGGCAAAAAACAGAGGTACTTGCGGGAGAAAATCGAATACGCTGGCTTAATAAATCGCTGGAAATAAAAAGCCAAAGGCCCTCTTCGGTAACAAAAAGCGGTTGCCTTACCACGCCTCCGGTTCGTGTTCATATGTTGGCAGAGTTTTAATACTTAGTCAATGTAGTGTGGCCTGCGGCCCCGGCGAGGTCTGCCCCGCAAAGCCTTCTAAGTTCCTTGTATTTAGGCATTTGCAAAGTCGATTTATCCCTCTGCCAACAGCAGACGCGCTGGGTCGAATTGCACGTGCCAAGGCTGCGGGCGTGCGCGCAGTGCCAGCCATGTGTCTTTTGAAATATCTACTTGTAGATGTGGCAAGTCGCCTTTCTGAGCGGCACTATGCAGGTGGAGATAGAGCGTCATCTCATGGGGCGCTTCGCTGGTGTCCGCCAGCCAGCATGGAAAGGTGTTCAACCCTTCCGCCGCTATTTGAAAAACGACCTGATGCGAGCGAATACCTACATGCGTCAGCGCATCCGATACGACAGCGGCCGTATGCAGTTCACAACTCCAATCCGGCACTGCAATTCGCGTCGCACGCACCCGTCGAGCATCAACAATGTTTTTGCAACCAGTCAGCCGCGCGGCTATCAACGCCCCAGGCCGCTCAAAGAGTGCATGCTTGGGCCCGCTGGCAATGACGCAGCCACTATCCAGAACCAGCAAATCGCTACAGAAGCGAAATGCCTCTTCCATATCATGCGTTACAAAGAGCACCGCGCCGTTATACTCCACCAGCGTTTCGCGAAGCCGCTCTTCCATTTGCCGCCGCAGATGCGGATCAAGTGCAGAAAAGGGTTCGTCGAAGAGCAGCGCATCCGGCTCGATGGCCATGCAGCGCGCAATAACCACGCGCTGCCGTTGGTCACCGGAAATCTCGCCGGGACAACGCCCGGCCAGTTCCTCAATGTGCATCCGCACCAATTGCCGTTGCACCCGCGCCTGTCGCTCCCGCTTCGGCAACGCACTCAAACTAAAGCCAATATTTTCGGCTACAGTCACGCGTGGAATTAGCGCGTAGTTCTTGAAGACCACGCCAATCCGCTGTTTCGCGGCCGAGATGTTTAGCCCGCAAGGGCAATCGCATTTGGATTGTTTTGAAAGGGCACGGCGTTAGCCGTGCCGATTTCAGGACCAAAGTTGTCGGCTTTAGCCGCCGAGGGATGTATTGAAGGATCCCAAATCATCCATCAGGGACTGAAACCCATAAGTTCTCTGGCTGTTTTGCGGCACGGCTGAAGCCGTGCCCTTTCAAAACTACGACGACTGGACTCGTATCGAAAGCCTGTTCCACTTATCCATCAGGCGAAAATCCAAGTGCGATTGCCCTGGTTTAGCCCGATTACGCTGTCGAACAAAACGCGATCATTCAGCACAATGCGCCCGCGGTCCGGAGCAACCAATCTGCTCGCCTTTGCTCTCAGGCCAATCTTCCAATTCAACAACCGAATAACGACTCGATACCGATGCCCTTTTGCAAGGCGACTGCGGTCTTTTGAGTGATACAAGAGGACAAGGCACCGTGCCTAATGCCCCTGTTTTTTGCGCCTGTTTCAAGGTCCTGCACCTTCCGTAACAGTCGATCCACTACAGCAGTACTTGCAGTGCTAGTAAACCAGCGAGGAGCCTGGCACTTCCGGTGCGGGTTTGCCTTTGTCCTGGGCCTGGTGGAGTTTGGTAAAGATTGTCTCATCGGCGGCTTTCTTCAGGCTGCTGGTTTTGTCAAACTCGGCCTTTGCTTCCTCCTTCTTTCCGATTTTTTGGTAGAACCTAGCCAACCGCCAGTGGACGTTGACGTCGCCTGGGCTTAGGGTAGCGGCTAACGTCAGCTCTCGCAACGCGTCGTCCTTGCGGTCCGCATCGGAATACAGGATGCCTAGATCAAGGTGTGCCAGTTCTATCCGGCGGTCGAGCCTGATCGCCTTTTCCAGCAGCGGCGGGGCCACTTCGGGATGGTTTAGGCGCATGTCGGTATCGGCCAGATAGGTCAAAGCCTGGGCATGGTCCGGATTGTTGGCCAGTTCCGCTTGGAACTCCTGGGCGGCTTCCTCAAACTGCATCAGATTCCACAGCAGAAAGCCAAGACCAAAGTGCACATTGGGCACTTTAGGATCGGCCTTGACGGCGGCGCGGAACTGCTCCGCGGCACCCGCCTTGTCTTCCATTTCGTCCATCGCCTCACCGGCCAGCATGTCTGCTTCGGCCGACTCTGCATTCAGCGTCAGAATCTCGTGATAGACATCGAGAACGCATTGATACTGCTTGGACCAGAGGCAGCTCTGCGCCAAAGTGAAGCGGAAGGGCAGATTCTGCGCATCGGCCGCGGTTGCCTGCCTCAGGAACGGAACCGCAGCGGCATATTCACCCAACCCGTAGTGCGCCATCCCAATCAGCGTGGTCAGGCGCACAGTCTCCGGCGAAGACGGCGGCTGGTTCTTGAGCAGCGGTGTAAAGGTCACAATCGCGTCCTTCAGTGCACCCGACTTGAAGAGTGACAAGCCCAGGTTTAGCCGCACACCGGGCATCGACGGATTCAGCGCCATGGCTTTGCGATAAAGAGGCACAGCCTCTGTGTAGTGCTGCTGGCGCGCCTCAAGAAGGCCTAGATGCGCATAGGCCTCGGAGTTCGCGGGGTGAGTCTTCAGCACGGCACGCCACGCAGTTTCGGCCTCGGCGTTCATTCCCTTTTGTTCCAGGGTGATCGCCGCCTGGCGTTGATCTTTCGTGGCCGTGGCCGCCTGACTCAGACCCGTGCCAGGCGCGACAGCCAGTGTGATCGCAAGAACAATTTCCAGTCGCACAACCCGATTCACTTGAATCTCCATCGGTATTCTCGCTTGCCGGCAAGGCGGTGCGCAATGCTGGCCCGGTGCGTGACGCTCAAAAGGAAAAGGGCGCGGCAGGGAATGCCTGCTGCGCCCAGGTTGGTCGTGCCTGAGAATTAGAAGCGGAACTTGGCGCCGAGTTGCAAGGTACGAGGATCGTAGGTGGAAGTCACCTGGCCAAAGTTCGAATCGTGGCTGTTGCCATCGATGTTGTCAAATTCCGTATGGTTGAAGGTGTTGAAGGATTCGAACCGAAGCTCGATCTTCGGCCCTTCACCCGGTGTCAGCGCAATGGTCTTGAAGAGCGACAGGTTGAAGTTGAAAAGACCGGGTGAGACCACAGCGTCTTTTCCCGCATTGCCGAAGCCCTGGTTAGCTCCGCCGTCCCATGGAGCGGTTGGATCGCCAAAGGACTCGGTACTGAACCACTTGCCTACCTTCTTCGGATAGGAAACCTTCGACAGCAGGTTGGGACGGTTCGTGGTGCCACCGCCCAGCCCGAGCGTGTCCGTTCCAGAGTAGGCAACGAACGACCCGGAGGTTCCGCCCAAGCCCGGTGTGCCCTTTTCGGCCACCGTTACGCCCGAGATTTCCCAGCCGCCCAGAATGGTGCGAGCTGCGATATTCGAGCTTTTGGTAAAGAAGGGAATCGCGTAAATGTAGCTGATGTTGAGGATGTGACGCCGGTCGAACGCACCCGATGCGCGATCGTACTTAGGATTGAACGGATTGGAGAGACTGTTCAGATCGTTAGCTCCTTCATCGATCTCGTGTGACCAGGTGTAGGCAAATTGCGTGGTAAGCCCATGCCGGTTCTCGACGCGGAGGCCAGCCTGCAGCGAGTTGTAGTTGCTGTTCGTCTCGTTCTCTTCCTGGGTGATGGTGCTGAAGCCTGGGTACTGGCGATACTTGTTGGCGATCAGCGAGCCGTCCGCAACTCCCTTGCGGGTCGCGTAGCTACTGTTTGAATCAACCAGAGGCAGAGTGTTGATGGAGCGGTCATCGTTCTGATCCCAACCCACGGAACCGACATACTGCACAACAGCGATGATCGAGGGAGCAACTTCGCGCTGGACGCCAAGGCTGAAGTTCGCGGTTCCCGGAGGCGGATAGTTGTACTTGATGTTGGTCATGGTCGACGGGAACGACGAGGTCGTTGTGGCTCCTGTCAGCGCGCTGGTGTTGGGGTTGGAGAAGTAAACGTTGGTGGCCGAAGGCTGATAGGCGAACGGTGGATTCAAAGCGGCGTTGTAGACATCGTTGCCCTGAACGCGCTCATAGAACACGCCGAAGCCGCCACGAATCACTGTCTTGCTATTCCCGGTTGGGGTATAGGCAAAGCCGACACGAGGCTCCCACGTGTTGTACTTGTTCTTGACCACGCCACGGTCGAAACCGTTGACGTTTGCTTCCCTGATGCCGTTCAGATAGAACTGCTCGGTACCGTAGGTCGTTAGCGAGGAGTTCTTCAGCGTGCCGTCGTCATTGATCGGGTTGGCCAGCGATGTGTCGTAGTCTGCCGGGACAAAGTTGGCGAACTTGTCATACCGCTCAAAGGCGTGCGGCATACCGTCATATCGGAGTCCAATATTCAGGGTTAACTTGGGAAGGATGTGCCAGTCGTCGTTGGCATAGAAACCATAGTTATTGTTGACCCAGTGCTTGCCGGATAGATGCTCCAATTGTGTAAAGCTGGAAGCGTCGCCGAGCAGGAAGTTGACGTACGAGTCACCAGAGAAGTTGCTTGAGTTGAATACGGCGGTGCCCTGCGTGTTGGCCTGCAACTGCTGGTTCTTGTAGTCGTGCAGATAGCTGAAGCCAAACTTGAACTGGTGGCGTCCTTTTGTCCAGGAAAGATCGTCACGATACTCGAAGCCTTCGTAACCATTCTTCCAGGGGAAGTAGCCCTCGCTCCAGGTTGTATTCAGAGGCGAGCCAACCAGTTGGATTTCAGGCATGTCGTCGCCCGCGTTGTCAGAGACCGGGAAGAAGCTGCTGGCCGTCCATCCGCTGGGCAACTTGTAGGTAGCGTTCTTGCCCGCCACAGGAGTCAGGGTGATCTTGTTGCCGCTATACAAGTAAGCGGTTTCGTTCAGCAGGTTCGGCGTGTAGGTCTGTGTCAGCTTGATCGCCGCCGAATAAGACGGATTCGTCATGGCTGTGCCGATCGTCGGGTAACTGCTGTCGCCCCATAGCGGGGGATAGTAGTTCTGCTCCAGCGTGTCATGCAGGTAGTGTCCCATGAGCTGAAACTTGCTATTGATGGCATGGTCGATGCGAACCACATCTTCACGAACGTGGGTCGGCTGCGGAATGGACGAAATGTACTGGCTGGTTCCCAGATTTGGCTTGGGGAACGTGCCCGCATTGAGCAGGAGGACGGAGTTCTGGTCGATCAGATTGGCCGGAATCGTGTAGGTCCCGTCCGTGTTCTTCGTGAAGTTTCCGCCGGCAGTCAGACCATCCGCTGCGTAGAGAGTTAGTCTAGCCGGGTCGGTGGTTTCGGGAACGGTCGGTATCGCGCCACCCGAAGGAATGGTATAGTTCAAAGCTGTATTCGCCGTCGGGAAGTTGCTGCTCATGATCGTGTTGGCTGTCGATGGCGAACTGCCCTGGATGAGCCGCCGCCACTCCTCATTCCAGAAGAAGAATGTCTTGTTGCGGGCATCGTTATAAACGTGAGGAATCCATAGCGGGCCGCCGACGTTGCCACCCGGAACGTTGAGCCGGAACTCGGGGCGCGCCTGACCGGCTTTCTTGGTGAAGTAGTTGTTGGCGTCGTAATCTTCATTCCGGTTGAACTCCCACAAAGACCCGTGATAGGAGCGCGTGCCGGACTTGACGACCATCAGAATCGTGCCGCCGGAGCCGATGCCGTAATCCGGTCCGTAGTTGCTGTCCAGGGTCTGGAATTCGGCCAGAGCGTCAACCGAGGGCAGGTTCATGAAGCAGCCGCCGCAACCGCGATCGTTCTGTTCGCCGCCGTCCAGCAGGTAGACATTATGGCTGGAACGGGTTCCGTTAAAGCTGATGCCGTTGGAGGAGGTCAGTGCGTTGACGCCGCCGAAAGCCGGCATGTTGCTGGACACGCCCAAACCGAGGGCCGCCAACTGCGTTACATTGCGGCCATTGGTGGCCAACTGGGAAACCTGCTCCCCGCTGATCAGGGTGCTGACTTCGCTGCTTTCCGTCTGCACCTGCAAGGCATCCGCCTCAACGGTGATTGTCTGTCCCTGGCTGCCAACGGGAAGCGTGATGTTCTCTTCCAGGGTCTGGGCAACGTTCACCACGATACCGGTCCTGGAAAACTTCTGGAAACCCGGCGCCGAAGCGGCCAGCGTATAGGTTCCAACGCCCACGTTGGCAAACCGGAAAGCGCCTGCAGTGTTTGATGTGGCCGATCTGCTCTGGTTGGTGGCAGGGTTGGTGAGGGAAATGGCAGCGTTCGGAATCAACGCTCCGGTTGAATCCGCCACCGTACCGGTGATTGTTGCGTTGTCCTGGCCCCAAGCTCCGGGTGCCAGGAGCAGAAGCAAGGCGATGAACGTGAAGCACGCCGTCAGGTATCTCCGTGCAGAACTCTCCTCTACCGGCACACTTGCTACGTGCTGAACCTGGTTCGTGGGATAATTCATGGTTTGCCTCCCGAGCAAACTGCTACTTGACTGCCTGTTTATCTTCCACTCGGTACCCATCTGTCATACGTAACGTGTTCCTGTTCATGGTCGATCTTGATTGGGCACCTCCGTGGCGGTGCATCTGTGGCAAGGGATGATCTGTGGTAATTCCCTTGCAGACCTTAACTCCTCAGGTCTTTTCAGCCGCCCCGGAGATCTTCTCCGAGGCCTCTGGAATGCTTGCGCGTTCACTGACTCTCATGCATCTTCCTTAGCAAACGTCTACTTCCCCACCAATCTGAGTGGGATCAAGATGATTACCTTTAACCGAGTAAGCGTTTCCCCAGCTTAAGTGGAAAAGCCGCCCCGGCTAACGAGCGTGCCCATTCCAACACCAGGAACGCATACGTGCAACGCTACTAACGGTTTGTCAGCACGTTTGTTCTGTTTAAGCCTTTATTTTATAAGCACTTAATGGAATAGTTATGGCAGGGATATGACCCCGTTCGTGCCACGTCTGCCGTGGTAATGCTATATTGGTTGACCAAAGGAACTCTGAGTGCGCTATGGTAACAGCCAATGCACCTTGAAAGCCGGACGTACTCAATCCAAAACAGATTGATCTGGTACGCCATCATCTCAAGGAGGTGATGGCGAGCCACGCGTTCGCCGGGAGCAAACGCACACAGGATTTTCTCCAGCTAATCGTAGAACACACCCTTGAAGGGGAAATCGACAGCCTGCGAGAGCGGATGATTGGGGCCGAAATGTTCGGTCGGCCGGTCGATTACGACACGGGAAGCGACTCCGTGGTTCGCGTCAAGGCTACTGAAGTCCGAAAGAGGCTGGCACAGTATTACCTTGAAATCGATAAAAAGCAGGCTGTTCGCATCGAACTTCCGAGCGGATCCTATGTGCCGAGATTCATCTTCGGTCAGCCGGAGACAAGGGATCTGCCGCAAATCGAAGTTGTTCCCCGAACCTCTGTGGTGCATCCCGAAGTTCCGGATGAAGTACGATCCGACGAGAAGCCAGTTGTGCCCGCAGAGGTTCCCGCTCCTTCCCCCGTGCGGAAATTGCGCTCTGTGGCCCGCCTTCTGGTCGGTGTCGCACTCGGGTTAGCTCTCATCGCGTTGACCGGGTATGCGGGCTTCAAGAAATGGTACAGCAATTCCTATGCGCGGTCAGAGATCCGCTCCATCGCCATTCTGCCGCTTGAAAATCTCTCTGGCGATCCGCAGCAGGAGTATTTTGCCGACGGAATGACGGAGGAGTTGATCAACGACCTGGGCCAGGTTTCCACCCTGCGCGTCATTTCCATGACATCGACAATGAGCTACAAAGGAACGAAGAAGACGTTGCCCCAGATCGCTCGCGAGTTGGGCGTGGGCGCGGTCGTAGAGGGGAGCGTACAGCGTGAAGGCAAGCAGGTGCGCATCAGCGCCCAATTGATCGATGCCAGAACCGATTGTCCCATCTGGGCCCACACCTATGTGTTAGCGATCATCTGAAAACGTATTTTTCTGAGCCTCTGCCGGCGGTTTCTGAGTCGCCATTCGTAGCTTCATTTTGAGGTACTCACAGTAGTTTTCCGGGGCGGGATTATCCTGGAGTTCCTCGA
>Ga0255356_1000194_pt1 | contig 42524 bp, 32 predicted proteins | sample HBST100metaG_FD_189944 | JGI IMG/M metagenome (GOLD analysis project Ga0255356, IMG submission 189944) | Peat soil microbial communities from Stordalen Mire, Sweden - H.B.S.T100 | ecosystem: Environmental > Terrestrial > Soil > Wetlands > Peat | place: Sweden: Norrbotten County, Stordalen Mire...
GTCGCGGATGGCGTCCAGGGCTAGAGCGCTGGCGGTGTTGCAGGCGATGACCAGGAACTCGGCACCCTGCTTTTCGACCAGGAAGCGTGCGCTTTCAGCGGCGTAACGAGCGATGGTGCGGCGGGACTTGGAGCCATAGGGCAGACGGGCCGTATCGCCGAGAAAGGCGAAGCGGGCGCACGGCAGCCGCTGAATGAGCGCGCGGAGGACAGTGAGTCCGCCGAAACCGGAATCGAAAACGCCAATGGTGGGGGGCATGATTTTTTAAGCAACAGGTTCGGTGAGGCGGGTCAGATCCGCAAGAGTTTTGGATAACCAGCGCAGCTCCACGAAGACGCTTCTGTCGTGCGGATTGCGCTTTCGGTATTTGTAAAGAATCGCGTTGAGGTTGTGATCGACAAAGTGAAAGTGCTCTAGAAGAGCTTCACCATCTCTTCCTGAGCAGGCCGAGGGGCCGTGATGTGAATCGGCTTGCGCATATTTACCAGTTAATCATACTGCGAATTGGGCGAAAAGCAAGCTGGACTCTTTTCCAACACAAGATGAACCTGTCGGGCCAGTCATGCTGAAAGATTGAAGATCCGCATGCACCAAGCGGCATTGCTGTGGGGTAGAGACATGGATGATCAACCGTGATCTCACTGGTCAGGTGAATGGAATCGCCTGCAGGAAATTACGGCTCCCGCGTGATTCTCCTCTCCAGGCTTCCATCCGCATTCAAAACATCGACCACCAGCGCCATGCTTCCATCCGCGTGAGTGGCACAGCTCAGGCAGGGGTCGAAGGAGCGGATCAGTCCTTCCATGCGATTCAACATCCCTTCCGTCACCTCGCGCCCCGATAGGTAGCGCTGGGCCACTTGCACCAGTCCGCTATTCATGGCCAGCGTGTTATGCGCCGTGGCCACAATCAGGTTGGCGCTGGTCATCATGCCGTCGCCGTCCACCTTGTAGTGGTGAATCAGGGTGCCGCGCGGCGCTTCGATGATGCCCACGCCCTCCGCTTCATTGGCCTTGGCTTCGGCGCGAACGTCCTTGTCCAGGATTTCGGGCTGCTCGAGGATTTGTTGCATGCGCTCGATGGCAAAGATGATTTCGATCAGCCGCGCATAGTGATTGTGGAACGAGCTGAGCGAAACATCTCCGTACGTCCGGCGGAATTCGTTCAGCGCCTCGTCGGCTAGCGGTGTTCCGCATTGCCGGGCCATATTCAAACGCGCCGCCGGGCCCACGCGATAGACGCCCAGCGGATATCCTGTTGGCTTGTAATAAGGCGCCTTCATATAACTCGAGGAATCGACGCTCTCGCCGATGTAGTCGTGATAGTCGCGGGGGTGGATGTTGTCAGCGACGATGTTTCCGTCTGCGTCGGCAAAGCGCAGCCACCCCTCATGGCGCCGGCGCGAGCCATAGAGACACAGATTTCCGTCCTTGCGCCCCAAAGCCATGAACAGCGAAGGGAAGTTGGCGAAGACGGTCACCTCGTCGGTCAGTTTTTCCATCATGTGCTTGAAGAACTCCAGGGTGCGCGTCGCAATGGACAACGCATCCGGAATCGATTTGAGAATTTCGTCGCGCTTTTCCACGGTCAGTGGCGCGGCCACGCCGCCGGAGACGATCCACGGCGTGTGAATGCGCTTGCCACCCAGTATCTCAATGACCTGCTGCCCCCACTTGCGCAGGCCAATGCCGTCCACGGCCACATTCGGATGCCTTGCCGCCAGGCCCAGCACATTCCGCTCCGCCGGATTTGCATCCCAACCCATCAGAAAATCCGGCGCGGAGAGATGAAAGAAACTGAGCGCGTGCGACTGCGTGATCTGCGCCAGATGCACCACGCGGCGCAACATTTCCGCGGTCTCCGGGATGCGCAATCCCAGAATCGCGTCGCACGCCTTGGCGCCTGCCAGCAGATGGCTGATGGGGCAGATGCCGCAGATACGAGCGGTCAGAGAGGGCATCTCGTAGAACGGCCGGCCCTCGCAGAATTTCTCGAATCCGCGGTATTGCAGCACGTGAAGATGTGCGTCCTCCACCATGCCATGGTCGTCGAGCTGGATCGTGATTCTTCCGTGCCCTTCCACCCTGGTGATTCCATCGATTCGTATCGTCTGCATTCGCTTGGCTCCCTCTCGGCTAATTGCCAAAGTGACACTTTGAAGTCAGGTCCGGTACGCGCCCGGCAAGGACTTCACTCAGGACGAAATAGATCAGGTCCGCCGAGGGCGGACATCCGGGCACATACAGATCCACCGGCACCAGCTCATGCAGCGGAATGACTTTCTTTTCCAGCTTCGGCACCTCGTGGTCCGGCGCTCCGGGATTGGCCGTTGCGTTGTCAACGTAGCCTCGTCGCAGTAGCTCTTCGAGAGAAAAGTTATTACGCATGGCGGGAACATTGCCCGTCACCGCGCAGTCGCCTAGCGCGACCAGCAGCTTGGTCTTGCCGCGAACCATCTTGATCTTTTCCACGTCTTCGTTGCTCGATATGGCACCCTCCACCAGCGTCAGATCCACGTCATCGGGAAACTCTTTGGCGTCCACCACCGGGCTATAGACCATCTCGATTTTGCCGGCGATCTCCAGCAGCCGTTCATCGAGATCCAGAAACGACATGTGGCAGCCCGAGCAGCCGTCCAGCCACAGGGTTGCAACCCGCGCTTTCGTCATTGGTTTTCCTCCGCGCGCATCTGCAGCAGGTAGGGAAGAAACTCGGGCTTCGTCATCTCCGCTACCGATTTTCCTTTGTCCACGAGCGCGCCCACCGGACAAACCATCACGCATTTGCCGCATTGGGTGCAGCTTGCCGAGTTTCCCCACGGCTCTCCCATATCGGAGATCATCCGCGCGCCGATGCCGCGGCCGGTCAAGTCCCAGGTGTGGGCGCCTTCGATCTCGGCGCACACGCGCAGGCAGCGGGTGCACAGAATGCAGCGATTGTGGTCGGCGACAAAGCGCGGATGGGAGCCGTCCGTTGCGCATTTCACATGCAGGTAAGGCAGCGTCACGTGGTCCACGCCGAGCTTCTGCGCCAGCGTCTGCAATTCGCAGTGGCCCGCGGAGACGCACACTGCGCACACATGGTTGCGCTCAGTCAGCAGCAACTCCACCACCAGCTTGCGATACTCCTTCAACTGGGACGAGTTAGCCGTTACCTCCATGCCTTCCTGGGCTTGCGTGGCGCAGGAGGCCAGCAGCTTGTTACTTCCCTTCACTTCCACTACACACAACCGGCAGGCGCCGATCTCCTTCAGTCCGCTGAAATGGCAGAGGGTCGGAATATCGATACCGTTCTCGCGCGCCACTTCCAGGATGGTCTGATCCTCTGCGGCGCACACTTCCTTGCCGTCGATTGTGAGCGTCTTGATTCCGTATTGATTTCGCTCTGGCATCTTTCGGCCTTCCTCACTTTTCCGCCAGTACGGCGGTCGCGCTTGAGCAAGGGCACTTGCCCTGTGCGCAGGTCTTTTCGGTGATGTGCTGCACATACTCTTCGCGGAAGTACCGGAGCGTGCTGCTCACTGGATTCGGCGCGGTTTGCCCCAGCCCGCAGAGCGCGGTTCTCTGGACCATGGCGCCCAGGCGTTCCAGCGTGTCCAGGTCTTCCATCTTCCCTTCGCCGTTGCTGATCCGTTCCAGAAGCCCGTGCAGTTGCGTCGTGCCCACCCGGCAGGGAATGCACTTGCCGCAGGATTCGTCGCGCGTGAAGTCCATAAAGAACTTGGCCACGTCCACCATGCACGCGGTCTCGTCCATCACGATCATGCCGCCAGAGCCCATGATGGAACCCACCGACGCCAGCGAAGCATAATCCACGCGCATGTCCAGAAACTGCTCCGGGATGCAGCCGCCCGAGGGGCCGCCCGTTTGCACTGCCTTGAACTTGCGGCCTCCGGGAATGCCGCCGCCGAGCTTGAAAACCAGATCGCGCAGCGTAATGCCCATGGGCACTTCAATCAGCCCGGTGTTGTTGATGTCGCCCACCAGCGCAAAGACTTTGGTACCCTTGCTCTTCTCGGTCCCGATGGAAGCGAACCAGTCGCCGCCCTTGCGCAGAATGGGCGCGATGTTGGCGAAGGTCTCCACGTTGTTCAACAACGTGGGGCAATGGTTCAGCCCGGAGTAAGCCGGGAACGGCGGCCGTGGACGCGGTACGCCGCGCTTGCCTTCCACCGATGCAATCAGCGCGGTCTCTTCGCCGCAGACAAACGCGCCTGCGCCCAGCCGCACCTCGACCTCGAATTCAAAAGCCGAGTCGCCGATCCTCTTGCCCAGCAGTCCCAGTCGCTCTGCCTGTTGAATGGCGATCTTCAGGCGCTTCACCGCCAGCGGGTACTCGGCGCGGCAGTAGATGTATCCCTTGGTGGCGCCCACCGCGTAGGCCGCGATGGCCATGCCTTCGAGCACGCGATGCGGATCGCTCTCCAGAACGCTGCGGTCCATGAACGCGCCCGGATCGCCCTCGTCGGCGTTGCAGATCACGTATTTCTGTTCACCCGGAGCCTTGGCGACCATCGACCATTTCAAGCCGGTGGGATAGCCGCCTCCGCCTCGCCCGCGCAGGCCGCTCTTGATGATCTCCTGCACAACGTCGTCCCTGGTGCGGTTGGAAATGCACTGCAGCAGCGGCTCGTATGCGTAGACGGCGATCGCATCCTCAATTCGTTCCGGGTCAATGACGCCGCAGTTCTCCAGCACGATCTTCTGCTGCTCGGCAAAGAACGGAACGTCGGGAGAAAGCGCGAACTCCGGCAGTGGAGCGCCGTCCAGTTGGTCGACCACTGCGCTCAAAATTTCCTGGTTCGGCGGTAGCCCGCGATAGTAAGTGTGCTGCGGCTCGCACCGCACCAGCGGTCCGGCCGCGCACAATCCCATGCAGCCCACGCCCTTCACCTTGCAGGTGTTCTCCATGCCGCGCTTCTGCACTTCGGTCTCAAGAATCTTCAACACCTGGTCGCTGTGCAGGGACAAGCATCCCGCGGCAACGGAAACATTCACGCGGTGCGTGTACTTCTTCTGCGCTTCCCGTTCCTTCTCGGCGATTTCCTGAAGCTCATCGAGCGTCATGATCCAGCCACCTCCGGATTTGATCCTTTACTCCCTCGGGCTGCGCCTTCGGCATCACCTCTCCGTCGAAGACGACCGCGGGAGCGAGACTGCAGGAGCCGATGCACCGGGCGGCGACTACGGAAACCTTGCCGTCGGAGGTGGTTTCTCCGGCAGTCACGTGGGCAACATCCTCAATCGCCTTCATCAGGTTGCCGGAGCCCTTCACATAGCAGCCCGTTCCCAGGCAGACCACACAGGTGTGCTTGCCCGGCGGCTTCAAACTGAAGTAGTGGTAGTAAGTCGCCACTCCGTAAACTTCGCTCAAAGGCAGGCGCAAGGAGGAGGCGACAAAACGCAGCGATACGCCGTCGAGGTAACCGAAAGATTCCTGCACCGTGTGCAGAACCTCGATCAGCGAAGAGGCTTTATGACCATGACGCCGCATGGTGGCCTCCACGAGTTTCCAACGTTTGTCACTGGAAGGAAGAGGAACAGATTCCGGGTACGCTTGCACGAATGCACTCCTTTCTCCTGTAACTCATCGCCGGCTACGGCAAAACCACGGAGAATGCATCCACAAGCTATAGAGTGCTGGTCGAAGCGGCCATTGGCGAGCTGCGACCTTCAGCAAAGCTTCCCAGGACACACAACCCCTGGTTTTGACTGAGTGCGAAGAACCAGTCAACCGAAAGGCATCTCCGGCTTACTGGTTTGCTGGCGTTTGCAGTGTCGCAGACGCGCATTCCTCGCCCACCCGGCCATCGATTCCATGGTCCAGGTGATCTGCATCACGCGCACGTCAGACATCCGCCGTCCTGCCTGTAGCACACGCATAACAGACGCATCTCACACTATGAAACATGCGACAGAGGATAGTAACACCACGACGAGGAGGGAACACTCTTCTGCGCGCTTGGGACGTGAAATATTTTTGGCCACGGGATTTGGCGCAAAATGGCGCTTCACCGGGAGATGAACCGGAGCGGTTGACTGGAGGAGTTCAAGCAGGACGGCGGGGGAGCCGGTCCGCGAAGAATCCGCCGCCGATCCTCGCTTACTGCACCTTCCCCTTCGGCCGCAGCCGGCGCAGATCCAGCGCGCACTCCACGGCATTCCGCGCGCCCAGCCGCAGATTGTCCGAGGCGGCCCACAGCCACAGCCGGGAGGCTTCATTGGTGTTGCGGGAGCCGGCAAACTCCGGACGCAGGCGAACCAGCACGTCATCCTGACCGGTGGCGGCCAGGTTCGACGGCGAATCGGTGTCTTCCAGAACCAGATCCACGTGCTCCCCGCACAAAGCCTCTTCGAGAGTCGAAATCGCCACCGGCCGCTCCAGTTCCACGGCAATCGAGAAGGTGTGGCCGTGGAAGACCGGCGCATGAATCACCTGCAGAGCCAGCGCAGGCCAGCGGCCGGCTGAGAGCGCGGCGTAGTGGCGGCGAATGCGCGCATCGGCAGCGGCCAGATTGGCGGTGGCGCTTTCGCCCAGGCCGGAGAGCAGGTTATAGGCTGCCTGCGCGTCGTAAATGGCGCGTGGCAGGTCCTGGAAGCTGAGCAGGTTCACGGTTTGCTGATGAAGTTCGTCCATGGCGCCGCGGCCAAACTCGCTGGCCGGCTGCAGCAGGGTGGCCGCCGCAAAAGTTACCGGCGCCGCCTTTTGCAGCCGGCCCAGCAGCAGTCCCATGGCCAGCGCGGCGGGATTGGCCGGCACCACGGCCGGGGTAAACAGGTCGGGCGCTACGCTTTCCGAAGCCAGCCAGGGAGCGCGCACCAGCACGCCCGGTTCCTGGTCCAGGGCGCCGGAAAGGTCAAGCACAGTGGAACTGGCCCGGAGCGCCTGACGCCAATGCTTGTGGGTCATTTCCTCGGAGCCGCAGAAAAAAGTGAAATCTACGTGATCGAAGGCGCCCTCGGTAATGCTCTGGACGAAGGTGATCTCGTCGCCTACCTGGTCCAACTGGCCCTGCGCATTTTCATCGTCCAGCAGCACGAAGTTCTCGGCCGCCAGCGGCGAGTCCGACAGGGCTTCCTTCAGTTCCTTGCCCAACAGGGTGGAAGCACCGGCAATGGCAATCTTGTACACAGTTGTCCTCTTTTTGGAGTTTCTTCTCGCAGTGCCGAGCGATCAGCGGCTCAGCGGGTCCGGCTCGACAGGGGGCGCTTCCGGCTCAGGAGATACATCGCCGAGCGGCCGGCGCCGCCGACGGCGCGACCACGAGTATGCCGCCCGCGCCCAAATGCCCGAAAACATATAAATCAAGGTGATCGAGAAAAGCGCCACCTGGGAAAATCTGAAAATCACAAAAAGCACAATCGCGATAAGCAGCAGAATCTGGAAGGGATGGCTGCGGGAGAGGCTGATCTCCTTGCCCGACCAGAACCGCCAGGTGCTCACCATCAGATATCCACTGGTGCCCACAATCCCCAGCCAGATCAGGGCGATCCACCAGGCTTCGTTCGGATAGCCGTAGCAGAGATGGATGGTGGCCGCCAGCAGGCCTGCCGCCGCCGGAATCGGCATGCCCACAAAATACTTGCGGTCCGGCCGCCCCGGATTGCGTGGTTGCGCATCGTGGCTGATGTTGAACCGCGCCAGCCGCGATACCCCACCGATCAGATAGAGAAAACAGATGAATGCCCCGGCATGAACCAGGTCTTCCCGCAACTGCGGGTTGATCGAGAGGGGTAGGAAGTGAAATCCCCACACCAGCGCCAGCAGGCTGGGAGCCACGCCAAACGTAATGGCGTCGGCCAGCGAATCCAACTCCTTGCCGAAGTCGGTGCAGGTGTTTGTCATGCGCGCGATGCGCCCGTCGAGCGAGTCGAAGGGAATCGCAAACAGAATGGCGATGGCCGCCCAGTCCAGGTGCGTATGCACGTCGCCAATCCCACTGATGGCCTGCATGGTCTGGGTGATGGAAAAATATCCGGCGGCGATGTTGCCCACGGTAAACAGCGAAGGCAGAAGGTACATGCCGCGGCGTAACCGGGCCTGTGCGTTGGCCCTGGCCAGTGCTGGATCGCGGTCTTTCACTGGCGCTCTCCTTCGGGCATGGCAGCCAGCACGCTGGCGCCGCCCTTGACCCGCTGGCCCACCTTCACATGTAGAACCGCCTCAGCCGGCAGCAGCACGTCCACCCTAGAGCCGAACTTGATCAGACCCACGCGTTGACCGCGCTCCACCCGGTCGCCCTCGCGGAGGTTGAAGACGATGCGCCGCGCCAACAGCCCGGCAATCTGCTTGAAGGTGATCTCAATGTTCTCGTCGCCGCGCACGGTGGCGATGTTCTGCTCGTTGCGATCCGCCGAAGCGGGATTCATGGCGTTCAGATATTGGCCCTTCTGGTAGTGCACGCCGGTCAGAACGCCCGCAATGGGCGACCGGTTGATGTGCACGTCGAAGACGCTCAGAAAAATACTGATCCGCTGCCGCGGACCGTCGGGTGTGGCAATCGCGGCCGTCTCGGTCACCAGTCCGTCTCCGGGCGATACGATCAGCCCCGGACCGCTGGGAATTGCGCGCTCGGGATCGCGGAAAAACCAAAGAAAAAACGCAGCCAGCAGTACCGGCGCAATGCTCCACGCCCAACTTCCCGTTGCCAGTCCCAGCACTAGAGCCACTGCCAGGAAACTCAAACCGTAGATGTAACCGTCGCGTACCATTGTCCCAACGATTATACGGTGATTCCACTGGCCTGCCGCCAGAGCCTGAACATCCGGCAGAAGGAAGTGCGATTCTCGTCGCTCATTGCCCCGAGCTTGTGCACTGCGCGACGTACGCGCAACCCATTCGCCGCCAGGAAAAACATATCTACGGCGTTCTCAGAACTTCCATGCGGTGTGCGAAAGGCTGGCAAGGGGAGGCGTGCGGAGAACCCGACCCTTGCCAGCGTTCACTTTCGCTTTGCCGGTTGTGGAAACACCAGAAAGTCTCAGGCGATGGCTGGCGATCTGTGCTCGAGGGCGAAGATCAGGTCTTTGGTGTGCAACTTGAGCTTCTTCAAACGGATTTCCTCAAGCTGCTCATCTTCAGAAAGGTAGGGCTTTTCGGTCAGCTCTTCCAGACGCTGAGCGTAGCGATGGTGTTCATCGTACAAGCGCTTAATTTCTTCGCTCAGCGTGGAATCCTTTACTTCATCCATCGGGCACCTCCGTTGTTACAGAACAATTACATATAGCGCCACGGCGGTGCAACGGGCAAGCGTTAAAGTGCTCGAAAGTTACCAAAGACTGTGGAATTTCCGCACCTTATTCAACCTGCGTGACCACAGTCACATGGGGCAGCCTTCGAGCCGCAAACTCATCAGCACCGCATCTTCAACAGGATCATGGTAGTAGCGTGGACGGCGGCCGCTTTCGGCGAATCCCAGCGACCGGTAGAGTTCCAGGGCGGGGTGGTTGGAGGCGCGCACTTCCAGGATGAATTCCCTGGCACCGGCGGTGTGCAATTCTGCCATCAAGACGAGAAAAAGCTGCCGGGCCAGCCCGCGGCGCCGCCGTTCGGGGGCCACGGCGATGGTTTCCAGTTCTGCCAGACCTTCCAGCAGACTCGCCACCGCAAAGCCCATCACGGCGCCGGTTTCCGGGTCCTCGGCTACCCGTGCGAAACGTCTGGGCGTGGTTTTGGGGTCAAGCGCGGCCAGATAGGCCGAGCGCGGCCATCGGGGCGCTTGCTCCAGGTTTGCAGCAAGCCTCATGACCGGGTCCACATCGGCCTCGGTCATGAGGCGGATACGGGCGGCTGTCGGGGAATTCATGCGGATTGCGGTGTTGCGACGGCCGGCTCGCCAAAGATCTCAGCATCGGAGCGGCGCAGATAGTGGCCGTCCAGCAAGGCCACGTCGTCGTGCTCACCGGCGGCCAGTCGTGGCGCGCAAAGCCGCAGCGCATCGGCTGCGGTGGGCGGGTCGGTGCAGACCTGTTCTACAAGCGCCCACTCGTCCTTCAGCAGCGCCTGAGCAGCCTCGTCGCAAACGGCTATGCGCTCCGGCGCAGGATGAGCCACCGCAAGCTCCGCAGCCCCGGCCAGCATCTCCCTGGGCGCCTGGCCAGCTTCGCCCAAGCGCAGGAAAATCTCGTGCCGGTGCGCATCGAGCGCCGCCGACGGGGTTTCGGCTTTCGCGGCCAAAACCTCCAGCCGCGATACGGCCATCATCGGGAGATCTGCGCCTTCGGCCAGCCCCTTTGCGGTGCCCAGTCCAATGCGCACACCGGTAAAGCTGCCCGGCCCGTTCACCACCACGATCCCGGCCAGTTCCCGCGGTTTGATTGCGTTCTGCTCCAGCAACTCGGCGATGGCAGCCAGCAGCGTCGCCGAGTAGCTGCGCCCTTCCAGTTCCGTCTGGCCAAGGATCTCCACGGACCCGCCGGTCAGGCGCGCAAGCGCCGCCGAACCGGTAGGTCCGCAGGTGTCGATCCCGAGCACAATCGTCGATTCAGACATGAACTCCCTACACCGCAGCCAGGGCCTGTTCCAGGTCCTCGATCAGGTCTTCCTTGTCTTCGATGCCCACCGAGAGCCGGATCAGCCCTTGCGTAATCCCAGCTTCCTCGCGCTCCTTGTCTGTCAAAGCGGCGTGCGTGGTGGTGGCCGAGTGCGAGGCCAGCGATTCCACGCCGCCCAGCGATTCGGCGTTCAGGAAAATCTTCAACGCTCCCAGGAAGCGGCCGGCCGCATCGCGCGTCCCCAGGTCGAAGCTCAGCATGGAGCCGAAGCCCTTCTGTTGCCGCAGGGCCAACTCGTACTGAGGATGAGTCTTCAGGCCCGGATAGTTCAGGCGAAGCACCTTGGGATGTGTGGAGAGGAACTCGGCTACCGCGTGGCCGTTCTCCTCGTGCTGCTTGACCCTCAGCGGCATGGTCCGGATGCCGCGCAGCACCAGGAAACACTCAAAGGGAGACAGGATGCCGCCGGCAGCCTTCTGCACCAGCAGGAAACGCTCCTTGTGCTCCGGCTTCGAGCCGATGATCGCGCCGCCAATCGAATCCGAGTGGCCGTTCAGGTATTTGGTGGTCGAGTGCATCACGATGTCCGCGCCCAGGGCCAGCGGACTCTGCAGCACCGGCGACATGAAGGTGTTGTCCACACTCACTTCCGCGCCGTGGGCGTGAGCAATTTCAGCGATGGCGTGAATGTCGCTGAGGACCATCAGCGGATTGCTCGGCGTCTCCACGTGAATCAGCTTGGTGTTGGGCCGCATCGCCGCTTCCACGGCCTTGAGGTCGGAGGTGTCCACGTACTCGATGTCGATCCCGTAGGGACGCACGATCTGGTTGAAGAGGCGCACCGTTCCGGCATACACGTCGCGCGAACAGAGCAGGTGGTCGCCGGAGTGCAGCATGGCCACCAGCCCGTAGACGGCCGCCATGCCGCTGGCGAAGGCGTGCGCACTGAATCCGCCTTCCAGGGCGGCCAGCGACTCTTCCAGCCGGTCGCGCGTGGGATTGCCGGCGCGGGAGTAGTCCCAGCCTCTGTCCGTCCCGATGCCGGTCAGTTGAAAGGTTGAGGAAAGGTAAACAGGCACGTTGACGGCGCCCGTCAGCGGGTCCGGGTACTGCCCGGCGTGAACGGCAAGGGTCGAGTATTTGTAATTGGACATGATAGGTTTTGGGTTTTTGCTCCTGCCCTCTAGCTTATCGCGGCCAGATGGGAGGGGCATCGATCTCGACCGCAGCGCTACCTCTGCGCCGGAGCCTGCTTCCCCACCCGCACCACCGGAAAATAGCCGGTGCGAGTGCGGACGGTCAGCTTACCGTGGCCCTTGTCTTCGGCCGTCACATTCACCCGGCGGAAGCCCGGCTCGGTGGTCGGCTTCGTCGAGTGGTAGCCCAGCGTGTACTGGTTGCGAATGTCCCGCGCCACTTCGGCGGCGATCTGGTCAACCTGCTCGATCGACTTGGGGAAGAACGCAATGCCTCCGGTCTCGGTCGAGAGCATCTCCAGGGCCCGGCGCGCGTGGCGCACTTCGGCGTGGCTCATCTCGTCGCCAAACAGCAATCCAATTGAGTAGATCACCGGCCCTGAGAGCTGCTGGACGCGGCGGATGGTCTGCTCCAGATTGAGCGTCGACGCGTTGTCTTCGCCGTCGGTAATGAGGATCAGCACCTGCTTGGGCCGCTTGGCGTCGGCCACCAACTTGTCGGCCGAGGCCACTACCGCGTCGTAAAGTGCGGTGCCGCCGCGGGACTCCAAGTGGCTCAACCCGTCGCGCAGCTTGTTCACATCGGCGGTAAACTCCTGGTCGATAAAGGCTTCGTCGGAAAAATTCACTACAAATGCCTCATCTTGCGGATTGGAGGCCGCAACTAAGTCAAGCGCGCTCTTGTTTACCGAGGGCCGCTTCTTCGACATCGAGCCGGAATTGTCCACCACCAACGCAATCGAGACGGGAAGGTCGGTGTGCTGGAAGCTGATCAGGCTCTGCTTGACGCCGTCCTCGAAAATCTGAAAGTTGTCCCTCTTCAGGTCGGGAACCAGCTTCGTGCCTTCGAGCACCGTGGCGTTCAGCACCACTTCTTCCACGTCGGTGTGCAGAACGTAGCCCTCGCCCTGTTTGCGCAACGCCGGACTCGCCGGGGCGGTGGGAGCCTCGCGGTCGGGCGAACGCACCGGATCGCGATCCACCGTCAACGGCGGAGCCTGGCCGGGCACTGGTTGGGTCGGCGATTGTTGTGCGGAAAGCGAGACAACCGCTCCGGCAAGAAGAACCGCGAAAACCGCATTATTGCAAAGGCGCATAGTAGCCGGTGCGAGCATGCACAGTCAGCGGGGGCAATCCCGCGGGAGGATTCACTTTCACTTTCACTTTACGCCACTTACCGTCGCGGTTCAGGTCTTTTGGACGATAACCGATCACATATTGGTTCCGCAGTTCGGTGGAAATCTTTTCGGCAATATCGCCCATCTCCGCCAGGTCGTCCACCCGGAAGAGCCGGCCCCCCGTCTCCGTGCTTAAATCGTCCAGCAACTCCGGCCCTTGCCGCTCCTCGGGAGTGGCTGCATAAAGATCGAAGATTCCTATTGAATAAATCTCCGTATCGGACTCCCGCACCTGTGCCCGCACTTCGCCCGGCGTATAGCGGGAGCGGTTGTCGCCGCCGTCGGAGACTACCAGCAGCGCCTTGCGCTCGTGCCGGGCGTCCTTCATCTTGGACACGCCATAGTAGATGGCGTCCAGAAGGGCGGTGCGGTGGCCGCTCCGCACCGTCGCCAGCCGCGCCTGGATGTCCTCCACCGAGTTGGTAAAGTCCTCGATCATCTCCGGCCGGTCGTTGAAGCCGATCACGAAGAACTCGTCCTGCGGGTTCGCCGTCTTGATGAATTGCAAAATCGACTCCCGGGCGCGAATCAGTTTCGACGACATGGAACCGGAGAGGTCGAAAATGATGCCGATCGAGACCGGCGCGTCTTCGCTGGCAAAGGAAGAGATCTTTTGCTGGCTGTTGTTCTCATAAACCTGAAAGTCCGGCTGATCCAGGCCGGTGACCAGCCGGTTCATGGGATCGGTGATGGTCACCGGCACCAGCACCAGGTCCACATTCATTCGTATCCGGGCGCCGGGATGAATCTTCAGCGCATCGGGGCCTGTGGCGGCCGGCGCTTCCGCTCCCGCGGGCTCTGCGCCACTCGGCGTTGCGCTCGAGGGCGGGGGTACATGCACCTTGTTCAGCGGGTCGTCTTGGGCTGCGACGCGCGTCAGCAGCAACGCCGCCATCGCCGCGTAAAGGCACAGCAGGCGGCCCAGCCTCTTCATTGGGCCGCTCCGGCTTGGAATCCTGCGCTCTTGAAGAAGAAACCTCATCACGTTCCACCAGAGATTGATGGCGATATTAGCACGGTTGTTGCAAGGACTGTCTGCCCGTTTCCGTCCAGTCTAATCCCACCGCCAGGGGCGCGAATGGGAAGGCGCGAACTTCCAACTGGGATACAATCGTGGCTATGCGCGCAACGGTTCCACCGCAAACAGGTTGGAGCAGGCGGGCGTAAATTCCATCCTCTGAACGGGGAGCAAGACCCTTTCGATGGCCCGCATCTATCCCTTTCGCGCTTGGCGTTACAATTCCTCCGCTGTCCGGCTGGACGATGTGGTTACCCAGCCCTACGACAAAATCTCTCCGTCCATGCAGCAGGCGTACTACCTGCGCAGCCCCTACAATCTGGTACGCATCATCCTCGGCCTGCCAGAACTGTTCGATGCCGAACGGGGAGAAAATGTCTACTCCCGTGCCGCGCGCGATTTTCGCGCCTGGCGCGAGCAAGGCGTTCTGGTGCAGGAGAAAGCCCCCTGCATCTTCGCCTATGCGCAGCGTTTCAAGGTCCCTGGAACCGAAATCGTGAAGGAACGGCGCGGCTTCATCGCCCTCGGCAAGCTCCACGACTACGCCGAGCAGGTGGTCTTCCGCCACGAGCAGACCCTCTCCAAGCCCAAGAGCGACCGGCTCAACCTGCTCAAGGCCACGCATGCGCATTTTGGCCAGATTTTCATGCTCTACTCCGATCCTGCCGGCAGTGTCGAGAAGATTCTTTACGACGGCAACGGTCCCGCTGAGGCCGAAATCACCGACGAGTACGGCGTGCTCCACCGGCTGTGGCGGGTCAACGATCCGGCCGCCATCCGCCTGCTCACTTCGGCGATGGACGACAAGAAACTCATCATTGCCGACGGCCATCACCGCTACGAGACGGCTCTGAACTATTCCAAGGAGCATGCCCCCGGCACGGTCGCCAAAAACGAGTTCAGCGCCACCGGGCTTCCCCAGCCGCCCAACCCGGAAGCAGCCGTCATGATGACCTTCGTCAATATGGACTCCGAAGGACTGGTCATTCTGCCCACGCACCGCGTGGTGCACAGCCTGGAGAACTTCGATCCGGCCGCCTTTATCGGCTCTGCCAAGGAGTTTTTCACCATCGAGGCATTGCATGCGGCGGATGCTCCGAGCTATATCGAGACTCTCAAGAGCCAGCAGGGCGCGGCTTTCATCGCCGTTACCGCCGCTGGCCCCTGCCTGCTGCGCGCCAAGCCGGAGCCCGTGGCCGCCGCGCTGGCCCATCTGCCGGAGCGCCAGCGCCAGCTCGACCTCAGCGTTCTCCACTCCATCGTCCTCGACCGGCTCCTCGGCCTGAACGCCGAAAAAGTGCGCGAGCAGACCAACATCCGCTACCTGCGCGATGCGGGCGAGGCCGTCGAGCAGGTGCTCCGCGGCGAGGCCAACGTGGCCTTCCTCACCAACCCTGTCACCATGGAACAGTTGAAGGAAGTGGCCTTTGCCGGCGACGTGATGCCGCAAAAGTCTACTGACTTTTTCCCCAAGCTGCTCAGCGGTTTGGCCATCTATGCGCTCGATTAACTGGGCACTGGCGGTTCTTGTCGCGGGCGGGTTGGCAGCACTGCCGGCCTTCGCGCAGCAGCCGCCGTCTGCCCTTGGCCCGCAATCCCGCTTCGTTGTGGTGCTCGATGCCGCGCACGGCGGTGACGACCCCGGCGCGCGCCTCGGCAGCGGGCAGCCGGAGAAGGCCCTCACCCTGGTCCTCAGCGTCAAACTGCGTTCGCTTCTGGCCGCGCGCGGCATCCAGGTGGTTACCACTCGCGAATCCGACGCTACGGTTGACTCCAACAACCGGGCGGAGACCGCCAACCACGCCGCCGCCCAGGCCTGCCTCATTCTCCACGCTTCGGAAAGCGGCTCCGGCGTTCACCTCTTCGCTTCCTCGCTGGCGCCGGCCCCGCCCACGCATTTCGGAGCCTGGAAGACCGCGCAGGCGGGTTCCGTCACCCGCAGCCTCGCTTTGGCCGGGGCGCTCAACTCCGCTCTGCAGCGCTCCGGCATCCAGGTCACCCTCGGCCGTACAGCGCTGCCCACCATGGACAGCATGACCTGCCCCGCCGTGGCCCTGGAAATTGCGCCCGAGCGCGACGGTCAGAAGCTCGTTGCCGGCCTCGACAATGCGGGCTATCAGACGCGCCTGGTTCGGGCGTTGGCCGATGCTCTTCTCGAATGGCGCTCGGAGGCTCACTGACCGTGATTCCCCGCTACCAGAAGTATCTCTTCGTTCTTCTACTCGTTGGCTCCCTGATCATGGCCATCGTGCTGTGGAACCTGCGCGAACGCGCTCACCAGCGCTTGGTGGCCGGCGAAGACTCGGCTCCCACCCAGGCTCCAGAGGTAGCGCCCTCCGAGCAGGCCACACTGGTGGTGGCCAACGACAGCGACAGCTCTCTGCTCACCCAGGTCCGCTCCCTGCCCCTGCCCGAGGACCCCGGTTCACGCGCGCGCGCGGTCCTGGGAAAGCTCCTTGACCTCTACGCGGCTCCCGACGCCACCCACCCGGTTCCCGGCGGCGCAGCCTCGGTGGCCCAGGTCTTCCTGCTGCCGGCCCCGCAACTCGGCGTTGTCCCCCCTTCGTCGAGCCACCCCGCAGCCCCGGATCCCCACTTCCGCGACCCTCGCTTCGCCGATCCTGTCGCAAAGACTTCCGCCACTCCTCCGCAACCCTCCGGATCACAACTGGCGGTCGTCAACCTCACCGGCAGTTTTGTCTCCAGCCACCCTTCGGGTATCGAGACGGAAACCCTCACCGTGCTTTCCATCTGCGCCACCCTGCACGCCAACCTTCCCAACGTCACCCAGGTGCGCTTTCTGGTGGATGGCGAGCCCCATCCCACCCTCGCCGGCCACGCCGACCTGACCCGCACCTACCTGGCCTCTGACGCGGTGTCGCAGTAACAACCGCTGCACAACCCCATCCGAGAGTCCAGAGTCCTGCGGACAATCCGCTGAGTATGATAAATTCAAGAAGTTGTGTCCTGTGTGGAGAGATGGCCGAGTGGCTGAAGGCGCACGCTTGGAAAGCGTGTGTACTCGAAAGGGTACCCAGGGTTCGAATCCCTGTCTCTCCGCCATTCAATCGTTTTTTTGGATCACATAGATTAACAGTTCGAGCCTTCGGTAGATTTCCCCGTAAATGGAACCAGATTCCTGCCTCCCTCTTCGAATCAAACAGAAAAAGAAGGCCACTGATCGATTTCTTATCTCAGCGCTTATGGAGGACTGCCCCCAACCGGCATTAGATCGCACGGCCGAGAGATTGAGCGAATCGGCGAAAGTCCACCGTCGCCGCATGCTCCGCGGCGACGGTGGACTTCAGGGATGCCCGGTGCGACTATGGCAAGCCCGTCGTAATGCGCGACCAACTTGCTAGAAATAGAACTTTCCAGCAAGTTGGATTGCCCGCGCAGGCTGCGGATCGCCACTGGTACTGACAGGTTGATCGACAGAGTTTATGGATCCGAAGACAGCGGATCCCGCGCCAAAGTTTCCATTTGGATTTGCAAAGTTCGCATGGTTAAAGGCGTTGTACGCTTCAAGGCGCAATTGAATGTAGCGCGAGCTTTCCAATCCTCCAACCGGGATGTTCTTGTAGATCTCGAAGTTGGAATAATTGAAGCCCGGACCATGGAAGAAATTGCGGCCTACATTTCCAAAGGTCCCAATGGGCTCTTGCGTGAAGGTAGACGTGTCGAATCCATAGTGTCCAGCTCGTCTTGGATTCAGCATCTTGATGTTGAAGGTAGACGTATTGGGAACGTCAGGGCAATTGACGAAGCTGAATTGGTCGCAATAGAGCGAGTTGTAAACTCCTGCATCATAAATCAGTACGGGGAATCCACTCTGGAGCGCGGTAACTCCGGAGAAGTGCCAGCTAGCCAAGGCGTAGCGAGCAAATGCATTTCCACGGAGGTTATGTGGCAATGGGATCGCATAGTTATATCGCCCCACCAGGCGCTGACGCGCATCGTAGGAAGAGTTTCCATAACTCAGATGCTCGAATCCTGGGACATAGTTGGTGCCGTAAGCGTTTGCGACAGAATCGTCAAGACTCGAGGCATTGTCCAATGCGTGACTATAGGTGTACGCGAGCCCGAAATACAATCCATGCGTGGGAGCTTTGGCCAGCGAGACTTGCAGCGAGTTATAGCTAGAAGAGCCGTTGGTGAGCATATCGCCGATCGACCAGTAATAGGGCTGCCCATTGGGCAATCTGCCGGGAGCCTGCGATCCCGGAATAACTGCTGTCTGCGTTTTGTCTCCGGGGAAGTATTGAGATTGTTCGCCAGCCAGTTGCTGACATGTCAAAGTCGCGCCGTTCAGCACAATTGGCGCTGCCGTTCCGGTGCCGGCCAAACAGGCATCGTGGCCCGCCTGCGTAGTCCGGTTGCCGTCGTAAGCCCGAATCATCCTGTGGCCAAGTGAACCAACATAGCCGACTTGCAGCACCATGTTACTGGGTAGCGAACGCTGCACATTCAGGTTGAAGTTATAGGTATAAGGCACATTGAAGGTCGAAGTGAGATTGTCCATCTCCAGCGGGTAGAGGGAGGAGAAGTCCACGTTCTGACCCGATGTCGGCACGGCGTAGGGGAATGGATTCGTTGCATACGATGCGCCTGGGGTTCCGGCGATATCCTGAAACGGATTGGCAAAGCTTGGATTGCCGCCCAGTCCGGCAGCGCCCACACTGCTCAGAGCGAATGGCGGATCGTTCTGGTTCACCTGCGAACCTTCTCCCGAAACGCGGTTCCAATAAAGTCCGAATCCGCCGCGAATCACAAGCGCGTGCTGGCCCGGTGCACCGGAGATGTTGCCCAAAGGAATGTCAGGAGACCACGCAAACCCGACGCGGGGAGAAAAATGATTCCAATGCGTTGTCGGGCTGCCGTTTCGGTTGCAGCCGGGGTCGCCGGGATAGAGCAAGCCGGGGCCGGCGCCTGGAAACACCTTGGATTGCTGGTTGGTGGGCACCCAGCAAGTAACTCCAATGCCCTTGTATTGAAGGTTTTCGAACGGCGTCTCGACGTCGTATCCAAGGCCATAAGACAATGTCAGAGCGTTAGATACCCTCCAGTGGTCCTGCGCATATGCATAGTGCTGCCAAGCTCTCACGTCGATAAAGAAGCCCGATCCCTGACTGTAGGTTGCCGGAACGCCGAGGAGAAAGTCCGCGGCGGGATCGCCTGAACTATACGTTGCCGAGGAGTTGAAAACAAATGCGCCGCTGTTGTTGACATGGAAGGGATTACTGAAGATGAACCTCTCTATATTTGCTCCGAACTTCAAGCTATGGTTTCCGATAACTTTGCTGAAGTTGTCGAAGTAGTTATAGTTTTCGTCCTTGCGGGGCTGTGGTCCGTTGGTACTGAAGCCCAGCGCGAAATATCCATTTACATTGATGTAGGGCAAAGACGCGGCAGCCGTGTCCTGAGGCTCGATGCTGAATCCGAACGAGGAAGGCTGCGCAAGTGTGGCTGGCGCTGGATTGAGTTCCGAGAAGTTGTTACGGAAGTAGCCGGCTCTCAGTTCATTCAGTGTGTTGCTATTGAAAACGTGCGTCCACGATGCGTTAAAGACCTTAATGTGCGACGAGTTGTCGGCCGCAAAGCCGGGCAGGTTGGCTCCGTTGCCGGTCGATTGAGTCGCAGGCTGCGGCAAGGTATTCGAACTGGGGTTTGAATCGATAATTGTAGAGGCCCACAGAGCGTCTTTCGATGTCAATTGATCGTCGATTCGAACGATGCCTTGATCGTCTCCAGCAGTGCCAGGCGCATTGAAGTTGTAGTAGTTAATGCCACCGGTTGTGTAGTTAGACTCGGGAACATACTTCTTGAGCAAGCTCGCGGCAATGGGGTTGAAGTTCGTCGTTGCAATTTGTCCGCTCGGGAAGCATTTGTTCCACGGTGTTCCCTCGGGACAAAAACCCCCTGGTCCCAGCATGCCGTCGGGGAATGGAATCGGGTTGCTTGACAACCCCCCATCCGCGGAGAAGTTTCCATTCCGTTGGTCGCCGCTGAAGACCTGCGTCAGTTGTGTTTGTGCGGTGCGATTCCTCAGCCCTTGATAGGCCAGAAAGAAGAACGCGCGGTGTTGAAGGATTGGTCCACCCAGCGTGCCTCCAAAGACGTTCTGGTGAAATACCGGCCTGGTTGTCGAGAAGTAGTTACCATTGTTCAGAAACGTGTCGCGATAGAACTCAAATCCGTCCCCGTGGAACTGATTGGTTCCGCTTTTCAAAGCTTCGTCAACGATTGCACCGGAGTTACGGCTGAATTCCGGATCGAGCGTGCTGGAGATGATATTGACTTCAGCTAACGCGTCCGGGTTCACCGTAACGCCCGGTTGATTCAGAAAGATGTCGTTGATGTCGGTACCGTCGAGAAGGAAGGCATTCTCGCCGGTTTGGCTACCATTGGTGGAGAACGTGCCATTGCGATCCTGCGACTCCACTACACCCGGCGCAGTCTTCTGAAGCTGAACGGCATCGCGGCCGAGAGTTGGCAGTTCCTCAAGTTCAGCAGTTCCCACCACATTCTTCAGTTGGACATCGGAGGTTTCCACCTGAACCGTCGCTGAATCCACATGGATCGTCTGGGCAGAAGTCCCGATCTGCATCTTTGCGTCCATTTCACGTGCAGAACTCAAGTCCAGCATGATGCCCGTTGAGACGAAGTTCTGAAAGCCCTGCTCCGCGACGGCGACAGTGTAAGGCCCGCCGATGTGAAGGTCGGGAAAGATGTAGTAGCCTCGGCTATCGGTTCTTTGCGTGCTCGATATCCCTGTGCTTGTATTAGTGACTGTGACCTGGGCGTTTGCAAGGACGGCGCCGGTTGGATCTGTGACGGTGCCGTGGATCGACGCAGTGGTAGCTTGAGCATGGATTTGAATTGCCCAAAGTAACACGACTGCTATTGACAGCAAGGATAGTGCAAGAGATTGAATGCGAATCTTCACGAAGCCTCCAGGGCTCTCCCGTGCACTATGCGTCAACAGAGCTGACGGTCATGAGCGTAGGAGTGTGGACAGTCGGGATTATCGTAGTCACCTGGAGTGACATTGCACTAGATGACTACGAGAATCAACAAACGATTGCGCCTGTATTCTCAACGATCACAAGCCCCGTGTCCTCGATCAGAGGGATGAGCGGAGGCCCAATCAATAGGTTGACGCTTTGCAGTTTGGCAGTTTCGATTCACGTTGCACATCGATCAGGATTCGCGACAAAGTATCCTTCTCGGTCACGACCGCCGGAAATTCTAGTCATCAAGATCTGCGTCCCGCTTGCCAGTGCGGAATGTTCGCTCTTTCATCATGACAAAGAAGACGGGCACCAGAATGAGGACGTGGATGGTTGAGGTAATCATGCCCCCAACAATCGGCGCCGCGATGGGCTTCATTACATCGGATCCGACGCCCGACTCCCAGAGGATGGGAATGAGGCTTGCCAGCACGGCGCATACCGTCATCAGCTTGGGACGAAGGCGTTGCACTGCGCCTTCAATCACGGCAGCTTCGATATCGTGCGTACCGTGAATGTCGCCGGCCTGCAAGTGGCGTTCAAACGCCTCGTGAAGATAGACCACCATGACCACGCCGGTTTCGACGGCGATTCCGAAGAGCGCGATGTAGCCCACCCACACGGCGACGCTGAAGTTATAGCCGAGCAGCCACTGCATGAGCAGGCCTCCCGTCATGGCGTAGATTGTGGGAACGATCAGGACCACAACCTCAACGGCAGAGTGGAAGACCATATAAAGCAAAAGGAAGATCAGGCCGAAGACTACGGGCACGATCAGTCTGAGCCGCTGCTTTGCCCGCTGCTCATACTGGTATTCGCCCGCCCAGGTAAACGAGTAGTTCGCGGGTAGCGCAATTTTGTCGTGTAACAATCGGTTGGCCGCATCGACAAAGTTGCCGTAGTTGGTGTCCTTCAGATTGATATAGATGTAACCGGTAAGCTGGCCGTCTTCATCCCGGATCATGGCCGGGCCATGGGAGAACGAGACGCGCGCTACCTGCCCAAGTGGAATTTGCGATCCGGAGGGAGTACCGATCAGGACCGTGCGCATGCGCTCTACACTGTCGCGGAAATCCTGTTCGTAGCGCACGTTGATGGGGTAGCGCTCCCGTCCTTCAATGTTCTCAGCGACGTTCTTGCCTCCGATGCCCGAGGAGACTGCCGTCTGCACATCCGCTACACTCAAGCCATAACGGGCAGCCTCTTCGCGGTCTACCTCCACGTTTATATAGAAGCCTTGTGAGATGCGCTCGGCAAAGATGGAACGCTGGCTTGGCATGGTGGCGAGCACGCTTTGAATCTGCCCGGCCAATCGCTCAATCCCATCGGTATTCGGCCCTTGCACCTTGATTCCCAGCGGCGTTTTAATGCCGGAGAGTTCCATGTCCAGGCGGCATTCCACGGGACTGGTCCAGGTGTTGGCGATGCCGGGGAACTGCACGCGCGCATCCATCTCCTGAATCAGTTTGTCGTAGGTCATGCCAGGCCGCCACTGCTCACGCGGCTTCAACATGATGGCGGTATCGAACATATCGAGCGGCGCATTGTCGGTGGCGCTGTCAGAGCGGCCCACACTGCCAAAGACACTCTCCACCTCAGGAAAGGCACGCAGGAGCGCGTCCTGCTTTTGCAGCAGCGTCTTTGCCTGTTCGATGGAAATGCCGGGGAGTGAGGTCGGCATGTAGAGCGCGGAGCCTTCATAAAGCGGGGGCATAAACTGGCTTCCCAACTTGAAGACAATGGGGAGCGTTGCCAGCAGAAACAGAAGATTGAGAGCGATGGTCAGCACCCTGTGCCGGAGGCAAAACCGGAGCACGGGAAGATAGAGAGCCTGCGTGAGACGGGAGACGGGATTCGCGTGTTCCGGCCGCAACTTACCACGTATCAACAGAACCATCAGCACAGGCACCAGCGTGATGGCGAGGATGGACGAGGATCCGACCGCAAGGGTTTTTGTCCAGACCAGGGGACGGAACATTCGTCCTTCCTGCGCTTCGAGGAGGAAGACGGGCAAGAAGGATACGACGATAATCAGCAGGGAAAAGAAGAGCGCGGGTCCAACCTGTTTGGCTGCGCCGATGAGGACTTGCCGGCGCTCCGCATCTGAAACTGGAAACGCGTCTCCCTTCTGCCGCTCCGACAGATGCCGGTATCCGTTTTCGACCATGACAATGGCCGCATCCACCAGAACACCGATGGCGAGCGCCAAGCCGCCCAGCGACATGATGTTCGACGTGATGCCGAGAAAGTACATGGGGATGAAGGAGACCAGAACCGCTATCGGCAGCGCAAGAATCACGATCAGAGCGGAGCGAAAGTGGAAGAGAAAAACGAGGATCACCACGCTCACGATGACCGCTTCTTCAAGCAAGTCGCGCCGAAGAGTGGCGATGGAGTCTTTGATCAGGCCGGAGCGGTCGTATCCGGAGAGAATCTCGACGCCGGGTGGAAGGGAGGCGGCGATCTCATGAAACTTGCGCTTCACGCCATCGATCACCTTGAGGGCATTCATGCCTTGGCGCATCACCACGATGCCGCCAACCGTTTCGCCCTCTCCATTCCATTCAGCAATGCCTTCACGAATGTCGGGCCCGAGTCCGACGCTGCCCAGATCGCGCAACAGCACCGGGGCGCCGTTCTTGCTGCCGACAGCAACGTTTTCAAGATCGCTGGCTGAACGCAGGTAGCCCAGTCCGCGAATCATATAGCGCGCACCGCTCAGATCGAGAACGCGTCCGCCCACCTCGTTGGTGCTGGCCTTTACCCTGTCGATCACGACGGAAAGCGGGATGCCATAGGCAAGCATTTTGTTGGGATCGAGCCGCACCTGGTACTGGCGGACGAACCCACCAATGGTCGCTACCTCCGACACGCCGGGAACTGTTTCCAGATCGTAGCGCAGATGCCAGTCCTGCAAGCTGCGCAGGTCGGCAAGACTGTGCGTCCCGCTCTTGTCTACGATGGCATATTCAAAGACCCAGCCTGCGCCGGTTGCATCGGGACCGATGGCTGGATGCACATCCTCGGGCAAGCGCCCACCGATCTGCTGAAGATATTCCACAACCCGCGAGCGCGCCCAATAGGGATCGGTCCCGTCCTCGAAGACGACGAAGACATAAGAATCCCCGAGCATGGTCTGCGCGCGCACGGCCTTCACATGCGGCGCGGCCAACAAGCTGGTCACGATCGGGTAGGTAACCTGATCCTCAATAATGTCGGGCGGCTGACCGGCCCAACTGGAATGAACAATGACCTGAACGTCGGAGATGTCAGGCAAGGCATCCAAAGAAATATGCTGTAAGGACCAGATGCCGGCCAGAGTCAGCATCGAAACAGTTGCAAATACCAGAAATCGGTTTCGGGCACAGATCTCGATGATCCGAGAGATCATCTCACATGCCGCCTTTTGCGTTAACGCTGAGCTTCTTCGTCGCGATGAGCTGACCGTGCTGTTTCGCAGTTACCGTCACCTGCCACGTTCCGCCACAAGGCAGCTCGACTGAGCCCTCGTAGAACCCGCTGCTCTTCTCGGCAAGCTTCGCGGACAAATGCATCGCAGCCATCCCCATCTCCGGCATTGCCGCCATGGAGAACGCGACTGCGACTTCGGCGCCGGAGGCCATTGCGCCAGCGCCTCCGGTGAGCTTGACGCGGAGTGTATTCGATCCCTTCTGGGGCGGATCGGGATTGGTTGTGAACGCGACCTGCACTAATTGCTGCGCTGCGCTGCCCGCGCTTGCATTGGAAGCTGGTGTCGATAACGTGCCGGCGCCGGAGCCAGCCTGCATTTGGCTTTCGGAATCGAGGAGGAAATTGGCGGAGGTCACAATCGCTTGATGCGCTTCGAGTCCCTTGAGGATGACAAAGTTGTCCCCGATCTGCGGCCCGAGAACCACCTCTTTCGGTTCGATTCTCCCTTCGCCCTTGTTGAGAAAAACAACCTGCTTCAGACCGGTCTGTAGAACCGACGAAGCAGGAACGACCAAGTGCTTGCCGACCGACGATTTGAAGTTCACGTTGACGAACATTCCTGGTTTCAGCAGCAACCCTGGGTTGTCGGTCGTGAGCCGCACCTGCACGGTGCGCGTGGTTGCGTCGACCTGCGGCAGAACCTCTTCAACCCGCCCGCTGAAAGTCTTCTGGGGATACGCATCCACGGTAATCGCAGCCTGATCGCCCGGCTTCAGACGGCCCACATCGCACTGAAAGACCTGAGCGTTGACCCACACACGCGAAAGGTCGGCAATGGTGTAGAGCCGCGTGCCGGGTTCGGCGTACATATTCGGTAGCGCGTTCCGCTCTGTAATGTAGCCGGAAGCCGGCGATTGAATCGTAAGATCGGTGAGCACCTTGCCGGTGCGCTTCAGCTCCGCAATCTCGCTCTCGGGAATCTCCCACTGTGTGAGCCTGCGCTCAGCCGCTGTCGATAGAGACCTGGCGCCTGCGGCAACATCACGGATCGAGCTGCTGCTCAACGCTCGCTGGTTCTCGTTTGCAAGCAGATATTCCTGCTGCGTCGCCACCAGTTCCGGGCTGTACACCGTGAAGAGCGGCTGACCTTTTCGGACGTATTGATAGGTGGCATTTGCAAAGACCTTGCGGATGGAGCCGGAGAAGCGCACCTGCACATACGAAAGCAGGCTATCGTTGATGGCAACGCTTCCGGTGGCACGCAGATCGTCGCTCAGATCCTTGTACTCGGCCGTGCCTGTCGTCATCCCGATATTTCGCATCTGCTCGGCGGTCAACTGCATTGGAGCAAGCGGCGGATCCATCTGCTGCGCAGGCATATCCATCGCCGTTGCGGCAGGCGCCGTGGATGCCATGGCGATAGGGCCAGGAGAACTGAATGCCTGCGAGAGATGCACCTCGGGATGCCGCAGAAAGAAGACCACCACGCCGGTCGTCAGGCAAGCCCAGACCAGCGACGTGGTCAGAACGTTCTTTTGCGTTGTCCCACTCATCGTAAAGTTCCCCCTGTCAATGTCTCGATGCGGGCCAGTGCGGTCTCATGATCGAGCAGCGCCTGCTGGTATTCGCTCTCCAGCGTAAGAATGTCCAGCAGCGCGGAGAGCACTGGAGCAAGCTCCTGTTTATTCGACTGGTAGGCGGACTGTTCGGAATGAAACAAAGCTTCCGCCTGCGGTATCAGCCCATCCTTGTATTCACGCAGCAACTCCGCGGTGCCATTTACTGCAACGAATTGCTCCTGCAACTCCGCCAATTTCTGCTGCGCGTCCGAGTCCATCTCGTGCATGGCCCGAATTGCCTCTTCAGAAGCCTGGGCAATTTCGCCGGCAACCCGGCCACGGTTAGGAAGCCGCAAGTTTGCGGAGAGCTTATAGCGATTGCGATACCCTTCGCCTGTGAGTTCAACCTCGTAGCTGACGTTGAAGTCCGGCTTGCCCTCGCGCTTTGCCGAGGCGAGTTGCGCATTCTGCTTCTCCACCGCACCCGCATCCTTGCGCAGCGTTGGATTGCGCGCGCGCAATTGACCCTCCAACTGCTCTGGATCTGCGGTGAAAGGCGTAGCGGCCAAGGGATCCGGAAGAATGTCGGAAGAATCCTGTGGACGATGCAGAAGCTGTTTCAGGCGCGCTTGCGCCTGTCCCAAATCGAGCTTGTGCAGCGTATCTTCGCGGAGTATTCGTGTTCGCTCCATCTGCGCCTTGATAATCGCGGACTGGCTTCCCTGGCCAAGGGCATAACGGGAGAGAGCGTCCTTTATCAATGACTGCAACAGCGAATCCTCACGATCGAGATAGGCAATCTCGCCGTTGGAATAGGAGATTTGCAGGTAAAGAAGCTTGACCTGCTCGGCCACTGAAGCGCGAACCTCACTTGCGCCAGTTTTTTGCACTTCCATCTCGCGACCCGCGACCTCACTTCTGAGCTTGAGTTTTCCTCGATAAGGAATGTCCTGCGAGGCACTCAACCCGATGTACGCAAATTCACTATTGCTGAACCCAGCGAATGGCCGAGGGCTGCCCACGCTAGACGACTGGATGGCGAACTGCGGCGCGGGAAAAGCGGCGACCTGTTGCGGAACGTGCGCCAGGGCCTTCCATGTGTCGTCGGCCGTCTGCACCTGGCTGTTGTTTGACTCCGCTTCCAGCAATAACGTTGCAAGGGGCGTCGGGGTAGTTGCTGCATGTTGAGCCGAAGCCAATCCGCACGAAGCGAAGACCACGGCGCACAGAAACGCGTTGAGTTTCAAGAGAACATCTCCGGTGCCTATCGCTGTCTAATCTGTAATTATGATCCGCCCGTGACTGAATGGCCTCAACCAAAATGATGAGTAATAGCTCCAACCATAATGATGACTTGCGCCTGCCCCTTTGTGTCCACGACCGGAGTCGTGGATGAGACTATCGTTTTGCTCTGGCCGATCATTTCATAACTCATCACCATCAATCCCTGAGGAACCGATGCAAGAACGCAAGAAAGCGCCATACTTATTCTTTGTTCAGTTATCACTCCTTGCCCTCGCGCTGCTGACCGGCGCCAGCACTAAGGCCTGGACTCAACAGGATGCCTCGTCGCGCCCAATCGAAGTGGGAATCATTGTAACGTCCACCGAGGCAGAGGCTGCCAACCTGCTGCGGAGGCTCAATGCCGGCTGGGATTTTAGCGTACTGGCCAAGGAATACTCCATCGATCCGACGTCGAGCGACGGCGGCTACATGGGCAAAGTGCGTCCATCGCAACTGCGTCCTGATCTGCGAGACGCCTTGATTAGCCATACGACCGGCCAACTCAGCACCATTATCTCTGTGCCATCCGGATTCGCGATTCTCAAGATTCTCCCCGTCGCTCCCCCTACCCAAGACCTGAATTCCAAGCGCATCCGGGAGATGTATGCAAAGGGAGAAATCCGCAGTGGGGCCAATGTTGCCGGCCTTAGTGAGGCCGATCAAGCATTCTCTAAATTCCTAAAACCTGAGGGATGGGCTCGAGACCTGCATCAAAGCTGTAACTTGCGAACTCAATCTTACGACGTCGCCAGGAAGTATATCGAGGAGATCATCGACGGAATCAAGTCTGGCAATGCAGGAGGTTACAGTGCAGTCGACGTCCTGCAAGCCCATCTGTACCTGGGGCAACTTAACGCATATCAGGGGAAGATGGAGGAGGCCATCAATGAATTCAAGATCGCCTATCGGATGGCCGAGACAGTGCCCAGCCAATCGTTCAAGGCCGAAAGCTCGGGTGGTGGCGGCATGGGTGGCATCGACCAGACCGTAGCGCTTTTCCAGCTTCCCAGAATTACCGAGATGATCGGGACTGCATATCTGCATTGGGCAGAGATGGAGAACGGTGTGTATCGCAACTCCGGCAACCAGGATCTCTTCCCTCCCGTCAACCTCAAAGCGAGTTATGAGAAAAAGACAGAGTCACAACTTGCCATACAATACTTCACGCTATATCTTACGCAGAATGCGGAAGATATTGAAGTAAGGTGGCTTCTCAATTACGCTTATTCGACTCTGGGCGAGTATCCCGATGGCGTCCCGAAGCAATACCTCATTCCTATAAGCGACTTCCAGTCGAAGGAGGACATTGGCCGCTTTGTCGATGTAGCACCCGCGGCCGGTTTGAACGTCATGCGCGAGGCGGGCGGGCTTGCCGTCGACGACTTCGAGAACAACGGACTGCTGGACATATTCGTTTCCAGCATGGAGGTCTGCGATCCCATCAAATACTTCCACAACAACGGGGATGGAACCTTCACGGATCGGTCGGTCCAGGCCGGATTTGCCGAGCAGCTTGGCGCACTCAACATCATGCAGGTGGACTACAACAACGACGGGTGCATGGATCTCTTCATTCCGCGCGGAGGGTGGGAGTACCCGCAAAGAAGATCGTTGATGCGCAACAATTGCGATGGAACCTTTACCGACGTTACAGAAGCAAGTGGACTGGGAGACAACGTGGCCCAAACAAATTCCGCGGTCTGGGCAGACATCGACAATGACGGTTATCTCGACCTCTTTATTGCCAATGAGAACTCCCCAAGCCAAATGTTTCACAACAAGGGCGACGGCACGTTTGAAGATATCTCTCATGCGGCAGGCATCGACCAGACCGCATTTTCAAAAGGCATAACGGCGGGCGACTACGATCAGGACGGCTTCGTCGATTTCTATGTGTCTAACCTGTACGGGGCGCATTATCTCTATCACAACAACGGCAATCTGACGTTCACTGACGTAGGTCGGCAGGCAGGGGTCCAAGGACCACTCGTGGGCTTTTCAACGTGGTTCTTCGACTATGACAACGACGGGTGGCCGGATATATTCGTGACCAGCTATCACGTCTCCGTGACCGAGTCGCTCAAGACTTACCTGGGTCTGCCGCATAACGCCGAGACACTCAAGCTTTACCGGAACAAGCACGATGGGACTTTTGAAGATGTAACGCAGAAAGTGGGATTGGATAAGGTCTTCATGCCCATGGGGGCCAACTTTGGCGATATTAACAACGACGGATTCCTTGACATCTACCTGGGAATGGGAAACCCCTCGTACACGGCATTGGTACCGCACACGCTATTGCTGAACAAGGAAGGCAAATCCTTCGTCGACATAACGGCCTCCTCGGGAACCGGAGAGCTTCACAAGGGACACTCCATCTCTTTTGCCGATCTCGACCGAAGCGGGAATGAGGCCATCATTGCCGAGATTGGAGGCGCGGTACCGGGCGACGCGCATACACTGCGCGTCTTCAAAAACCCCGGCAATAGCAACGACTGGATCAATGTCCATCTGGTGGGCGTGAAAAGCAACCGCTCCGGTGTCGGCGCACAGGTCAAGCTCACGGTGACGGATGATGGTCAAACGCAGCGTTCGATCTTTCGGACGGTCGGAGAAACCGGCTCCTTCGGCTCCAATCCGATGGAACTGCATATCGGATTGGGACACGATGCGCACATTGTCGCAATCGATGTGTGGTGGCCGGCGACCAACACGCGTCAGCATTTCATGGGAGTGGACAAGAACCAGTACATCGAGATCAAGGAATTCTCCAAAGAATTCAGTAAGCTCAGCCGCCCAGGCTTCCAACTCGGCGCTCTTAGCGCCACAGCAGTAAGGCGCTCTGATAATCGACTACAGGCTGTATCGAGTTCCAGCACACTACCGCTTTCGCGATGAGATGCCTGTTGAAGAAGGATGGGTGATCAGCGTCCCCAGCGCGCCCTGCCCAGCCGCCTCGAACCGATCGAGAACGTTGCCCGTATGCGCGCAATCATGAGGAACTGTGGCTCAACTGGTTTCGCGCCAAAAGCGAACTCTCAAGCGGTGCGATTGAAGGGCTCAACGGCAAGATTCGAGTGGTAATCAGACGATCCTTCGGTTTTCTTACCTTCAAAGCGATGGAAAAGGTCATTTATCACGCACTGGGACGACTGCCGGAACCGGAAACAGCCCACGGATTCTGCTGAAGAGACATATTTCTGAGGCTGGGCCACGGTTTTCCGCTGGGCAGCGGCTTCAGTCACGGGGAAAATGGAATCGTTCCCATTTTTTGGTTTACCTTTGTGCGGCTCACTCTGTAGGATGGTTCGGAGATCAACAGCAAGGAATTCTCATGCGACCCAATTCGAAACTCTTGAAGGCAACTCTTACAGGCGCACTCGGCGGCCTGCTCTATGGATTCGACACCGTAGTGATCTCCGGGTTCATTGATACCATCGCCCGGATCTATCACCTGAGTTCGGTCAGCCGGGGCATTACCATGGCCGCCTCCCCCGTGGGCGCCATTATCGGTTGCTTTGTGGCTGGCGTGATCGGTCAGCGGCTGGGAACGCGAACAGCCCTCCGCTATGCCGCTGCACTTTATGTCCTTGCGATTCTCGCCGCCGTAACCGCCGGCACGTGGCCCATTCTGCTGGTGGCCCGCTTCCTGGGCGGATTCGCCGTCGGCTCCTGCTCGGTGCTGGGGCCGGTGTACATCGCAGAGCTTTCGCCCGCGCAGTGGCGAGGCCGCCTGGTGGGCGCCTTCCAGATCAACGTGGTCTCGGGCATCCTGTTCGGCTTCATCACCAACTATCTGGTGCACCTGGCCAACCTGGGCGATTCGGAGTGGCGCGCGATGGTGGGCGTTGGCGCCATCCCGGCCGTCATCTTCCTGATCCTGCTCTTCCGCATTCCGCTTTCGCCGCGCTGGTCGGTTTCGCGCAGCGACATTGACGAGGCCCTCGCCGTGCTCCGCCAGATCGGCGCTCCCGATCCCAAGGCCGAACTGGCCGAGATTCAGGCCGCTCTCCAGTCTGAACACTCCATCAAGCACGAGCCGGTCCTGCGCTGGAAGTATCGCTACCCGCTCTTCCTGGCCATCACCATCGGCGCCTTCAACCAGTTGACAGGCATCAACGCGATTCTCGGCTACTCGGTGTCCATCTTCAGTGCGGCGGGCTTCGGGCAGCTTTCCAGCTTTGCTCAGTCAATCGCCATCGGCGCCACCAACCTGATCTTCACCCTGGTGGGCATGACGCTGATCGACAAGTTCGGCCGCAAGAGCCTGCTGGTGCTGGGCGCCATTGGCACGGCGCTCTGCCTGTCGGGCGTGGCCTGGGTCTTTGCCACCAATACCCACCAGTCTGCGCTACTCGGACTGCTGATGGCCTTCATCGCGTTCTTTGCGCTCTCCCAGGGGCTGGTGGTCTTTGTCTATATCGGCGAAGTCTTTCCAAACTCCGTGCGGGCCAAGGGGCAGGGCGTGGGCAACGCCAGCCTCTCCACCATCAACACCGCCATCCTCTTCTCTTTCCCGGTCCTGGCCAGCACTTTCAGCAAGCAGACGCCGTTCATTTTCTTTGCCGCTGCCACGGTGGTGCAGTTGATCGTGGTCAGCCTGTTCTATCCCGAAACCAAGGGCCAGAGCCTGGAACAGTTGCAGAAGCGGCTGATTCCCGCTCCTAAGCACTAGGCCTAGAACAGCTTGCCGTATTAGCCCGGGGTCTCCCAGGTCTTGAGGTCGAGACCTGGGAGACCGCGGGCGGCTCCATCTCCAGTCACTGGCCTCGCAGTCGTGACCTCAGTCACCGGCAGAGCCTGCCGCCCGGTTCTATATGCTATAGAGTAGGCAGCGGCGAAGGGTCTCCGTAGCGGGTTCCCGGCTTCCGCTCAAAAGCCAAAAAGTGAGGTCAGCGATGCAACAGACAGCGGTTCCGGCTGCGGAACAGGTGAGAGAAGTGGTGCAGGCCGTCGTCGAGGTTCTGCGAGAGCCGAAGCACGGGGAGGACTCGCCCCTGGTGGCCGCCAACTCCTTTGAGGCAGAGGCGTTGCGCAGCGAGATCATCCGCACGGGCCGCAAGCTATGGGAGCGGCAATACGTGGACGGCAACGGCGGCAACATCAGCGCACGCCTGGGCACGCGCTACGTGCTCTGCACGCCCACTATGCTGAGCAAAGGCGACCTGCAGCCAGCCGACATCTGCCTGTCGGATCTGGACGGCAACATTCTGGCCGGCGACCGCTCGCGCACCAGTGAACTGCTGCTGCATCTGGAAATCTACAAGGCCAACCCCAAGGCGCGCGCCGTGCTCCATTGCCACCCGCCCTACGCCACGGCCTTTGCCGTCACGGGCACCATTCCGCCCAACGGCCTCATTCCCGAGTACGAGGTCTTCATTGGCCCTGCCGCCGTGGCGCCTTACGACACTCCCGGCACCCAGGCCTTCGCCGAGACGGTTCTGCCCTTTGTTCAGGATCACAACACGATCCTGCTGAAGAACCACGGAGTGGTCTGCTGGTCCGACACCGTCACCCATGCCGAGTGGCTGGCCGAGATCATCGACAACTACTGCAAGACCTACCTGATCGCCAAACAGATCGGCGAACCGCTCCAGTTCATTCCCGAGAACAAGATTCAGGAGATTCTGGCCCTCAAGCGGCGCCTGGGCTTTCCCGATTCCCGTCTCGCCAGTCAAATCGACACCTCCAGCCCCGCACCGGCCGCCAACCCCGGTCTGGAGCGGCTTGTCGAGCAGGTGACGGCTCGCCTGGAAGGGCGCAAGTAAGGCAAGAGCGCCATTCTCTGGGTTTCTTTAGACGACGGCAAACAGCAGGGGCGCGGACCAAGTCCGCGCCCCTGCTTTGTCACTGGCCTCGTGACTAGCTGGTGGTGTGAATGTTCGGCCCGGTCATCTTCTCCTCGAGTGCCGCTTGCGCAGCCGCCAGCCTTGCCGTCAACAGACGGAAGGGCGAGCAGGAGACATAGTTGAGCCCGATCTTGTGGCAGAACTTGACGGACTCCGGATCGCCGCCATGCTCGCCGCAGATGCCGACCTTGAGGTCGGGCCGCGTGTTGCGTCCTTTGGCCGTGGCCATCTTCACCAGCAAGCCCACACCAGCCTGATCCAGGGTGGCGAAGGGATCCTGTTTGAAGATGCCGTGCTTCATGTAGGCCGGCAGGAAGTGGTTGATGTCGTCGCGCGAGATGCCGAAGGTGGTCTGGGTCAGATCGTTGGTTCCGAAGCTGAAGAACTGAGCCTCTTCGGCGATCTGATCGGCGGTGAGGGCCGCGCGCGGCAACTCGATCATGGTACCCACCATGAACTCGATGGTTTCGCCCTTCTCCTTGAAGACTTCCGCAGCCACACGGCGAACGATGGCCGACTGGTTGCGCATTTCCTCAATGGAGCCGATGAGCGGGACCATGATTTCAGGGTGCGGATTGCCGCCCTGCTTCTTGACCTCGACAGCGGCCTCGAAGATGGCGCGCACCTGCATTTCTGTGATCTCAGGGAAGGCGATGCCGAGGCGGCAGCCGCGCAATCCGAGCATGGGATTGGCTTCGTGCAGTTCCTGGACCCGCGCCAGTAACGGACGCAGTTCCTTGAGCCGCGGCGAACGGGGCTTGGTGTCTTCCAGGTGCTGAATTTCGACCAGCAGGTCTTCGCGCTGGGGCAGGAACTCATGCAGTGGAGGATCGAGCAGGCGGATGGTCACCGGCAGCGATTCCATGGTCTTGAAGAGCCCCAGGAAGTCGGCGCGCTGCATCGGCAACAGCTTATTGAGAGCCGTGCGGCGATCCTTTTCGTTGTCGGCCAGAATCATGGTGCGCATGTGCTCGATGCGATCTTCGGCAAAGAACATATGCTCGGTGCGGCAGAGGCCGATGCCTTCGGCGCCAAACAGACGCGCCTGCATGGCATCGCGGGGGATGTCGGCGTTGGCGCGGATGCGGAGCCGGCGGACCGGGTCAACCCAGCCCATGAAGCGGACCAGATCCGGATCGTCAGGCTGCGCGGGCAGGGTCTTGAGCTGTCCGGCAATCACCCGGCCGGTGGTACCGTCGAGCGAAATCCAGTCGCCCTGGCGGAAGGTTTGGCCCTTGACGCGGAGTTCCTTGGCATTCTCGTCCACCGTGCAATCGCCGGCGCCAGCCACGCAGCACTTGCCCATGCCGCGGGTGACGACAGCGGCGTGCGAGGTCATACCGCCGCGGGAGGTCAGAATTCCGGCAGCTACTTCCATGCCGGCGATGTCCTCAGGGGTTGTTTCGCCGCGAACCAGGATGATGGTCCGGTAAGCGCCGCTGTGATGGAACTTGACGGCATCCTCCGCGGTGAAGACGATCTGGCCCACTGCCGCGCCCGGAGAGGCGGGCAACCCAGTGGCGAGAACTTCAATCTTCTCGCCCTTTTCGATCAGGCGGGGAACCAGGAAGTCATAGAGTTGGTTGGGTTCTACGCGGAAGACAGCTTCCTCCTGGGTGATGAGGCCTTCGCGAACCATGTCGATGGCGATGCGGACGGCGGCCAGGCCGGTGCGCTTGCCGTTGCGGGTCTGCAGCATGTAGAGCTTGCCATCCTGGATGGTGAACTCGAAGTCCTGCATGTCCCGATAGTGCTTTTCCATCTTGCGGGTAATGTCGCGCAGGTGCTCATAGACCATGGGCATGGCGCGCTCTAACTCACTGATAGACAGTGGCGTGCGAACGCCGGAGACCACATCTTCGCCCTGCGCGTTCATCAGATACTCGCCGAAGAAGACATGCTCGCCGGTGGCCGGGTTGCGCGTGAAGCCTACACCCGTACCGGAGTTCTCGCCCAGGTTGCCGAAAACCATGCACTGCACGTTGACCGCTGTACCCAGCCAGTCGTCGATGTGATTGATGCGGCGATAGGTCTTGGCGCGATCGTTCTGCCAGCTCCGGAAGACGGCATCGCGGGCCTGGACCAGTTGATCCAGCGGGCCCTGCGGAAAGTCCTTGCCGGTCTCGTGCCGAACCAGCTTTTTGTACGCGGCAATGATTTCCTTCAATGCATCGGGCTGGAGCTCGTAATCGTATTTGACGCCAGCTTCGCTCTTGACTTTGTCGAAGATGGCTTCGAATTTCTTCTTTTCCACATCCAGAACCACGTCGCCGAACATCTGGATCAGGCGGCGGTAGGAGTCATAGGCGAAACGGGGGTTGTTGCTGAGCTTGGCCAGCGCTTCTACAGCCTGGTCGTTGAGCCCCAGGTTGAGAATCGTGTCCATCATGCCCGGCATGGAGAACTTGGCGCCGGAGCGAACCGAAACCAGCAGCGGGTTCTCACCCGTGCCCAGCTTCTGTCCCTGCAGCTTTTCGAGCCGCTCGAGAGCGACATACATTTCGACGTCGACCTCAGGGCTGACGGTGCCGCGCATGTATTCTCGACAAGCCTCGGTTTGAATGGTGAATCCCGGAGGCACCGGCAATCCGGCGTTGGTCATCTCGGCCAGACCGGCGCCCTTGCCGCCCAGCACGTCCTTCATCCTTCCATTTCCGTCGGCTTTACCGCCGCCGAAGAAATACACGTACTTTGTATCGGTTGACGTTGAGCTTGCGTTTCCGGCAAGCGCCTGATCCATTACGCCCTGCGTCATGGGATAAATCCTCCGTATGTAGGATTCCGCGGTGACGGTTCACAGGGAAGGATGGAGGTACGGAGGTCCAGCTCGTGGGCAGAGAAGAACTGTCTCTTAGCTGAGCGCGTGCAAGTCATCCCAACAGCCGATTGCGTCTCGCGGCATTCATAAGTCGCAAGTACAATTAGCGCTGCCGGTATACGGTTGCATGTGTTGAACGTCACATACGATTCACTTGCCCTTGAGTTCGCGTCCTATCCTCGGGCATAGTTTACCGCAATATGACACGCAAAATGACATTTAAGCACGCGAATCGGGCAATTGCGTTCAGAATCAGGCGGCGGGGCACTCGGAGAGCGGTCCGGAATGCGATTCTCTGACCACATTATGGGACAAAAGAATTTGATCCAGGCCCACTAACCTAAGAATTTCAGCCACATGCGGGGACGGATTGGTGACCGAGAAGCTATGGCCGGCCTCGCAGGCGTTCCCATAGAGCGAGATGAGGACGGCGATGCCGGCGGCATCGATGCGTTCCACCCTGCCGAGATCGAGCAGCACGTTCTGACGCCGGACTAACGGGGAGAGCAGGCCCAACAGATATTCTTCGTCGCCCCGGACAAGTTCGGTCAGTCCGCAGTCGGCGAATGTCACGGCGTCGTAGGGGATTGAGATGTTTGTGGTCATGATGAAACCTCCTCTGGGAAAGCCGGCTTCAGGCGAGGGGTCTGTCTCCGGCGGTTTTCGCACTTACTCTTGAAGTAGCACGCGGGCGGCCAAAGCCATGGAGTGGGGAATATGCTGAGATCGCGGGGGATAGGTACATTTCCGAATTCCGCGCCGCCGTTGGGGGTGTTCGGCTGCGATTCTCAGCGTCCGCTAATGAACACCTGCAACTCAATACGCAAACGGGAGTAGCCCAGGTTCCATGTCCAACGCTTTATCCAAACCTTCGCCCAGCACCGCGAACGGCCCGGCACTTGGGCTCACAAGCGAGCAGGTGCGCAGGGTGGCGAGGGAGGCTGGATTTGCAGAGGCTGGGGTGGTCGCGCTTCCTTATCCCGGCGAAGAGCGGGACGCAGCCCGGTTTACCGAGTGGGTGAGTGCGGGCCGCGCGGCAACCATGCAGTATTTGCAGCGCAGGGATGAAGGCGGCCGGCTGGTAAGGTCGTGGGCGACAATTCCCTTCCCCTGGGCGCGGTCGGTTGTGGTTTGCCTGGCCAATTACAACAGCGCAGAGCCACGCTCGACCGAACCGGCAGATGCGAGCGCGGGATGGATTGCGCGTTACGCCTGGTCCAGTCGGACTGACCCCAATGGAGAGCGGAGGCCGAGCGATTACCACAAGGTGCTGCTGAAGCGGACGAAGGCTCTGGAGGCGCGGCTCAGGGAAGAGTGCGGCCAGTTTGAGGCGCGCGGCTTTGTGGACACGGGGCCGGTGGTCGAGCGGTCGCTGGCGACGGCTGCGGGACTGGGTTGGACGGGAAAGAATACCTGCCTGATCCACCCCAAGCTGGGTTCATACGGTTTTCTGGCGGTACTGCTGACGTCGCTTGAGTTCGACGAGGAAAAGACACTCACGGTGCCCGACCGCTGCGGAAGCTGCCGGCGCTGTCTGGATGCCTGCCCGACGGGGGCATTGATCGCTCCCTACCAGATGGACGCGGGGCGCTGCATCGCTTACCTGACCATCGAACACCGGGGAGCGATTGCGGAAGCGGCTATGGAAGGCGTGGGGCGGCAGGTCTTTGGCTGCGACATCTGCCAGGATGTGTGCCCATGGAATCGGAAGGCGCCGGTATGTGCGGACCCGGAGTTGCAAGCGCGGCCGGAGTTGGTGAATCCCGCGTTGGACGCCTTGGCGGCAATGGACGAGGCGGAGTTCGCGCGGCGGTTCAATGGCTCGCCGGTGCGCAGGACCGGGTTCATGGGGCTGAGGCGGAACGTGGCAATGGCGATGGGAAACAGCGGGCAGACGCGGTTCGCGCCTTGTTTGAGAGGGTGGGCGTCGACCGCGGACGAGGGCCTGCGCACGGCGGCGCAGTGGGCGCTCAAAAAGCTGCGGGCGGGAAACTTCTGACTCCGAGCGCAAGTTACGCGGCCCTCCGCCGGGAAGGCCGCGTCCTCATCGAGTTATCTGTTGAGTTAGGAGACCCGCGTAACATCGGCGGCGTTGAGTCCCTTGGGCCCTTGCTGGCACTCAAACTCGACGGCTTCGCCTTCGGCCAGGTTCTTGTAGCCTTCCGCCTGGATGGCGGAGAAGTGGACAAAGACATCTTCTCCGCTCGAGCGTTGAATGAAACCGAAACCCTTGGCGCCATTGAACCACTTCACCACACCTTGCTCTCTCACGCGAAATCTCCTTCCGTACTGAATGGGGCAATCGACGGACATTGCGCGCCCATTCGCGCAATACGGGCAAGCCGCGTACAGGCGTCCTAAACACCGCGAGCCACCTACGCGCCCAGAAACTAAGCGCGACGGCGGCCCAATGACTTGCCTAAGTTGCGATTGCTCTTGAAACTCACTCTACCAACGGCCTTCCAGCAAAGACGCACCACCGGCGCGCCGTGCTCCAGTTATGGCAGGAAACGGCGAAGGATGCAAGAAAAAAATGAATGGAATGTGACTTGCATCGAGTCATGGAACCCGCCGACGAGAAGTTATGATGCATCAATCCGGCGGATTCCGGATGCCCGTGGAGATGGCGGGCGGATAGTGAGCCAAGGCGGTCCCGAAAAGGCTGAAGAGTCCCGAAAACCGCTCTGGGCAGCCACTTTGGTTCATCGAGTCGCCGGCGGAGGAGCCGCCGAACCGCTATTCTTGGGAGAACGACCATCGACATGCCACGGCCCCATCAGAGGGCCGGAGCGGCGATGCACCGGGAGAAGTTGAAGGAGTTGCAAATGGCCTACGTCTCAAATTCCGGGACGCCGACAGGCGTCCCAATCGAAGCGGACGACGCAACAGGGGCCGTCGCACCAGCTTATGTATCCAAGTGGTACCGCTGGCGCAAGGACGGAAAGGCGCTGATGCAATACCTGCTGGACAGCGAAGTGCACACCTTTGCCTTCAGCGTGGCGGCCAACGCCATTCTCTCGTTCATTCCGTTCATCATGTTGCTGTATACACTGGCCAGGTCGGTTTTCCACTCGGAAGCGATGATGGCCGTAATCACCGACATGGTGAATTATTTTCTGCCGCTGCATACCAAGCAGCCAAACTGGATCGCCGACAACATCCAATACGTAGCCGTCCTGTCGTCGCGGCACGGCGTACAGGTATTCTCGCTGATCATGATTCTGGTGGCCTGTACGGGGATTTTCCTGCCGTTGGAAGTGGCGCTGAACCAGGCGTGGGGTGTGGCCAAGAGCCGGAATTATCTTGCGAATCAGGTGGTGGCCTTCGGGCTGGCGATCCTGATGGTGATTCTGGGAATTGGCAGCATTCTAGTAACCGCTGCCGCACGTGAGGCGCTGACGGTTCTTTTCTTCCACCATACGGACAACTTCGTCTTCGGAGCCATCAGTTTTCTCCTGCTGGCGGCATCGACCGGAGTGGCCTCAATCCTGTTCTTCTTCTCGATTTACTGGCTGCTGCCCAATCGCAAGGTTCCGCCGCGCCAGGTCATGCCCACCGCCATCTACACGGGGATCATCTGGCTGGCAGCCAGGTACGTATTCGCAGCGGTACTGCCGCATATGGACCTGCCCGAGTTGTACGGGCCGTTTTATGTTTCGGTAGGGCTGCTGTTCTGGGCCTATATTTCCGGCCTGATTCTCTTTGCCGGCGCGCAGTTCAGTGTGGCGCGTTGGGGAGCGAAAGAGAACTAGGGCAGTGAATCTGCATAATTTTGAGGCTTAGTTGCTGTGCGGAAAACGTTGGAAATGCAGATCCTTCGCTGCGCTCAGGATGACAGGTTCGTTATTCAACAAACTTCAGAGGCAAACCCCGGCGGACAAACTTTAGGATTTGCGGGCTTCGACGTCGAAGATGGCCGGATCGGGGTTCTGGAAGAAGGCGGCGTGGAGCGAGCGCACGGCCTCGTCGGCATCCTCCTCTTCGATCATGAAGCTCATGTTGATTTCGCTGGCGCCCTGGGAGATCATGCGCACATTGATGTGGCGGATGGCGTTGAAGACCTGGGCGGCAATGCCGTTCTGGCCGCGGATGTCTTCGCCCACCAAACAAACCAATGCCTTTTTGCCCTCGTATTTCACGTCGGCCAGGCGGCTGAGGTCGGCGGCGACGGAGGGAAGCTTGTCGTTGGAGTCCACGGTGAGCGAGACGGAAACCTCGGAGGTCGAAACCATGTCGACGGGGCACTGGTGCTTGTCGAAGATGGAGAAGATTTCGCTCATGTAGCCGTGGGTCATCAACATGCGGCTGGCGACCACGTCGATGATGGAGAGCTTGCGCTTGACGGCGATGGATTTGAAGGGGCTGCGGCAGTGCGGGGCGAGGGAGATGATGCGCGTGCCCTCGTTGGAGGGGTTGCGGCTGTTGAGCACCAGCACCGGAATGTTCTTTTTGACGGCCGGGAGGATGGTGGCCGGGTGGAGAACCTTGGCGCCGAAGTAGGCCAGCTCGGCGGCCTCCTCGAAGCTGATGACCTTGACGCGGAGAGCCTCGGATACGACGCGAGGATCGGCGGTCATGATGCCGTCGACGTCGGTCCAAATCTCGATGGCGCCGGCGGTGAGAGCGCCGCCGATGAGAGCGCCGGTGAAGTCCGAGCCGCCGCGGCCGAGGGTGGTGGTAATGCCGGCTTCGTTGGAGGCGATGAAGCCGCCCATGACGGGAACGCGGCCCTGGTCAACGTGCGGGCGAAGCTTTTCCGCGGCGCGTTTTTCGATGAAGGCGTCGAGCGGGATGGCTTTCTGGAAAGAGGAATCGGTGATGACGATCTCGCGCGCGTCGACGTGCACGGCGTCGATGGAGCGCTCGCGGAAGGCCTGGGCAACGATGCGGCTGGAGAGGCGCTCGCCGTAACTGACGATGAGGTCGGAGATGCGAGGAGTGAGTTCGAGAATAGCCGCAAGACCGCGCAGAACCTCATCGAGCGAATCGAATTTCTGATCGATGAAGTCGATGAGCGCGACGATTTCCTTGGGGTCCTTCACCAGCGCCGAAGCGGTGTCGCGATGCCGAGCGCGGAGGCGCGAACTGATGGCGAGAGCGCCGGTGCGGTCTCCGACGGAGGCGGCGGCAGCGGCGCGCAGCAACTGGTCGGTGACTTTGGCCATCGCGCTGACCACGACGACAGGCTGCTTGCCTTGGGCCACGCGCCCGGCCACGATGGCCGCGGTGCGGGCGATGGCCTCCGGATCCTCGACCGACGTGCCGCCGAACTTCATGACAACCATGCTCATGCGAGATTTTCCTAAAATCAGCTACTAGCTGCTAGCCTCCAGCTTGTTCTTGCTGGGGCGTGCTTCCGGCTTCCAGCTAGCAGCTTTTACAGTTTGCCCAAACTTGCCAGCAATTCGGCGTTGAGGATGGTGGCTCCGGCGGCGCCGCGAACGGTGTTGTGCGAGAGCGCGACGAACTTCCAGTCGAGCAATCCACAGGGGCGCAAACGACCCACGGTGACGGCCATGCCATTGCCGCGATTGCGGTCGAGACGTGGCTGGGGACGATCTTTCTGCGGCGCGTACTGGATGGGCTGCTCAGGAGCGAAAGGAAGGCCCTTGCCGGCCAGCGGGTTGTACTCTGCCCATGCGGCCAGAATGTCTTCGCGCGTGACGGGACGGCCCAGCTTGTTACCGAACTGGATGGAGACGCACTCGGTGTGGCCATCGACAACTGCGACGCGATTGCAGTGGGCGGTGATGCCGGCGGCGAGCGGCGTGACGGTGTGGCCTTCGAGCTTGCCGAGCAGCTTGAGGGTCTCTTCTTCCATCTTCTCTTCTTCGTTGCCGATGAAGGGCACCACGTTGCCGAGGATGTCCATGGAGGCGACGCCGGGATAGCCCGCGCCGGAGACGGCCTGCATGGTGGTGACAAAGATTTTCTCAATGCCGAAGCGCTCTTCAAGAGGCTTGAGGGCCATGACCAAACCGATAGTGGAGCAATTCGGATTGGTGACCATGTAGCCGCCGGAGGCTTTGCGCGAAGGCTGCTCCTCGATCAGGTGCAGGTGCTCGGCGTTGATCTCCGGAATGACCAGGGGCACATTGGGCGCCATGCGAAAGGCGCTGGAATTCGAGAGCACCGCGCAACCGGCGTCGGCGAATTTCGGCTCCAGTTCGCGGGCGATGGCGGCGTCGACCGAGGCGAAGATGATTTTGGGCGCGCCGATGGGGTCCGCGGGCGCCACGGTCATCCGGGCGATGCGGTCGGGCAGGGGCGTATCGAGACGCCAACTGGCGGCGTCGCCGTAGGTTTTGCCGCTTGACCGGTCGCTGGCAGCCAGCCACGCGACTTCAAACCACGGATGGTTTTCAAGTAGCTGAATATAGCGTTGGCCGACCATTCCGGTCGCGCCCAGGATACCGACTGATTGTTTGGTTTGCATGGCTTTTAACACTTCAGTGTACAGGAGGATGGGGGGTAGGCCGGCAAACAATGGGTTTGGTATGCAGGGCCGACGCATATAAATGAACCCATCTTGCTATATGCAAACCGAGGCTCAACCGTGACAAGGGGATATGGACAATCCCCTGAGCCTCTTGCAAAATCCCCCAACCGGCAGGTGGAAAAGGGGATTTTCTCCTCTGGCCCGGCATTTTGATCGTTGACCAGCGGGTTTGAACCGAGTCTTTGGCAAGAAACCTGCTTTTCGGCCAC
>Ga0255356_1000198_pt1 | contig 42095 bp, 38 predicted proteins | sample HBST100metaG_FD_189944 | JGI IMG/M metagenome (GOLD analysis project Ga0255356, IMG submission 189944) | Peat soil microbial communities from Stordalen Mire, Sweden - H.B.S.T100 | ecosystem: Environmental > Terrestrial > Soil > Wetlands > Peat | place: Sweden: Norrbotten County, Stordalen Mire...
GCCTGCTGAATAGAATTTCCGACTCTTCCAGAGTGCCAGATTGAGCGGATCATTGTCAAGTTTTCTTGATTATATCTTCATAAACTATGTTGGGCCGTTTCTGTCTGCTCTGGAGGTCTTCAGCCCAGATATTTGGGTGCTGGCGGGAATTGCGCTGCGGAGTTGACGAATCGCGCCCCAGCGGAGACAATAGAAAAGTTGCATTCCTGCGGTATGTGGGCCTGTGGCGCAGTTTGGGAGCGCGCTTCCATGGCATGGAAGAGGTCGTCGGTTCGATCCCGACCAGGTCCACCAATTAAATCAATCATTTAGAAGCACCTCCCTTCTCCGAGTTTGTCGCATTCTTGTCGCAAATTCCAAAACCACTCCGCGAACCGGCTTCGCAGACTGATCCGGTTTTTCGAGCGCCGGCCTTTCCCCGCTGGGAGCGATCTTCGTAGTGCTTTGCTCACGGCTTGAATGGCCGGACTTGGCTGCCGCTGGCGGTTTCGATCCCCACGTGCCCGTGTCACTCAGCTCGTCGTAGATCGAGTTCACCGTCGTGCGAACGCCGTCCTCAAGCGACTGCATATAGACATCCGTCGTGGTGGCCAGCCGAGAGTGGCGCATCATTCCCTGGATGTCCTTGACGTGGCCCTTGTCCTTGGCCAGCGTTGCAATCGTCCGACGGATCACCTGGAACGTCAGCTTCGGCAGTTCCATCTCCTCCGCCAGCTTGTGCAGCACCCGTTTGCGGTAGTTGCTCGAATCGATGAACCCGCCGTTGCGTCCCGGAAAGATGAATCCTTCCGCGTCATCGGCGGTCGGTCCGTGCCAGTGCTTCTTTCGCTTCTGCTCTTCCCGGCACTGCTTGCGCCACGCCTGGAGTTCTTCCGCCAGTTGCCCGGCAATCGGGATCTTGGTGAGACTTCCCTTGGTCTTGCCCCAGGGGCGGATTTTCCCCTTGTAGACCGTCTCCTTGATCTCGATCAGGCAGCGCTCCGGATCGAAGCAACTCCACCTCAAACCAAACAACTCCCCTGGTCGCAGAGCGTTGGACATGTCGAGCTTGAGCACAATCCAGTCTCGAAGAGCAAGCCTGGACAGCGCAGCCCGAAGCTGGTCCCACGTGAGCGTTGTCTTGTCGGTCTCCCGCAACTCTGCGGGAACTTTGATCGAGCGCGCAGGGTCCTTGGGAAGAAAGTCCTGTTCGACCGCCTCCGCAAAGATTGCCCGCATATATGCTCGGGCTTGCAACACTCTGTCCCTGGACCGTGTTTTGGCCATCTGATTGAGGTGGGTCTGGAGAGCGAGTTTATCGATGTTTTCAAGCCGTACATCCTTGAACGCATCGACGAGATCAACCTGGATGAGATACTTCTTCGTCTTGGCCGTCTCCTCTTTCCAATCCGCCTCTTTCAGCGGCAGGTAGCGGTTATGGACAAACCAACCGAAGGTGACGCTGCCGTTCTTGACAACCCCATCTTCCGTGATCTGCCCCGTCAGCCTCTTGATTTCGAGTTCCAGCTTCTCTCGCGCCTCGTACTTGGTCATCTCGGTTTTCAGTCCGAGTGCGACCGGAGTGGAGACGGTTTTAGGTTCCCTTGTTTTTGGATCAATGACCGTCCGGCGGAAGTATCCGTACCACTTCTTTCCGCGAACTGACACCCATCCTTTCTGGTGCGATTTACCCATCGCTTCCTCGTATTTCTGTGTGGGAGGAAAAACGGGTCATCTCCATTTTACCGGCGTTTCCGCCGTAAATGGGAGGCCCGTTCGCGTTCCTTCAGGAACTCATCGATACCGCTCGCCCGGTAGCGCAGCGCGCCGTCACTCATGCGAATGACGGGCAGATAGGGCCATCTCCGGGAAGAGTGATCCCAGACCCAATCCTTGCTGACCTTCAGCTTGAGGGCGACATCCTCGGCGGTCAGCAGCAGATCGACCGCCTCCTCGATTGTTGGCATTGAACCCATAAAGGCATACCTCCATCGGCCCTGTCATGCCCCTGATATTCGCGGTGCTGTAGAACTCAGGCGCTCTCTAATCTCAAACCATTCCCGTCCATGCGGGACTTTTTTCTGTGCCCACGTAAAGTTCTGAAAGTCCCACTTGCTATAAGGAGATTGGTTGACGACAAGGCCGCCGTCCAATGATTTTTTTGAAAACCGCTATGCGGATTCTGCATAACGCCAAAGTCACGTCCGATTTTGTGCAACCGAATTGACTCTCGCGCATCTTACGGTCATCATGATTGACGCAACATTTCGTTCGGATATGCGCGGCTGAAGGTTCGACCGCTGTCCTGCCTGGGTTCTCCCCACTGCTAGGAGGATGGCTATGGTGCTTCCAGAAACACGGTCCATGCAAGCGGCTATTGCATTGGCGGAAGAATTGAACTTTTCCAGAGCCGCCAAACGGCTGCACGTAGAGCAATCGACGTTGAGCAGGCTGATTTCCAAATTGGAGAGCGATATTGGCCTGCTGCTCTTTGTGCGCAATCATCAGAATGTCGAGATCACTGAGGCTGGCCGCCATTTTGTGGAGGAAGCGCGACACGCGGTTTTGCACGCCGAGCGCGCGGTTCTGAACGCTACGGCAGCTTCGCATGGTGCCGAGGCGGTCCTTAACGTCGGAAAGTCGGCTTTCACCGATCCATTCCTCGTGACGACACTTCGGTCCGTGCGGCTTCCTCTCTACCCAGGTCTGAAGGTGAAGCTGTGGAGCAGCTACTCGCAGGAACTGGCTCACAAGGTTGCGGCAGGGGAACTGGATATGGCGCTGGTCACGTCCATTCCAGATTGTCCTACTCTCAGCTTCCTGACGGTCGCTGAAACTCCGCTCTACATCGCGTTATCAAAAGAGGACTTTCTTGCAGATCGCGAAAAACTGCGCCTGGAGGACTTGCGCTCCTGCGAGTGGATTCTTCTCGCATCGACCGTGAATCCACACGTCTTCGAGATGATCCAGCGGGTCGCATCCAAGAAGGGGATCACTCCTGTCGATCGCCATTACGTCATGACCGCTGAAGAAGCCTCGGAACTGGTCCTAGCGCACAAGGGTGTGGCGTTCTTGCCTCGTGATGCGGCGTGGCGCATTGCTTCTGAGGGGATTGCGATGCGGCCACTCGTGGAGGAGCAGCTAAAGCTCGTTACCAGACTGGCTACACGGTCCGACAACAAAACCCGTCTCGTGAGTGAGTATGTTCGTGCGACGTGGCGCAAGCTGAGCAGCATTGCACCGCCGCAGCAGGGACGTTTGCCACTAGTCGGATGAGCCAACATCCGATGGGTTGTCTTTCTTTTGGGTGGAGTCTTCGACCTCCCGTATCTCAACATTGAGAGGGCCTTCGTGGCCGCACTTTGGACACGTGTAGATACCCGACGTAATCGCTCTGGCTCCAAACTCTTCTCTGCGGAAAGCGCCGCCACATTGGACGCATACGTGAAAATGCTCAAATCCTGGCTGCGGCTTTTGGGGATTATTTGTCATGGGGGAGACTCTTCCTTGTTCAGTTATGGTTTGTGAAGATCCACGTTCCTGGTGGTCCGCTCTCTGAAAGTCATGACTCCACGTTCGCCTTGGAATATTGCTCTGACGATTATCAGAAAGCTCTATTCATTTCATCTCCTAGTGCGCTTGCGCCGCCGTCTCTTCATCCGCCTTACTGGGCTTCTTGAGGAAAAAAGACAAGAGGAACCATACAGGCAACCACAATCGCCATCAGCCAGAACGAATTGATATACCCTCCTCATTCAATACCCACCTGCCACCATGACGACCAAGAAGCGGTGTCCCGACCTCTGTTTCTACTATCCCAACCTGTTTACTAATCGCTGACCTGCCCAAACCCAGCACTTTCCCAGCTCGCTCAAGACTCCCTTCCTGGGCGACAGTCACGACGGCTATGAGTCCCTCCATCGACAGATTGAGTTGGCGCATGTCGCACCCATTCAAACTTTTGATCACAACAATCCTCGGTACCGGGTGTCACTCGCTGGGTTATCAAATCCCGGCGGAGTTTGCGTCAGCAACTGGTAGCCGTGGAAAAGACGCGGGCTCCGCCCGCTTGGGAAATGCCACCAGTGTTTCCCACTTTCCCGCCGGCACGACGGCGGTCGGTGAAGTTTAAGATCACATGCGGAAAATGGGAACCGATCACACCGACATTCACTCGACGCTCATGACCCACGAAGTCAATCTCCTTTCTTGGTCCTAGACTTGCGCAGGCACTTTCCGAAACTTTCGCTCAATGTCCCGGGCGAAAGCTTCGCCTTCTTCTCTGAGGTGCCTGCGCAAGAACAAACCGTCGAGCCCATTGATATAGGCGCCGATGGCGACCATCAAGTTAGGGAAATCGGCACCGATTGTGCAAACCAGATCACATCGATCGGAGCCTTTCGCTTTCAATGACATTTCCCAAGGAACCCCCACAACGGCAGGAAACCATCGCAAGATATAAGCTCTCGTCCTTTCGGAGTAGAACCTCACACGATCCGGTCGGTGCTCTTGCAAGACATAGTTTTGAACGACCATCTCATTGCCAATCATCTCGACGTTCGCCATAAAGAAACGACCGTCTTTGAAATAACTTCCCATCGCCTTGTGGCCACGAGTGTAGGAAACGTAATCCGCATCCGTCATCTCCGTCACCCACCGATAGAGATCAATCTCCTCTTTGGGCAGAGAAATCTCGAAAAACATGGTTACCCTCATATCCTTCTCCAAGTGTTCATTTCGCCGATATTTGCAGGGCACGGGAACACAACCTGAATTGCAGTAGGAATGAGGAGCCGGCCCGTCAGTTTAAGGCTATCACTGATAACCTATCGTAGATAGGTTATGTATAATCTATTTGGGTGATGTCGTCAAGCCACAAAATCAAGGATTGGCAAGCTCATGAAGTCAGAGAAAGAATTTACCCGTATGCCGCGACCGACCGGCCCGCGCCGTCATTGCAAAATCATGTGCCTGTGCAGAGCTTCCTTAGCAATTATTCTCGGGGATCGCGTTCATTTGAAGCATCGAACTTTCTGACGTCGTTCTTGATGCGGGGACTCCACTTCTGGAAAATAGCAACCACCTCAGGTCGTGCGAGATGCTGATCCAAGTCTTCCTGGGACTTCCATCGTTCCACGACCACGATGCGACCGGCTTTGTGGTCATCTATAGCAAAGGAAATCAAAAGGCATCCTGGCGCCGAACGCGCCAAAGATAGTGAAACTTGGGCGTCATTCATGAAATTATCGACGTCCCGTGAATCCAAGTGAACAAATCCGCAAACAATGATCATTCGGTGAAATCTCCTGTCAAAATGACTTGAAGGGCTTCCTTAGTAGGCACTAAACCTGTGTCATGCCACCATCGATGACGAGTTCCGTTCCGGCGATAAAACTGCTTTCATCGGAGGCAAGAAACAGGGCGGCCGCAGCTACCTCCTCCGGCTTTCCAAGACGTCCTAGCGGAATCCTGCTGATGAAGAACTGCCGCATTGCATCGGGAGCCCCCTGCATCATTCCCGTGTCGATAGGTCCTGGGCTGATGGTATTGACACGAATGCCTTTCGGCGCCAGTTCACTGGTCCACGTACGCGCGAAGGACCGTACCGCCGCCTTGGATGCGTTATAAGCCGTATGCTCCGGGAGGCCGGCTGAACCGGCAACCGAGCCTACTAAAATGACCGATCCTCCAGTTGTCATCAACGGGAGTGCCTTTTGCACAGTGAACACGGCAGCGCGTGCATTGAGATCGAATATCTTGTCAAAGTGTTCGCCGGTGATCCCCTCCAGCGGAAGTGATCCGCCAACGCCTGAGTTTGCGACCACGATATCCAGTCTCCCGGCCGCCTCCTTGATCGTTTCGTACACACGCTTCAGATCCTCAGCAACGGTGATGTCACCTTGAATCCCTTGCGCATTTACTCCGAGTGACTGCATCGCTTTGTCCAGTTCCGCCTGTCGTCGGCCCACGATGAACACTCTGGCACCTTCCTGCACGAAACGCTCTGCGATAGAAAATCCAATTCCAGTGCTTCCGCCAGTGATCAAGGCAATCTTCCCTTTTAATTGCATGTCTCCTCCAATCTCTGCTTCAAAGATAATGGTATATGCAATATACTTAGTGTCAATTAGGCACTTAAAGTAGACTAGGTATACGTGAGGAAATCAATGCTTCCAGCAAAGGAGAAGGCCCTACATTCCCCGGCTTCGATCCGAGCAATCCTCGATCAGGTTGCGAGCAAGTGGTCCGTAATGATCCTGATCCTTCTTTGCGACAAGCCTCAGCGGTTCAATGCGATCAGGCGCAATCTCGACTGCATTACACAGAAGGCCCTCACCGAATCGCTGCGACGTTTGGAACGAAGCGGGCTTGTCGCCCGTCGCGTCATCCCCGTCTCTCCGGTGGCCGTCGAGTACTCGCTCACACCCTTGGGTCAATCGCTAAAGGAACCATTCGTCGCGCTGTACCGCTGGTCTGTGGATCACCAGGCCGCCATCGAACAGGCACAGGAGGTCTTCGATAGAAACAAGCGAAAGACGTCAAACGAACAGGTTTCTCACCAGCAAGTGGCGACGCAGCAAACACCACGCTTGTCGGAATAAGGAAGTCGTTAGCTCTGATCCAACTTGTCGGAGAGGCTGGCGCCAGTTCCGCCGAAAGGTGAGATCTGATGCGCAATATCGGGCCGGTCGGCCCAACTCCGACTGTCGCTCCGAGATTGAGGTTTGCGTTTCTCGGTTTCAGACTTGCGCAGGCACTTTCCGAAACTTTCGCTCAATGTCCCGGGCGAAAGCTTCGCCTTCTTCTCTGAGGTGCCTGCGCATGAACAAACCGCCGAGCCCATTGATAAACGCGCCAATGGCGACCATCCGGTTAGGGAAATCGGCACCGATCGTGCAAACCAGATCACATCGATCAGTGCCTTTCGCTCTCAATGACATTTCCCAAGGAACCCCCACAACGGCAGGAAACCATCGCAAGATGTACGCTTTCGTCCTTTCGGAGTAGAACTTTACGCGATCCGGCCGGTGCTCTCGCAAGGCATAGTTTTGAACGATCATCTCATTGCCAATCATCTCGACGTTGACCATAAAGAAACGACCGTCTTTGAAATAACTTCCCATTGCTCTGTGGCCACGAGCGTAGGAAGCGTAATCCGCATCCGTCATCTCCGTCACCCACCGATAGAGATCAATCTCCTCTACAGGCAGAGGAATCTCGAAAAACCTAGTCACCCTCATATTCTTCTCCAAGCGTTCATTTCGCCGATATTTGCGGGCACAGGAGCACAACCCTGAATTGCAGCAGGAATGCGGAGCCGGTCCGTCAACTGTGGCCTATCAGAGATAGGCTATCGGAGATAGGTTATGTATAATCTATTTGGGTGGTGTCGTCAAGCCCCAAAAGTCAGGATTGGTAAGCTCATGAAGTCAGGGAAAGAATTTGCCCGTAAGTCGCGACCGATCGGCCCCCGCCGTGAGGAAATCCTCGCGGCTGCACTCAAGTTGTTCGGCGAGCATGGGATGCAGGCAGTTACCACTCGGCAGATCGCCGCCGCTGTCGGGATCTCGCAGCCCAGTCTCTACGCATTTTTCCCGAACAAGCAGGCTCTGGAGGCAGAGGTTTGTACGCGCGCTTTCGAGGAATTGACGTCGCAGATCACCGCTGGCCTGGCGGCACTCAAGCGGGGCGGCTCCGACATCTGTAAGCTGGGCAGAATCTATGTCGATTTCGGCTTGGCGCACCCGGATGCCTACAGGCTTGCGTTCATGGTTGAGAAGCCAGACCTGGTGCCCGCTGTCAGCGGCGGCGATGATCCGGTGCTGTCGGCCGGGTTGAAAGCCTTCTACCTCCTCCGGGAGGCCGTCCGCTTAACGGTTGGTAAAGACCTACCTCCGCAGGAACTTGAGCTCTTGGCTCAGAGTCTGTGGGCCGCGCTGCATGGGCTCGTTTCGCTTTTGCTCGCCCGCCCCAACTTTCCCTGGAGGAAGCGAAACCGCCTGATCGAATTCCATATCAATCGAGTTTTCGCCCCAGTCGTCTGCAACCCCTGAATTGATGATCATGGGTACCATATTCTTGCAGCCGCATATTCGTGGACTGCATTGAAGCCGCGATAACGAGACAAGAAGCTGGGGGACCAGGGGAAGCAGGGGCGACGCATATAACGCCGTTGCGCGTTGGCGCAACCAGGTAGATGGCGCGAACATCCACCAATGTGGTCTCAAACATCCTCGGCTTCGTCCAGTCGAAATACACGCCTTCAGGACCTGGATGGCGCGATGCGATGCGGGCTTGGCTCTTGCCAATTCGTGCGGCGGCTCGTCTTCCGGTCTTTCCTGAATCACCCGTTATCAAGATTCGATCCATGAAACCTCCATTCGGTTATTCCGCTTTCCCTGTTCCTCCGGTGAACAAGACGGATTCGATGATCGAGTTGCAATCATTTCTGTCGACCATCCAGTGCCCATCTCATGTCAGCAACGAGGAGCAGATCAGGTTAACTGTGCGCTCGGCCGAGGTGAGCGGAGACTGTTTTCCTTTTGCCCATGCGCAGAAATACGACGGCGCAGTCAAAAGATCCAGATAGAAATTCCAATCCGATTGCGGCGCAATCTCCTTTCGACGGACAGCGTTTTGAAATATCTGCTCAAGGACACCGTACCGCTCCTGCCAGTACTTCTGCTTGGCATGATCCGGCGCTCTTAGCAGCATTGCGACCAAATTCCTTCCTTCCTGCGAACGATGGAATTTGTTCGCCGCGCGAGCAAGCTTCATCAAATCCTTCCGTAACAATCCCGTGTTGGGAATGGGGATGGCTTTGTGAATGTCTTCCCCTACCGCATCCAGAAGGACAGCCTCGGTGTTGCCCCAGCGGCGATAGAGTGTCGTTCGCTGGACTCCGGCTCTGGCCGCGATCTCCGCGAGAGTGGGAATCGTCTCTTGAGACACGTAAAGATCCCGTGCGGCAGTGAGCACGGCACGGCGAATCTCTGTGGCACGGCCTCCGGGGCGTGGGCGTTTTTCCGGCATCGATTTGACTCCTTCTCGCGATCGTGCTCCAATAGCAACATTGTAGCTTTAAGGAGCGCGATATGCAATTGCTAAATACTGACACCAACTTCCATTTTGAACTCCTGCGCGCGTTAGGGGTGAGCCGTGACCGGGGCGCGGACATCGCAGAGGTTTTGGATGTTGCGCGGAAGATCCTCCCTGGAGATCCCGAGAGCTGGTACGAACAGTTCAATGAGCTGGCCGAGCATGTTCGAGCGAGCGTTGACTCCGAATCTGATCGGCACCCTGTCTCGACCCGCAATGCATTGTTACGGGCGGCGACGTACTACCGGACGGCAGACTTCTTCCTGCACGGCAATCCACGGGATCCACGCATTCGTGAAACGTGGAAGAACGGCACGGAGTGTTTCAATCGCGCCATCTCCCTTCTTGACCCACCAGCGCAGCGTATTCGGATCGAGGGTGAAGGGTTCAACATTCCCGCTATCCTATATCGCCCGTCTGAAGACGACCGGCCTCGTCCTACTCTGCTGCTCTTCAACGGCTTCGACGGAAGCCAGGAAGAGATGCTGCACCAGGTAGGCTTCCCGGCTCTGGAAAGGGGTTTCAACGTCCTGACCTTTGAAGGGCCGGGACAACCGACAGTGCTCCGGGAACAGGGGATTGGCTTCATTGGCGAGTGGGAACGAGTGGTTACCCCCGTCATGAGCTACTGCGCAAAGTTGGCCTGTGTGGATGCGTCGCGTATCGCCCTTCTCGGCTATTCCTTCGGCGGCTACCTAGCGCCCAGAGCCGCGGCCTTTGAGCATCGCCTAGCCGCAGTGGTTTGCGTCGATGGGCTGTTCGATGTCTACGAGGCGTTTTCAGGAGCTTTGTCACCGGAACTCAAGCGTTTGCTGCACGAAGGCAAAATCAACGATCTCAATCGTGCCGTCGCCGAGGCAATGACCAAGAGCACGAATCTACGCTGGGCGGTGGAGCACGGGTGCTGGGCATTCCAGGTGGGCACGCCCTACGAGTTCCTGGAACGGACTCGAACGATGTCGATGCGAGGACTCGCCGGGCAGATTGAGTGTCCGGTACTGGTGTGCGAGGCAGAGAACGATCGCTTTTTTGCGGGACAGCCGCAACAACTCGCCGATGCGCTAGGCCCGCGTGCAACCTACCGCAAGCTGACCTCGGCAGACGCTGCCGGAGAGCACTGTCACGTAGGCGCGGGCGATGTTGTGAATCGAGTGGTGATGGATTGGCTGGAGGATACTCTCGGGGCCTACTCGCCGCATATCGATCACAATGCGGCTCATGGGGTGGCATAGAAATCTGAGGAACTTGCCGTCCGCATCTATGAACTCCGGTGCGAGCAGCATGCCTCGCCGGAGAAACCGGCCCTATTGGGAAGGAGAAATACATTGGCTCACACATCTTCGGCCTCCGACGAGGTTACCCTTCACAGCTTGTTGGCAAATTCTCCAAAGAACTGGAATCGCTGGGGTCCCGACGACGAAACCGGATCGCTCAACTTCCTCACATCGGCCGAGGTTCTGCGCGGCGCTCGTTCCGTTCGCCAGGGCAAGGTATTTACACTCGGGGAGCGAGTAGCCGATCCACGTGGCGATCCGGTCATTCCGGCCCGGAGCAGCGCCTTCCGGGTGAACGTGATGGACAAGAGCTATTACGATGCGGGCCGCGGCATCGAGACCGAAGGCGGACTTGAGTACGCGGACGATCACATCAGCATGTTCGTCCAGGGATCGACGCATTTTGACGCCCTGGGACACGTCTGGTTCGACGACCAGATTTGGAATGGATACCCGGCGGCAAGCACCATCGGCGGCCTGGCCAAGGCGTCGATCTTGCCACTCGCCGAGCGTGGCATCGTGGGTCGAGGAATTCTCCTTGATATGGCTGCATATAAGGGGACAAGCATGTTGGAGCACGGCGAGACTCTGGGCTTATCCGACATCGAAAGTGCTGCCCATAAACAGGGAATCAAGATTGAAAAGCACGACATCGTGTGTCTCCGTCTTGGGTTCCTTCAGCTCTTCTACCAGCAGGGAAAGGACGTGTTCAAGAATCTGTCCGAACCCGGACTGACCTATAGCCCTGAGCTGGTTGACTGGTTCTATCGGATGGAAATCCCGGCGCTATGTACTGACAGCATCAGCAACGAAGCCAGTGTCGATCCGAATGTCGGCGTCGCTCTCACACTGCACGCCGCGCTGATGCGCAATCTCGGCATCGCCCTGAATGAGATATGCAACTTCGAGAAGCTCGCCAAGGACTGCCGGGCGGATGGCCAGTGGGATTTTCTTTATGCCGCAGGGCCACTGAAGATCGTCGATGGGACCGGGGCTCCGGTGAACCCGATCGCCATCAAGTAATCAACTGTGGAGGTTTTATCGATGTCCATTAGAGGGAAGGTTGCGCTGGTCACGGGAGGCAGTTCTGGAATAGGGTTTTCGATTGCGCGGCGTCTCGCTTCGGAAGGCGCCGCGGTCGCGGTAGTAGGCAGTGGCTTCGATAAAGCGCAAGCCGCGGCCAGTAAGATAGTTCGCGCCGGTTACCACGCCGCGCCTTTCGCGCTGGACGTGAGCCGGCCGGAAGAAATAGAGCGCGTTGTCGAAGACGTAGTTTTGCAGTTTGGCGAAATCGACATCCTGATCAATTCAGCGGGCGTCTGGTACGAGACCCCCATCGGCTCTCTCACGGTGAAGGATTTCGACCGCATGGTCGGAGTAAACCTCAAGGGGCCATTCTTCATGACCAATGCGGTAGCCCCGCGCATGAAGGCGCGCCGCTCAGGAAATATCGTCAACATAGCCTCGATCGCAGGCATCACGCCGTCGTCCGGCTACAGTCTCTATAGCAGCGTAAAGGCTGCGATTGTGATGTTCACCAAGGCTCTCGCTCTGGAGTTGGCGCCGTTCGATGTCCGGGTGAATGCCATCGCGCCGGGAAACACCGCGACGCCGATCAACGAACATGTAAGGACGGATGCGGAGTTCGCCGCGCGCCGTGAATGGATTGAGCGAACCACGCCGAGCAATCGGCCTTTCACGCCACCGGAAGAGATTGCCGAAGCCGCGTTATTCCTTGTTGACGGGCACGTCAACGGTATGCACGGGACGACGCTGGTAATTGATGAAGGTCGAGCCGCCGGCATACCCCTTAAACGCGGCTCGGATTCTCTGTAGACACCGGGACGGTGAAATGCACGACATGAACCGGTCGTTGATGCATTTATGAGCGGCGCCATGCCGATCTGGCGTTCTCGGCAAATGTCTGGAACGAAATCGGTGGTCGTCCTATAATCTGTTCAACTTCTGTTGTCAGCCGCGCCTCGGCGCCGTTAGCGATCAGAGTGTCCATTGCGGCAAGTCCTCTGGCGTGTTCTTCCGGGAGACCTGTTCGCAACCAGCGTTCTGCAAGTTCGGCCTCGCTGATGCGGCAATGCCTGATACTCCGTCCCGCGGCTTCCGAAATCAGAGTTGCTGCCTCATCGTAGGAAATCGCACAAGGTCCCGTTAACACGAAGTCGCGATTGGGTGCCGTCGGAGCAAGCAGAAGCGAAGCCGCTGCTGAAGCGATTTCCCCTGCATCGATAAAAGCAATTCGACCGTCTTCCGTGGCGGAATAGATGGCATCTTCGTCGCGTATGGTCGGAAAATGGACGCCCTCCGTAAAGTTCTGCATGAACCAGCTTGGACGAAGCACCGCCCATTCCGGGGCTTCCTGATGAAGAAAAGCATGGACGGCGCCCATCAGTGCGCCGCCCTCCGGCAACAGCGATGCGCTCAGAAGCACAAAACGTCTGACACCTTGAGATAAGGCTTGCCGCAGAAACGGTCCCATCGCTTCGAGTTGCATACCGTTGCGCGTTGGCGCAACCAGATAAATGCCGCGGACATCCGCCAATGCGGCCTCAAACGTCTTCGGCTCTGTCCAATCGAAATACACGCCCTTAGGACCGGGATGACGCGATGCGATGCGGGCCTGGTTGTTGCCAATTCGTGCTGCGACTCGACTTCCGGTCTTCCCTGTACCACCCGTTACTAAAATTCGTTCCATGAAATCCCTCCTTTCGTGTTTTCCACGCTTTCCCAGTTCCACCGGTAAGCAAAACGGATTCGATGATCTAGTTGCCCTTCTGTTCTGTCGAACGTCCAGCGCCCATCGCCTCCAGGGCAACCATGGGATTCCAGTAATCCCGATAACGAGCGATGTGGCCATCGCGAAGCGTAATGACGGAGATGTACCGCTGGTTATAAGGCTTTCCTGTGTGTGTAGCCACTCCTTCGCAACTGGTCTCCAGCACGAATCCATCCGGCGTCGGATGAATGACGGGCGGTGCGAACCGCTCAATCTGAAGGCGTCCACTCACCTGTTCCATGTATTTCGCGATGTTGGCCTTACCGTTCAGGCGCTTGATCGAGCCGGGAAGAGCATACGGGAACTCCATGACCGCGTCCTCGGCCAGCATGTCCACAAAGCTGACGGCCTCGGCGGCGAGCCGGTCTCCCATCGAGAGCCGCAGGCCTTCTGCGAAGAGCTTCATCGTCTTGTTTTCAGCCATTTCCCTCACCTTTCAGGACGGAACGGATGTGTATCGTCCTTATCTGAATCTAGTGTATAGTCAGAGTGGATGAAACGCAACCGTTCCGACGCTAAATCTACGGCCAAACGCACGCCCGTTGGCGCGGCCGTGATGCAGCCTCGCGTCACGGAAGCCCTCACGCGCGCCTTGTTCGTCGAGTGGGCGCGCCATGGCTATGGGACCCTCAGCATGGAAGCGGTGGCCAAACGGGCCGGCGTGGGCAAAGCCGCGCTGTACCGCCGCTGGCCATCGAAGTTCGCCATGGTCACGGAACGGCTGGAAACAGTGGGTTTGGCCATCACGCAGGTCGCCGACACGGGCTCGCTGCGCCAGGACGTCCTGGCGAATCTCCGCTCCCTGCGCGGCGCTCTTCGCCACCGCATCGTCAGGCAGATCCTCGCCGATCTGCACGCAGAGATGGCAAGAATTTCTCCCTTGGCCGAAAAAGTTCGAGGCCGTCTGCAGATCGAGAGGCGCCTTCGGGCGAAGAGCATCTACCAGCGCGCGATTGCGCGTGGTGAACTGTCTCCCAATATCGATTTCGAGTTGCTCAACGATCTCGGAGCGGCGGAGCTTTATTGGCGCCTGGTTGTCACCGGCGCAAAAGCCGATGATCGTTATCTCAATACCCTGACGGATCTCATTTTGACTGCGGCCGGCGTTTCTGTTGAGCATCGTCCGGCAGAAGGAAACGGAAGCGGTGTGGGCGACGAAGAGTAATTTGCGGCGAACCGGGATTGCAATCGAAGCGTGCTATCGTTCCATCCCGGTGGAGGCCCGAGGGACGGTTCACACGCGAGAGCGGAGGCGACGCCCGACCTGTTTCCGATGTAGCTCTATTTGTGCGGATTTTTCAAGGATTAGCTGATGTGTACCAAGAGAGAATTATCTCTCATTGCCGATCCGGATGGACCATTATTTAGGAGGAGACGCACTATGAAGATAGTCTTTCTCACTTTCGCGCTCTTCGCCGTGTCCGCTTTGGCACAGAGCCAGTCCGCCGAAGCCGGAGCAGCACAGAAACTGACAGACCAACTGTCGGCCGAGAGGTGGTTCGTTGGGATCTGGATCTGCGAAGGCACACAGCACGCCTCCCCGAGGGGGCCTGGAGTGAAGTTCACCGATCGGTTCAGCTTTGAGATGGCGCTACACGGGCTGGCGTTTGCGAGACATAAGGACGAATGGCGCATCGTCATGTGTGAAGACGAACAAGCGACGGAGGCCATTCAAGATGACCACGCTTCTCAGCGCCGCAGATCGTCTAGGAATTCCGACACCGGCTCCGTGCCCGTCACGAGCAGGTAATCGCGTGCTCGCGTACAAGCTACGTACAGTAGTTGCCTCTCGGTGTTGTATACATCCTCCAGGTCCGCTTCGTCGGCTACCGTTTCGATTCTCTCCTGAAGCGGAATGATCTCGTCGTCGCAGGCCATGACCGCCACGGCCCTGAATTCCAATCCCTTTGCCAAGTGCATTGTGCTGATCGATGCCCTCCCGGCTGCGGTATCGACATTTTCGTCCAGAACATTGGCGGACATTTCCGCCTTCACAATCGCAGCTTTCGCACGCTCAATCTGCGCCGCCGAACGAACGAAAATGGCAATCTCTTCCGGCCGGACGCCCTCGGTTGCCAACCTCTGAAGCCACTGGCCTACGGTTTGAATTTCCAGCTTCATCGATGTCAACACTTGAATGCCCGGCTTCGGACCATTGAAGAGCGAGACCGTACCTCTTCGCTCTTCCTTGTTACCGTCCACATCGGAGATTTCCCGATCGAGCAAGTGATCGGACTGGAAACGAATCTGATGCGACGTGCGGTAGTTGATCTTTAGCGTCGCTGACCGTCCCCGCACATCCACGCCGGCCGCTTTCCAGGAAAACGACTGCTGGAAGATGCGCTGCCCCAGATCGCCTGCGAAGAAAAGCGCATTCGGTCGTTCGCCACCAATCGCCGCAAGAAAGCGAAGCTGGGCGATGCTGATGTCCTGCGCCTCGTCCACAACAGCAAAATCGAACGGCGATGCCGCTCCCTTCCCATAGTGCTCAGCCAAAACTCCAAACATACCGGAAGTAGTCAGCACAGATTGAGATCTCAGGGCGTTCCGCACCCGTTCGAAAATCTCCCACAGAATCTTTCTTTGCGGCTCCTTGAGCCGAGTCTTGCGGCCCAGCCGCGCCACGTCCCGGTAGGCTTCCCATGTATCCAGTTGCCAGCCATCGACGACCTGCTCCCATTCGGTCGTCAAGAACCTGTCTGAAAAATGATGTCCTCCGACTTCGGCAGATGCCTTCCGAATCAATTCCGCCACAAGAGCGGGAGACGCAATCGTCAGCTTCCCGATATTCACTTCGTAAAGGCGGCGCGCAATCGCACTGATCGCATGAACCTCTATATGCTCGCCAAGCCGCGGTTCATTATGCAGTAGCAGCCGGAGTTTCGCGCGCAGCGCATTAGCCAGCGGTTCCGAGAATGTCGTGAGCAGCAGGCGAGATTCCCTGTGAGTCCGCGCCAAATGCGCAGCGCGATGCAGAGCGACAATCGTCTTGCCTGTGCCTGCCGAGCCGGAAACACGGGCCGGGCCGTTGAAGTCTTTCTCGACAAGCGCACGCTGGGCCGGATGCAGAAAGACTGCCCAACGCTCCCAGGGATAATCGAGCGCCAGCGCAAGTTCTTCCACGTTCTTCATTACGCGGAAGCGGCGCAGCGCATCCGGATGCTCGAAAGGATCGACTCCGGCTGCCACGGGCTCGGGCACCGGAGGACGAATTCCGGTCGCCAGATTCAATAGAGCCTCGGCGGCCTCGCCGGGGAGATGACCGGCAATCTCCAGCAGAGAATCCTCGGTTGCCTCCAACACTTCGGGAATCCACTCCGGCGGCACGCCATACGCCAACAGTGTTCCTTCGGAGATTCCCTTGAGCGCACGAGGTTTGGAAACCGGCTGTTCGACTTCGATGTATTTCGGGACCGTGATTTCCTGGACGCGCTCTCGAACCTCAACAAGCTGCGCCGCTCCGGTCTTGGGATGAATCTCCAGCCGCCGCCGTTCTGCCCACTGGTAGGCATCGTCGTGGTGCGCCACGTAGCAGAGCAGCAGACTGGTTCCCGTACGATGGGCGATGATCCGCAGATCGCGGCTGACACGCACGGACAAGAAGTTCGAGTCTTTGGCTTTTTCGAGTTTGTGGCATTGCAGGCTCGGATGCGCAGGGTTCACCTGCAAGTCGAAGGCCGCGGTCTTCGCGGCCTTCTGCTCGTCGCCATTCAACCGCGCCAAACTCTCCGTAAACGTGTCAGCAATCCGGAATTCCATTCGTTCGCCTCTATTTCACCCGAAACACCTTCATTACCTCGTCGCCAAGATGGTTGATGACCTTCACGGCAATGCGGCCTGACTCTGGTTTGTCGAAAGGCCGCGATGTATCGCTGTGCAGGGACTCCCACGCCTCGGCGTTGATTTCGGCCTTCAGCGTCGTCTTCAATGCCTTGTAGGGATCGTTTGCGCCGAGGAAATAGGCTTGGCGGACAAAGAAGCTCTCCTCGTTATAGTCCGTATCAACGAACCAGCAGGCGATCTCGTCCGGACCGTTGCTCCGTACCTCGCCGGTGCTCGGCTCGAAAACATCGACGCCGTTAACCTTCACCGCGATCTGGCCTTCCGGCGCATCCAGAATCCCGATGTCCGGCTCGCCGAAGATGACAAAGAGGTTGCCCTTGCCAGTGTTCTTCAGGTCGAGGGCCATGTGCAGGTCGGCGTTCATCCGTGCCTTGAGCACGGGAATGCGGCCCAGCTTGTTGAAGTCGGCAGAATGCGCATCGTAGCTGAATGCGCAGGTAATCAACACGTCGAAGGCTGCATCTCCGGCCTCGCGTGCGGCGCGAACCAAGTCTTCGCGGGCCACGGTGCCAAACTCGGGGCCAATGAGGATCGCCGCGCGGCGTTCCGTTCCATCGGACTCCTCGTAACGGCCTTCAGCGCAGATAAGTTCGCCGGGCCAGGCTGTCAGCGACGTGAAGGCGATCTTGTCCTGTTTGTGGGCCTGTTGAACGCCGCTTGTCTTCAGGTTGTCCAGAATTAGTTGAACGAAGTTCCGGGCGCTACGTATCTCGTCGTCGCCGGCCGAGCCGGGATCGAAAAGTTCCTCATTCTCATCGACGGCAAGGACACGGTGAGGCGACAGACTCTCGACGGTGAAAGGACCGGCGACACGAACCTTCTTTTTGTCTTCGTAAGGCTTGTCGTAGAGATACTCGAAGTCGGCCTTGGCGGCGATGGAGGCGCTGATCTTCTTCTGGCGTTCTGTGCGCTGATACCACCACTCGGAGTGCACGTTCTTGACTTCCAATGGCCACGCCGCATCGGCCTCACGCGGAATCTCCCACTCCGGCCATTTCTTGCCGAGCGCCGCGTTCAATTGTTCGTGCAGCGGCTCAAGCCGCGTCTGGTAGTCCTCCCAAATCACGTCTATCTCTGCATTGTTCGTAATGGATTTCAGCGTAATGTGTGGAATACGCTCGTAGACGAATCCTTGCCGTACACTTCCGTGCGTCGTCGCAGAAGATGGAATCCTGCCCTGAAGTTCCCCTTCTTTGGCTTGGCCTTCCGGGCTGTCTTCCAATAAGTAATACGAATACCGCGCACCCATGATGCGCGCTCGGGCAAGAGCCAATGCTACCCGTGACGTATCAATCGTGATCCAGCGTCGCCCCCACTGTTCTGCGACGTATGCGGTCGTGCCAGAACCACAGGTAGGATCAAGGACAAGATCACCGGGATCGGTTGCCATCAACATGCAGCGTTGAATAACCGTCGGTGAGGTCTGGACGACATAGACCTTGTCTGACATGAAGCTCGCGCCAACATCTTCCCATCTATTGTTTATCTGTACAGCAGGAAAGTCAGAAAGGTAACGGACGTATCCAAGGCGTTTGTCGGTCGCCTCAAGCCGCTGAGCGCGCAACAATCTGCTCATCCCAAGTTCATTCGTCTTCCAGCGCACTGTTAGAGAAGGTTTGTATTCTTTCCCTTCAAATTGGACGCCAAACCACGATGCAGCCCCCTCTCCCTTGTCCCTTCCCGCACTTTGCGAGGTAAGGTTATCCAAGGAGTAAATTAGAAGGCTACCTGTACTGACCTCTTCTGAAGTCATAATATCTGAGGTCAAGGAACAACTATTCCCAGTAATATCTCGAACTCGGTTGTAGTTGGTCCCACCAGTTTCACCTGCCCGCTTTTTCTTGAGAGGCGTTCTGAACTTAACGCGCTCCCTAGTCTTCGCATACCACAACAGATAATCTGTTGTCTGTCCAAGGTAATCATCAGTAGAACCGGATGTTTTCGCAAATCCAATTTGAGAGACGCAATTGTCTAGACCGAAGACCTCATCCAGTAATGATCTAACAATATGAACATTCTCATCTCCGATCTGCACAAATACCGAACCTGATTCTGTTAGCAGATCACGCACAACGGTTAACCTGTCGCGCAGATAGGTCAAATAAGAATGAATGCCATCGCGCCATGTGTCGCGGAAAGCCTTTACCTGTTCCGGTTCACGCGTGATGTGATCGACATTGCCGTCCTTCACATCTCGACTTGTTGTTGACCACTGAAAGTTCGAATTGAACTTGATGCCGTAAGGCGGATCGAGATAGATGCACTGCACTTTGCCGCGTAGTCCCTCACGCTCGGCCAGCGAGGCCATCACCTGCAAGCTGTCGCCGAGGATCATGCGGTTGGACCAATGGGAATCGTGCTGATAGAACTCGGTGCGCGCCTCTTCACTTGGCAATCCGTTGAAGTCGGCAAAGAGGTCGTACTGCGGTTCATCCTTCTTGCTGCTCTTCTTCGACTCGCGCTCAAGGTCGTCGATCAGAACCTTGGGATGAACCTTCTCCTGGATGTAGAGCGGCGGAGCTGGAACCACGAGATCGGACCAGTCCTGTTCGTCCTTGCCGCGCCAAACCAACTGCGGATCGAGGTCGCGGTTGCGCCGCTCGTAGGCCACGCGGATGGGCGTCATCTCATCGGTCCGCATCACAGACTGGTATTCCGCAGTGGGGATATTCTTGCGCGAGGCTTCGCCGTGCGTCAGGGTCTCGACTATCTTTTCTTTAGTCGGTTTCTTGGCCATTAAACTGCCTCCTGATATTCGTCCTTCTCAATTTCAGTGTTGGCCAAATCATCGACCTCAAGTTCTTTTTCGTTATTCCCATGATCCTCAACAACAGGCTTGCCCATGGCTGAAGAAACAAGGGATGCAAGTGCTTGGCTTCGCGCTTCATAGAAGGCATCGAAATCATCGTTGCGCAGGTGCAGCGGTTCGATAAGGTGAGTACGGAGAATGTCGTCCAGGTCCTTCGGCGATATTCCCTGCGTGTCCTCAATCCGCTTCAGATAGACAGAAGGCGCATCTCCGCCAATCGCGATGTTGGATTTCTTCGATAACGGGGTCTTATTGATGACTGCATTGAAAACTTCAGGCTTGATGCCCTTCTTCTTGCACCAATCCTGAGGAAAAACGTGATGAATGTCGATTTTGTCATCAAAGAACGTCATAAGGTCGGCACCTCGCCCGGTGATGAAGTCCTGGCAGCCATGCCGCATGAGCAACGCATGAATTCCTTTGTAAGCAGCAGCTAATCGCGATTGAAGTGATCGCAGACGATCACGTTGAAACAATGCTTCATCAAGTGAACGGGGTTTGGTTCCGTGAGCGCCAATCCATTCCACAAGTTCCGGAACATCGCGAGCCAGCCGAGATTCTGTTGTCGATCCATAAAGTTCACCCAGAGTGACAGACCAAAACCACTGAGAGAGCTGTTGCTTGGCTGCCGCAGTTTGAGCTTTGCCCCCTAAAATTGCGAAAACTGAGGCTAAAGCGACAATGAGGGGAGGGTACGGGACATCCCTATGCCAAATGATCTTCTGCTCATTTAGAAATCCACCGGCTTCGATAAAGCCAGCTTCTACGGCATCTGCCCATTTCTTGTAAGCATCCAGAGGCAGATCGAGCAAGGCATCACGTTTGCAGGCAACCTGTGGCAGATCTTTGTCGCGAAGGCCCTGAGCATACTTCATGAGGCGATTGTCGCGGGTATGCAAAAGCGTACATGCTTGAAGGAAATCGGTACTGGCTATCTGAGTGAGTACATCACGGCGGTTGGGAGAACCGATCATCCGCTCTCTACGTCCTGGAGTAGCAGGATGTTTTATTCCATTCCAGTCCTCGCGCAGGTCGAACTTGCTGGCAGCATAGACCGCAGTAACCAGTTCAAAAGCGTCCAGTTTCTTGCCACCGACGTTGACCTTTTCAAAGACAAGGCAGATAGCTTCTCGACGATTGCTCTTGTCCAAGCGAATGATTGGCATTTTGTATCGTTCGATCTTCTCAATGACACCTCGAACGAATTCCCGATCAAGATCGGAAACATCGCGATTCCTTTTCTTCCAATAGTCTCGCCAATCGTAGAACCAATCCCGGCTGTCGAATACGTTGTTCAAGGGAAACATATCCTGCTCAAACTCGGCGTCCTGCGTGGAAAGATCACGAGAGATGGTCTTGCCGAAGTTCGTGCGTACGATCTTGTCTGCGGGTACGCCCACAATGACCTCATCAAAGTATGTCGATTCGGTCACTGCTTTCTGTATGTCAAGATAGTAAAAACGCTCAATCTCAGTACCGCGAGGGCTACGTGTGCGAACTGGATCTTTCGAATACATGGATTGATACAGTGAGGTCATTCTTTGCTGGCCGTCGAGAAGCAGTTCGTCGGGACGCCGGGGACTAACAGCCACTCCCGCGAGCAGACGCGGCTTGAATTCAACTTCTCCCCCCGTCTCTAGCGTCAACAATGCACCAACTGGAAATCCCTTAGCAATGGAAGCGATCAAGCTGGAGACATCTTCGTCTCCCCATACATAATCCCGCTGGAAGTCAGGAAGCTGAAGCTTGCCCTCATCAACATAGCGGAGAATATCTTTCAAGTCCTCTTTCGTTGTGTCAAACATTGCTCGATCTCCCCGATTGCTCATCGCTCACCGCGCGTTCGATCATCGTCTTAAATTCGTTTTCGACCTTGGCTGCAAAGTCAGCTTCCATGCCCCAAACATCGGTAAACTCCGCAAAGGCCCAGCGGCCAAACTTGGCGTTGTTGTTGACGCCGGGAACCCAGTAGGTCTTCATCGTCTCGGCCTTGTCTTTGGCATCCTCACGGCGGTAGCCCTTGACTTCGACAACAAGATGAAGCAGGTCATCTTCGCCGTGGCCGTCTTCAATCAGAACGATGAAGTCAGGCCTGTAGATTCTGCTCTCGGAGCCGCAGCGGTAAGGCACGTCAAAACCGAGATTGTGATTCTTGACATAGGCGCGCACGCGCGGATGCTGCTCGGCGATACGGCAGAACTCCGCCTCCCAGTCGCTATCGAGAATGACCCAATTGAGGTGGCAACGTCGCGCATCGGTCTCCCATCGGCTGGTCTTGGAGGTCATGAAGTTCACATGGCTTGTCGATCCGGTGGGGTTATACGGATCGAGCATGACCGTCATGATCGGTCGGTCTGCTGATTCGGATTTCTGCATGGTTGCGTTGATCGCGGCCATGATCCGCCCGGCGGCCCGCTCGCGAATGTCGGGATAGAGGACTTGCGCCTTCTGCGTTTCGCCTTTGCAGATCAGGTAGTGGTCGAGCCAGTCCTTGGTAATGCGCTTGAGCTGCCCGAAAAGGTTGTAGTTGGTCTCTTCGCCCGCATCGCGCCACATACGAAAGAGCAGGTACGAAGTGAGGTTGTAGAGGATCGTGGACGGCCTGGCGTCCGCCAGATGCTCCACGGTAAGGTTCACGCCTTCGCCGACGATGCCAGCATTGAGGGTTTCGGTCGGGCCGGTCAACTCTGGAGTCAATTCCAGTACATGGTCCTGCGTAAACTCCGCCCGGAGACGCTGCGAAGGCAGTTCCACCCGGTATCCGGTGACGCGCGGAAAGCAAATCTCCAGAGCGTCGCGCTCCGGCCGGACGGCCTTTACATGGATGGTCTGACACGGCGGCTGCGGCGGAGCCACGACCGGCTTCGCGGCAAAATCGAATGGGATTCCGAGGACATCGGCGTACTCGACATTGAAAAGGCCCTCTTCGTTCAGGTCGTAGGAGAGACGGCGCAAGGCGCGCCCGATAACCTGCTCGCAAAGAAGCTGGGTGCCGAAGGCGCGCACGCCGAGAACGTGCGTCACGGTATTTGCGTCCCACCCTTCGGTGAGCATGGAGACGGAAACCACGCAGTGAATCTGTCCGCCCAGCTTGCCTTCCTTGCCGACGGTGTTCATCACTTCACGGAGAATAGAGACATCATCAATGTCCTCGACACTCTCCTGCTGGCCGCTGCGCTCGACGCGCTCACGGCGGAACTGTTCGAGCTCCGCTGCTGCCGCCTTGCGGAAACTGTCATCCAATCCCTCTCCAGACTCAAGTTGCTCACTGTCGATCAGGAGCGTGCGCGGCTGCGGAATGGGATTTCCGTGCTCATCGAAATTACGGAAGAGCTCGAACTTCCCCTCGATCGTCTTTTCAGCGCCGTTTTCGTCGGTACGCGTAAAGCCGGAGATGTAATCAAAGACGAGCTTTGACGTGGAAGTGTTGTTGCAGACGACGATGAAGCATGGAGGAGCCTTCGTCCCCGCCTGCATCCATACGTCATATGTCTCTTTGTAGTGTTTGTAGAGCGCATCGAGCGCGGCGCAGAGCTTTGTGGGCAATTTCAGCGGGTCGAGGCCATCGGTCTTTCCTCGGCCCTTCTTGGGCATTTCCTTCCGGATATGCTCCCAAAGATTGCGGAAGACCGGAACTTCATCGCCCGGAATATTGTCGGCCACGGGAACGCGCGGCAACTTGACGATGCCGCACTCGATGGCATCCATCAGCGAAAAATCGCACATGGTCCAGGGGAAGAGCGTTCCCTCGGCGTAACCTGAGCCGCGCAAAAAGAACGGCGTGGCGGATAGATCGAACACGCGCGAGATGCCGATCTTGTGTTGAACGGTCTCCAGTCCATTGACCCAGAGGCGGGCAGCCTCCTTGTTCCGTTCCGCTTCTTCTTTATCGTCGCGCGTCAATTCCTCTTCGTTCGATTCGCCGGGCTTCTCCTTGTAGCAATGGTGAGCCTCGTCATTCAGCACGAGAATGTTCTTGAGGCCCATCAGGTCCGGCATGACGCGCTGAAGCATCTGACCCTCGGTTTCGAGCGTGTCTACGGCGGTCCCGTTACGTCCTTCGAGCAACGCCCGGCCACCCTTTGAAATTTCGATCCGCTCGCGACGCTTGAACGCGTGATAGTTGGTAATGACGATCTTTGCCCGCTGGAGATCGTCGATCATTTCCGCCGGAATCAACTCGCGATTCGCATAATAGCTGTCTGGATCGCTGGGTAGCAGAACGCGCAAACGGTCTTTGATGGTCAATCCGGGAGTGACGACCAGAAAACCACGGGTAAAGTGACTGCTGCCGGGCCGGCGAACCGCATTGATTGTCTGCCACGCAATCAGCATGGCCATGACGGTTGTCTTGCCCGCTCCCGTAGCCAGCTTGAGCGCAAGGCGCATCAGCTTTGGATTGGCATCCGCATTGGCGTTGGCGAGATGTTCGAGGAACGTCTTACCTGTTTTGCCCAGCTTCGGGGCCACTTCGGTCAACCAGATTGCCGTCTCGGCGGCTTCAACTTGGCAGAAGAACGGTCGGATTCCCTGAAATTGGTGATGCCGCCAATGTTGGAGCAGGCGCACCGTTTCTGGGGTCACGAGCCAATCGTTGGGACTGGGGAGACGCCGCCACTGATCGACCTGCTGCCGCAACTCATTGATGATCGAAGTCGGATCGTAGAGCTGTTTTTTGCTGGAAAGACCAGCCCCTTCATCGAAAACGATCGACTCCTGCTCCGCAGAACGCTTTCTTTTTCTGGGCTTTGGGATGGGAGTGATGAATTCGGCCTTGCGGCGGTCTGAAATGATTTTCTGGGTCGGCTGCCCCTGCGCATCCAGTTCCCAATGCTGGGCCGGGTACTTGTACGGTGAATTCAGGATTGGATGCTCAAAAAACGGATTTTCCATGATCGTGCCACGTTCCCCTTGGCTATCGATTCGAGGAATTTGCGGAGATCCCGCTGTTTCTCCGGCATAGGTATAGCCAACTCTGTGTAATTCTAATAGCTTATGGAGACGGTTCGTTCTCCTCTTTTGGATTTCAGCCGCGCACAGTAGTGCGCGGCCAGCCCGTCGGGCGGGCGAAGGATGGCCTCCCGCTGTAGCGGGAGCACCAACAAGGGTGGGAAGACGGGCTTCGGATAAAAGAAAGGCGGAGCCTGATCGCTCAAGCTCCGCAAGGAATCCTGGTTCAGATGGGTTAAGCAGCTACCTTTTTGATCGGCTTAGAGGCGGATTTCGTCGGCTGTTTGGGTATGGATTTCTTTTCCGCCTTGGCCTTCTCCTTCGCGGCGAACTCCTGTTTGACCGTGGCCGTGATTGCGGCCACATCCACCTTGTAAACCTCGGCGGCTTCGCGTAGAACGTGCGCAGCATTCCCGCGCGAAGCTGTGAGCAAGACAACGGCCTCGACCACGGCGCGGCCAAGGGTACTTTCATCGGTGCGGCGAAGAAAGGCCGCGAACAGCTTGCCGATGGAGTCGTTGTCCTTGGCCTTCTTGATGCCGTGCTGTTTGGCGAGAGTCGCGGCGCGGTTCTCGTCCAGCAGGTTGACCATGCGTTCGGCCACAAACAGCAGGTCGCGTTTCATCAGCCGCACCGGAACTGCCACGCTAATGGCAGAGAGAACGCGCAAGCCGGTTGTGTTGGCAATGGCTTCCTCTCTGCGCCGCTTCTCCTGTTCGGCTTTGAATGCATCATCGTTCGCCCCATTGCTGTTTGCCTTCTTCGGATGATGAATGGGGCAAGCGGGATTGGCGCAGACTTTGTGCATCGTGCCAATCTCGCTACCCTCGGTGACGATGGCATCGGTGGTGAACTTGCACACCTTGAACTCCGGGCGCTTGGCCTCGTCGTTGGACTTCGGCTTGTCGTCACGGATCGCAGTGTACTTGTTGCGCGGCAACACCGGGCTACCTTCCCTTTGCGTCCCGTAAGCCGTGCTGATCTGGACAAGCTGCGGCTTGGCAGCGATGGTCTTAGCCACCTGCGCCGAGACTTTCGCTTGGTAGCATTTCGGATCAACGCAGCGGTCACCCTGCCTGCCGAGGTCGTCTCCGAAAAGCAGCTTGTTGTGCCCGGTGCGTTTCGGGCAATCGGCGCAACTGCCCGCCGTGGGAACAAGCTGCGCATCGCGCTTGTCAAAGGGCGCGTCTTTCAATACAAGCAACACATTCGACTCAATCCAGAATTGAAGGTTGCGGACAGGCAGCAGAATCCGCGCGGGTTTTGCCCCGTTGTTGTATACCTCTTTGAAGCAAGCCGAAAGCGCCTGTTGCTGCATGTCAGCAGGCAATTTCGCAAGTAACAGCGCGTGGCCCACGCCGATTTCGTTGGCATAGAAGGCTTCGACCGCTGCGGGCACAAGGTCAATCAATTTCATCCTCGAAGCCACGAACACGGGCGATTTGCCCACCCGTGCGCTGATCTGTTCGATGCTGTATTTCGGTTCAGCCAACGCCAAAAGCCGGGCGAACCCCTCGGCCTCTTCCATCGGGTGAATCTCGGCGCGAATCAGGTTTTCGACCAATTGCGCCTCGATCACTTCGGCGTCGGACAGATGGACGATGCGCACCGGCACGGTGGCAGATTCGGCCATCTGCGCGGCGCGGTAACGCCGTGCTCCGGCCACGATCTCGAAGCCGTTCTCGGTAAGCGGCCTTACCAATAGCGGCGACAATACGCCCTGACTGCGAATGCTGGCGGCAAGCTCCTTGAGAGCGGCATCGTCAAAGACGCGGCGGGGATTGGTCTTTGATTCGTTGAGTTGAGAGAGCGGAAGTTCGCGGTATTCGGTGGCATTGATAACTGTGGTCGTCATAACTGTAAGCTCCTTTCGAGCGGTTGAAGGGTGAAAGCACGCGGAGCGGAGACACATCGGGCTAGTCCGCTCCGCAGGGAGCGGACTAGCCGCGAATCGACTGGTCCGTAAAGGCTTCGAGAAAACCCTGTGCGCGGATGTTGCTGTCCCACTGCCGCGCGAACGCTTCGTGCTGCTCGTACAGGCCGGGCAGGAAAACGTAATTCTCTCCGTCCCGATAGCGCGAATACTGCTCGACGCCTAGATAGTCATTCCTGAAATAGAAACTGGACAATCCCAAGCCGCAGAGCGGCGGTTTGGACAACTCGAAACACATCTCCGGGTCGCGCATCAGGTCGCCGTTCTGCTCTCCGTAGTGCACAATGGAAATCGAAGGCAGGTTCAGCGGCCCCGGCTCCGGCGTGGCCTCGATCACAAGGGCCATGTACGGCGGGTTCTCGATCTTGAGGTACAGAGTGGGCCGGTAACCCCCGGCCCGCTCCAAGATGCGAAGGATGGTCTGCATTACGCCACCTCCGCGATTGCGTCCTGCGCCTCCGGCGAAGATGCCGAAGGCGCATTCTGCGTGGTGACTGACTCCCCGGTGATGGCGTCCAAAATCACCGCAGAGGTACGCTGCACGACTTCAAGGCTTTCAGCCAAAAGCGCCGCGTTACCCGCGTACATCTGGATGTAGTCACTCGACGCCCGCCCCATCTCAAGGCCGATAGCTTGGCCCACGATGAAGGCCACGGCTTCGGCTTCCGTCTCGCGCACGGTGGCGGTGGTCATGGTGCGCCGGTCACTTTTGTGCAAAAGTTCGTGACCCGCCTCATGGACCAAAGTCACGAATTCCTCAGCCTTCGACTGGCCCGGCAGCAAGGCAATCTTTCCGCCGTAGCTGACGCCGAGCGCGGGCGCGATGTTCTCGGTGTATTCGAGTGCGATATTCTGCGAATCGAGAAAAGCAATGAGCCGGTCGCAGTGCTCGCCCACGTCGCCGGTGATGTCGTGCTCGAATTGGGGCAGGTCCGCGCCTTCGGTCTGCGCCACGTCGAAGACATACACAGCACGGAAGCCAATCAACACAGGCGCGGGCTTCGTCTCCCGATTCGTGTTCGGCTCCTGCTCTGTCGTGTCCTTTCTGCGCCGGTGTCCGACCATCGGGGCGAGAATCTGAATACCCTTTTCGCCACGTTTCACAAACCGGCCAAACTCTTTCCATGCGTGGAACCCGGCTACGCGCGTGGCGGTCGGGCGTTGTCTGGCGATCTGCAAAATATTCCCGAAGGAATAGGAATGGAAGCGGGCCATTGCCGCAAGGTAGGCGGCCAAGGTTTCGCTCTTGCCCGCCTCAAGCTGCTGGATGAGAAAGTCCACGGCCTGCTTGATGAGTTGCTGCGTGGGGTTGTCGCGCTGCGTGGTGCGCTGCTGGTAGGGGGACAGGTTCGGAAGCGCCGCATTGTTGCTGTGCGGCGCGGTGGTGGTGCTGTTGGCGTAAGGCATGGTGTTCGCTCCTTCGGGTTGAGATTTGCCGTTTTTTGAGCCTGGGTAGGCTAAAAAAAGACATTCGTTTCATAGCGGCGAATTGGGCGCAGAGAGGCGCTGTCAACCCCCGAAGCCCGTCAGGGGCGCGGAAGCGAGCACGGCGTTTTTTGCCGCGCGGAACTGCACAAGCGGGGTTGACAGAAGGAGCCGAACGAAGCCTAAAGTTCGCCTGGAAACGAATGTCGAAAACGAAGACCAGCCGAAGGCTGCACCATCTTGTTTTCAGGGCCGGGCGTTGCGGGCAGGAACAGGCCCGCTTGGATGGGGAGCGGAAAACGGCGGCAAGATCGGCGGTTGCAGCGAGGGAAGGGCGGGAGCAGCCTTCCCACCAGAAATTCAAGAATCCGCGTTTGGTATATTCGCGGAGTGTTATTCCCTAAAAACCTGGTACATCCCCGGTATTATCTGTCTCAGCACTGCAACAAATCGTTGTGGAATGAGTGAATAAGCGCCTACTCCATGTGGCTCTTGACTCTGTTATCACCTGATGATAATATGCAGATCGATGGACCATGATCCCAGTCTCGATACGCTTCTTTTGCTGGATGGCGAGACATTCGTGGTGGAGGGAAATTTCTGGGTCAAGTTCGAGGTAAAACGGGTTTCGGCCCTGCCGGAGAAACCGCATGGCTTGGACTACTCGCTGACGCTGCACGGCGGCGACGGCGAGCGCCTGCTGGGTTTTGACAACGCTCATCCCATCCGAGAAGGCACGGGACCAGGCGCACGCACCCGTATCGAATACGACCACAAGCATAAGGGCAAGCGAGTCCGCTTTTACGAGTACAGGGATGCAATGTCGTTGCTGGCGGATTTTTGGAAAGAAGTTGAGTCGATCTTGAAGGAAAGGAGCACGGCGCCATGAAGACTCTGAAAGTTGGAATTGCCTCGCGGGAAGCCTACAAAAAGAGGACGCTGGCAATCGCAAAGGGAGAATATGTCCCGGCAAGAGGCGAGCCTAAAATCTGGTTTGAATCGCTAGGCACGCTGTCCCAGGTGCTTTCCGACCAGAATCGGGATTTGCTCAAGCTCATCCTGGAGACCAGCCCTCAATCTCTCAACGAACTGGCGGAGAGATCGGGAAGAGCGACATCCAACCTGTCCCGGACATTGCGGACGATGGAGCGATATGGCCTGGTGCATTTTAAGCAAGGCCCGAATCGTCAGCTTGTACCGCATGTCAATTACAGCGGAGTCGAACTGGAGATGTCTTTCCAAAATTGACCCTTGGCAATGGGCAGACGTTATTTCTATTCGAGCGTGCCGGTTCGATTGGGCGGCATCAACGAATCTCAACACGTCATCCCTCATTCACAGGTAATGACGTAACGAGACGCCATCGCAGATTTCAAAGAGCCAATCCTGGTCTCTCGATTGGCGTCTTCGTTATTGTTGCCTGTTCTACTCCCGCGTTCGCCAGTGGACTTAGGCCGATATCGCCTTCTCGGAGCGGCTGCGAGAGGCCCACTTCACCGAAGATCAGGAGGAAGAACCTCTCACGTGCCGGTGGCACAATGGCGCACTGACGCTGGACGTACTGGCCTTGAACAAAGAGGTATTGGGATTCACGAATATCTGGTACGGGCCGGCGCTGCGTTATGCGTCCAGCTTGACGCTACCGGATGGAAGATCCATCCGCGTCATCACCGTGCCCTTTTTCCTGCTAAGACAGAAGTCACCGAGGAAGTAGGGCGTATCGTCCAGCTTCACACAGGAATTCATGCGCTCAAAAATTGCCTCGTTCATTTCATGCGCGTTGGCGAACGGACGCTTGCAGAAACGAATGATGTTGGAGTGCCCCAGGGTGAAAATCGGACGTGAACCAAATGTCAGCCATCATCCCTATTATCTAAGAAACCGATCTACGCTTTGCTCTCACGATCTCTGCCCGACCGCTTATGCGACACTGCCCGAAGCCGCCGGCAAAAAGCTTGACAATCGTTGCGAGAACCGCTCTCCAAGCCTGCACGCAAAATGTGTTTGGCGATAAAACACCTGCGAAGTCTCGACAGCTTAAGAAATCAGAAGCGCGGCTGAATCGTCGCTCTCGCTAATGGACGGCCTTGGTCGCACCAGCAAAATCGACCAAGCCAGCACACATTTGTTCGCGAACGGTGAGAATCTCCTCGGGCGAAGAGACCCCCTCCACAACAATCTGTGCAGCGATTCCAAGCCGACGGAACAAGGTATTCAACTCCCCAACAATGTGTCCGCGCAATACGGCCTGGGCCCACTTGAAAGTAAAGTGCCGATAGAACCAATAGAATTCGGTGATGTAATTTCCCGAAGAATCTCGACAGTTCCACCCCCATTTCCTCGTCGTACTGTAGAGGCATACCTGGTGTGCCCGCTGATACTCGGCGAACACGTACTCCTTTGACATCTGCTGCTTCTTAAGATCGTCTTGAAAAAACTTCGGGCCAAACGAAGACCACGCCGCTAGCTCTCTTAAAACCCGACGAAAGCCCTGAACCCCATTGAGTTCGCGAGGCATTTCAACTCTCCACACAGATGCTTTCTTCAACACGGCATACTTTTGGTCGAGGCTGGGCCAGACCGCACGGGGCGCTATTTGCACGTAATATGAGAAAATCTCCCACGCATACCTCGGGCTGAAGGACGCGAAAGAATACCCTGAATCACTCGGATCATCCATGATCTCGAACATTGACTGACCGTTGAACGCAAGGCCTTGCAAAACTTTTCCAATCGCATTTGTGATGTTTTCAGCAGGTCGATAGTGGTCGTCTTGCGCGATTGCGGCACAAAGGGCGTTTGCTCTTTCGCAACTTTCTTCCGTCCCCTCGAAACGGATCGTGTGTGCCTCATTGCCGCTCAATCGAATGAAAAATCTGCCCGACTGTATATCCTCCTGGAACATATGACGGTACAGAGCCGGCGTCTCAAATTCCTGATGCCGGTGGGGCATGGCAAACCGGAGTGCCTTGCCCTGACGGTGCAGCGTCCTATTCCTCTTCCGCATAGTCCTGTCCTCTCTCTCCAAACGATTTCTCTTCTCGTACCAAGGATTCATCTAGATTCCGTGCTTCAGGTCCCCAGTCCAGCGCTTCTGCACCCGGTTGCTTAGATAGGTAGACGGCGGCAAAGATATCCCTACCATTATGAAAGTCGTATTTTGCACAATATCGAACCAGTGGGCTTGCATGGTCTACGGCATCGTACATAGAGTGACCAACGATCCCATCAAACATTGACTGGCGCCGCGGCAGCTTATTCAGCTCATTTTGAATTCGCATCGACCAATTGGTTCTAATAAGCCCACGATGGGGTATCTGAAAGCGAGGAATTCCGCCGGTGAGGACCACCGCCAGCCAAGGAAGCGTGGCGGTGCTTTGCTGAAGAAACCGGTTCCAGACACCCGAGATGGCACCCCAAAGCTGACCGTCCGCATACAACTCTGAAAGCAGTCTTCCATATCCGCATAGTTCCAATGCGTCCAGGATCGGAGCTGCGGCAATTTGGAGCTTCTGCTCCATCCATACGTCAACTTGAGCGGGATTAGGCCTCATCTCCTCGAACAATGCGAACGTCCCGGCCAGATAAGGTCCAATCAAAGCCTGAACCTCTTCAAGCCGTCGATCAACAAACGAGTCGAAGAGATTTTCACTCGTTTCGTGGACAAACTGGCCTCGATAATCTGGCACGCCTTCAGGCCTTTGAGAATTCGACAAAAGAATGATGTGGCTGGCGAGTGAACGAATAAGCTTGCTGCGCAGGCTCCGTACTTTCTCTATCCAAGGTTCCGCGTTAATGTCCGGCCAAGGGAGATCCGTCAAGTGCTTGTTGGCGGCCAGTGACTCAGAATATTTTATGAAGTACGACAGGTTATAGTGCTCAAGTTTGTTCATGTATTCGAGGTAGCGACTCAGTACCGCGGCTGATTGCCAAGGCCGTCCCGCTTTGACTAAACCTTCAGACCAACTTTGGAAAAATACAGACCCACACTCAATTATTTCGTTCACGCTCTCGCGAAGGTTCCCGGCTTGGGATCTTCCTACTAGATCCTGCTGGTACCACAGCGGAGTTCGGATGGTCCCCTCTACTTCCAGTTCCATCTTTATGAGGGGCAGCATGGATTCCACTGGGCGCAGTTCCTCAGCGACTAGGTCATTCGTGTATAGGGACACGGGCTTTTGCCATCTAATTTTGCCGAGTCGCTTTGTTGTCATCTCTGGCGTGCGCTGCTCAAGTCCCATACGATACGCCACCATGATTCGAATAGGAGAGAAACATGCAGCGTCTGCGAGGCCGACATCTTCAGCCTGTTCTTTCTGGCGTTCACCCGGCTGGTCGGTTGTGCCAAAACTACGTTCATAACCATCTCGCAGCTCAATGGCCAAAGAGAGAGCGCCCTTTACATCACCGTTTGTCGCCAAGGCCACAAGATAGTGGTCAATTGCAGTCAAGAGATCCCGAACATTGTCGAGTCGTTTGCGACTCAAATTCAGTTCAAAGCACCGGATTGGAATGGGTTGTAGGCGCTTCTCCAGCCAGTTGTATTCGGGCACTGAGACAGGGTTCAAACTGATGCCGGCCCTGTGAGCCATCTGGACTTTTGAATCCTCTGTCTGATACCAGCTTTTGTGCTCATATTTCTGCTCAAACCAAAGGCTTCCTGTTGGAATTCGCGACTTCCTCCGCTGATATGCCGCTAAGAGGGCCAGGACGCTTGAGCTCAACTCCAGCAGCGGAGCACTCTCTAGGTTTGCGTGGGTGGAAGCAAGATCGGAGAGCGTTTGCAAGGTATCGGCAATGGAAGCTGCTTCGCGGTGCGCGTGTGCCTGGAAGGATCGGTCTTCCCAACGAAATCCTCCGGCGCTCACCTGATCTAACCAACCGCCGAGGTCTATAAAAAGCGAGTCTGCCAGCTTGGTTGGGTCAAATAAGTAGAATGCACGGAGTCCGAGCGTTGTGAAAGCAATGATCCCAATCCCGGCCATGACGGCAATGATGGGAACGGCTATGCGAAGGGGCTCAAAGCCCATAAAATGCAGCGCGACGAGACAAAGCGGAAGGAATGTCGCCAGGGTGAGGTATCGGATATATATGTTGCCGACGCGCTCTTTGGCAAGAAGATCCCGAATGTTATTCGGGACTTGTGCGTAGATTGCTCCGGCCGCGGCGGTTACGGCAGTGAAGTATAGGGCAATGAAAACTCCGCCAATCTGAGCGATCGTGCCAAGCCAACTGACATAATTTGCTGCATCGGGGGCGTTCCACCGGCCAATCAGATGCGGCACGAGCAGGAGCTCGATAACTTGCAACGCCAAGGCAACGCCGATGGCAACAAAGAGTTGAAAAGCTGCCAACCGCAAAACAGAAAACAATATTCCAGCGTTTGTTCGCTTCTGCCGAAGAAGATACTTTGTACGAAATATCTGGCCAAGCAGCAAAAAGCGAAGCCGCTGAATTCTGGCACGAAGTCGCCAAAATCCGCGATATTGCGACAACCCTAAGAACGTCTGCGACTTCATGACTGAAGCATACATCGCATTGCCGCGAGAGCGTTGGGGCTTCCTTGCAGAATGATTCAGATTCCCTAATACCGATTCCGGCGGAAGGGGTATCCGCCCTTGCCTACACCAATCAGTCTTTGGGCTTGTCAGAGCGCATACTGGTCCAAGGCCCACTGAGGACAAGGAACGTGACAACACGAAAATGGAATCTCGTAGCGAAGGACCAAGAGGGGAATGACATCTCGGAGCAAATCTCCGCTGAGTTCGAGGCCATCCTTCAGGCGACGCGCTTGGAACATATCGCGCCCGGCCGTATCAGCCTGCTATTCCTGCTAAGCGTGTTCGGTGCGTACAAAGCAGGCAGGATTGATCCAGCCCAGGTCGCTCGCGAGATTGAGGCTTTGGAAAAAGGCGAAACCACGGGTTTGAAGCCGCCGATCCAGAATCGGCATCCGCCCCTCAAGGGCCTTTGGCACAAACACTACATGCAACCCGGCATGGCTTCGCTGGCGATGAACATCCAGCATGGTCTGAAACAGTTCGGGATTCCATACCTGCAACAAAAAGTGCGGGAAGCCCAGCAAGCGGGCGAGGAGCGTTACTTCACCATCGAAGACGTAGCGCCAATGGCGAACGACGCTGTTCATGGGAATTGGCAGCGTCTTCGAGAGATGGAACGGCTCACCGGGGAGTGGATCGTCTTCGCGAAGCATGAGGGACGGAACTACTACCTCACCCTCGCAACGCACGACAAAACAACGCATGAGCATGAACGGCAGCAGATTGAAAATATTTGCTATCGAGAGTTCCCATTTCTGGAGAAAATCCTGCGCAATGGAGGCTGACTGGCCGATGTTCATCGAACACGATTGGCGCGTGGGGACAGGAGCGCTACCATAGAATCAAAGCGCAAGCAATGAGCCGGGACATATCACCAAGGGCGATAAAGGTGACCACGAAAGTACGATCTCGCCATAAGAAAATTAGGCACTGTCTTTTGGCGGCCCCGGCAATATCCTCGGCTGCTGCGAAACAGTACCCGGAGGCTGATTTGAGCGTCCCATATTCCACGACAGGGGTTTGTCGGGGCGAGGCGGCTGCGGATAGAAAATATGCAACCAGTCTGATTTCACTTCGAGCGGAAGACCGGTCGCTCCCTTGATGACGATGATTCCATAGGCTTCCTCGGAAGGGGTGTTACCTCCGTTGGGGCTCAATATCAGACGCTGGTCAAACTCAACTGGAGCCCAATTTCCGGGCGTCACTATTTGAGGCGCGAAGTGCGGGGCGGTGATTGTCGTTCTTTTCGCCTCCACTTTGACAACCAGCTTGTCGATGAGAAACGAATGGTTCCCGAGATTGTAAACAACGAATACCAATCGGAAGGGGTCGTTCTCGTATGTCGCCAGTTCGACAAATGTCTTCGGCTTTGCATCTTCCTCGTGTTGCTTGTCCTCAGCTAACCAACGCTCATCTCGTTGTCTGTCCTCATTCGCCCATCGCTCAGCTTGCTTTTTGTCCTCTAGGTTCCAACGGGCATCTTGCAGTCTGCCTTTTCTCCATCCATCCCAGACGGTAAGCAATGTGCAAATCACGAGTGCCGCTGTGACACCAACTAGCCCCCAAGTCGCATGGTCGAGGGAGTAATCAGGGGCGACGTTAACGGTTATCGGGGCGTCGAGTATCGCTGTCAGCAGAAGCATAGTAGGAGTCTACCGCTACTGAAATGAAGGATGATAGCGTCCGCCTTGCTCGATTGGTCAAAGTGTCGAGCGGGACAGAGGTCGTGGGTTCGTTAAGGGTTAGATAAGCCTGCCATGAATAGTCTTGGAGCGCTGGAACGGGACATCCCTTGCACGTCGTTTGTTAGGGTTGCGTGATTTCGACCTCTGCCGTGCAAAAGTGGAGGTCAGACTGTTTGGTTCCGATATGTCACCAAGTGCAATGGAATCAGAGATGCAGCCCGATCTCCTCGATGAGGGACTCCACAAGAGAAGATTCGGCGATACCCAAGTTTCCGACCTCTGCAAGCGGTTTCGATAGCGTTTCGGCTGCGGCAGGGCTCTGCGCAAGCTCTGCCTGGAGCGCTTGAGACGCATCGGACGTGTAGACGGAAAGCTCGCGGATGTTGGGATTGAGACGCGCCAGATTGTCTTCGAGACCGGCAAGCTGCGTAGCATCACCGGTCAGAATCACCCGGTCGGCTGCAAAGTTCGCGACCGACTCGACGGCATAGCCGTAGTCGATGTGTCGCGCGCGCTCGGGGTCCAGTTCGACCGTCTTGCCATTGTCGAGCCGGACGGAAAGATCGGGATCGATCCGCTCTACGGTGGCAAAGTCGCCGGAGTGGATGTGATTCACTTTCTCTGGAGTCGTGAAGCGAATGCGCTCTTCCTTCGCCATCTCCAGCGTCTCTTCCCGATAAACCGTGCTCTGGCGAGTCTGGTTCCGAAGTTCGGCGGGGTTGTAGGTGACCTGCCCACCATCGGCGGTCTCGATGGTGAGCGCATTCCTGCGCTCATCGACTTCGAGAACATGCGCAACGCTGTTATGCGGAATGCCTTCGAGAGTCGGGCTGCCGGTGCGAAAGTGAATTTCGTCACCGGGCCGGTAATTGCCGGCGAAACGAGGATTCGAAAACTTCTGCTCAACCAATACCGAAACAGGATGCTCGTCCAATGCGAGCCGCCCATTGCTGCGAAGGTCGGCGCGAATCAACTGCGTCAGCTCGCGGCGCTCTGCCGCGTCCGGGGCGACGACAACAGTTCTATCCGGCTGTGCCGTGTAGTCCAAGGTGACTGCCGCAAGACGATGGTCCGGGCTCTGGAATTCGTGAACTCGGCCCTGCTGCTGAAGCCGTTCGGTCGCCGTACCAGGCTGATGCTCGCGGAAAAGCTGAACAGCCTCGCGCGCCTGCTCGGTCGCACTGGGCGGACGGAAGTCCACCGCGGCAGTCTTCGAGATGTCGGCGGCGAGCCGCTGGCCCAGCGTTTCAGCGTCGTTCGTGTAAATGCGGACATCTTCCGAGGCGCGGGAGACCGCGACGTAGGCGAGCCGCGTGTTGATGAGCATCCGGCTCGATTCGGTGTCGATGTTGGCAAGTACGCGGCCCGCCGTCAACCCCTGGGAGCTGTGCGAGGTGACCGCATAGCCGTGATCGAACTGGCGGAATTGAGCCGTGTCGAAGGTGATCTCACGCGGCTGTTTGCCATCCGGGCGAACCGTCATGTGCCCATTGTCGATTGCAGTGATCGTACCAAGATCCCGGTTGGCAACACCGAGTGTCTTGTTGGGCTCGGTGAATTGGATGCGGTCGCCAGTCGAGAACTCGCGCGTTGCTTCCACGAAGACGTTGACGCCGCGCAACCGGCGTGGATCGTAGGTGACTGATACTCTATTTTCGAGTTCGACGGTGAGCGTGTTAGCGCGTGCGTCCACATCCTTAACACGCGCATAGCTGTTGCGCTCGATGCCTTCGGCCTTGCTGCCGGTGTGGTAATGCAGCACATCGCCCGCGTTGTATCGCGCCGCCCAGGTCCGGTCAGCTCCGGTCATATCGGAGCGGTGATCGAGCACGCGCAACTTGTGCTCGTCGGCTGCCAGCGTTCCATTCCGCCGCAACTCGGAGCGCACGGCTTCGTTGATCTGACGGCGGCTGCGATTGTCGGGCGAGACGATGATGGTGTTTTCAGGCTGTGCCGCATAGTCTCTGGCAATCGCCGCGATGCGTTCATTGGCACCCGCGATTTCCGTGACTCGCCCCTGTTCGACGAGCAGCGCAACGCCTTTTTCCGTTTCGTTGTTGGCGAGCAGTTCGACCGCGCGGCGCAACTCGGGGTCTTTCTGGCGCATGATCCGGTCAAGCTGCGAGGTCCGCATTCCAGCCTGCTGCATTTGCTCGAAGGGCCGTCCAGCATCGACCGCCTGATGCTGGCTGGTATCGCCGATGACAAGTACCCGGTCCTGCGGTTGGAGCTTTTCGAGGAAAGCCCACATCTGCCGTGTGCTCGCGAGACTCGATTCGTCCAGCATATAGAGATGGTGCAGCTCCGGGCTCACGCCGGGATGGTTTTCACCACGAGCGAGGAAACTTTGTAGCGTCCCGGCGTCGATGCCGGCCTCGCGGAGTTGGGCCGCGGCGCGGGAGGTGGGCGCAAACCCTTCGACCGTGTAACCGCTTTTCTCCGCACCCTCGCGAATGCTTTGGACCACGGTTGTTTTGCCGGTTCCGGCCCGTCCCTGCAGACCGTGAACGCGGTCGGTGGAATTGAGCGTTTCCTCGATAACACGCTGCTGTGCCTCGTTCAAAAAGTCCCGCGAGCGCGCCTGTTCCTGTGCCTGCTCCGCACTCAGGATCGGCTCGACGGCGTTGCGACCGCGGAGCATGAACTCGACGTTGGCGCGCTCCGCAGCAATGGCCTCCGGCGTGGTGAACCTGCGGCCGGAACTGTATTTGGGGGCTTCTACAGCCCGGAAATCACCTGCCGTGCGCCGCGCCTCAAAATCTGAACGAATCTCTTTGTAGGTAGTTTCTCCCATGCCTCGGCGCATGGCGTCGCGCAGGATTCTGCGCTCATCGATGACAGCCTCCCGCTCGAAAACGCTCTGGCGGGCGAAGCTCACGGCTTCTCTGGCACGGACATTGCTCTCCGGTTGAACTTGTTGCTGCCGCCCGCGCTCCCGCGCGCCGGCAACGACCTGTTCGGGCTGATTCCCGAACTCAGCGGCCATCTTTCTGTGCGCGTCGAGAACCTCATTGGCAGTGAGATTCTGTTTGCGGTCGCGGGTCGAGTGCGCCGCAATTTCGGCAGCCTCCGCCCCGGCGCGGCCCGTCTTTTCGAGTTGCTCTCGTATCTGCCGCGAGCGTGGACTCGAAGCGTCGAGATACTCCTGCGAGTAACCTTTGATCTCGGGCGCGCCGCTCTTGCCGCGCTCGATCTCGTAACCGAGATTGCGGAGCCGGTACGTCAACTCCGACTGGTAGACGGCGGTGGCGAACTGCTGCGACTCAAAGAAGCCGCGCTCCTGAAGGGCGCGCGTAGTGCCGTCCGCGCGCTCGGTAACATTGAAGATGACGGCATGGGTGTGAAGTTGCGGCGCGGCGTAGCCTGCGACAGGCCGCGCCGTGTCGTGTTCGAATTTGGCGGCGATGAACTTGCCGGTCGTCTCGGCCGGATGATTGCCGCCGATCCGCGCTTGGGTGTACCGCTCCAGTTCACTCAGAGCTTCGCTGACTGCGACGCGATGCGCCTCTCGAACCCGGTCATCGCCACCGACAAGCGCGGTGAGTGAAACCGATTTCGGGGCCGAAAAAGTCGCATCCCACCCGGCGCGGTGCTCGACGGTTTTGACCGTTTCGCCATCGGCATTTTTGTACTCGAAGGCGGCGCGCGAGCGGACCATCGGCTGTTCCGTCGCTGGGTGTAGCCCTTCGGAGAGCCGGTGAAATTCGAGCGGTGAAACCGCCCCCGAAAGGCCGAACCGCGCGGCAAGCTGACCCTGCCACTCGCCTTCGACAGCGTTACCCTGGCGGTAATAGCTCTGCGTTTCGGAAGCGAAGTCCTGTTTGTGGTAGGTCTGCGCCTGGCTGGCGCTAAGCGATTTGGAAATGGTCAGCATGGTTACAATGACCTCAGGTCAAAAGAAATCTGTTCGTCTTCCGAATGTTCCTGCGTGTCGGGAGAATCTGGAATCGCAGGTGTATTAGCGACTCCCTGAACGGGCGCAGAGGGATTTTCAGGAACGATCTCGGTCTGTTCCATTGCTTGCTGCACCGGCCAGGGGATCGGGCGCGGCGATTTTTCCTGGACTATCGGAGCGTCCCCGGAGACCGACGCCACGGGGTCAACATCAGCTTTTTCCTGCGTCTCCTCGTCTTCCGATGGAATCGGTTTGAGTGTGTCGGGATCGAACGTCAATCCGCCGTCGGCCATCTTCCGCGGAATGAAACTATCCGTGGACGTAGGCAGGTCGAGGTAGTCGAAAGCGAAGCGGGCGACCTTGTTACCGAGCTTTAGGTAAGCGTGCCTGTCGTCGAGGCCGGAGATTTCCGAACCCATCACCAAAGGCTCGATCTGCCGTTCGACGGTGAAGTTTTTGCCCGAGCGTGTGCCATCAAACTTGGTCTCTTTCAGCCGCTCGATTTCGACCTTGCCGATCATCTCGGAGATCCACTCGGCCGCCTTCGGTTCCGAGGTCTTCATAAAGATTTTCGTAGCCGGCTGCGAGAGCATCACCTCGGCCAGATGCCCGTAGGTGACCTCAAGCTGAGCCTTTCCCTGGAAGCCGAGCACGAGAGGGTTCAAGCTCTTTCTGCTCTCGCAGACCGCCGTGTGAAGCTGCGGCAATTTCTGCAAACTTGCCAACTCGTCGATCACAAACCATACTGGCCGTTGCCCCGGCTGCGGTACGCTCAGCAACCGCATCACGAGAAGATCGATCCAGAGGGACTGTAAGGGGCGCAGAGCATCCCGCACCTCTGTCTGCGAAGTGATGAATATCCATCCCTGGCGCGTTTTCGCCCATGTGCGGGCTGTCCAGAGGGGCCGATTTTCGTCCTTTTCCGGCAGCAACCGGAAGCCCTTGGCGACGAGGCCGAGAGAAGACAGGACACCCGCACGCTGCGGCCCGGCCTTTCTATCTATATAGAAGGCCATCTCGGTTCCTTGCACGCGCTTCAGTAGTTCCGTATCGCTTGCCATCCATGTAGCAAGCTGGTGTGGCGTCGGCCCCAGCTTCAGCAGGTGTGCAAAAATCTGGGCAGGCGTGTCGTGAAAGAACTCGTCGATCACGTCTGTCTTTCGCTGATAGAGCGAGGCAGCAATGGCATCGGCCTCAGCGTTTGATTCCATCTCCTGCGCCGGTCCCCAGTATGGGCAGCGGTCGTCAAGCGGGTTGAGAACAATGTCGCCGCGCTCTTTATCGAAGAATCGCTGGATGTACTCGCAGGCAGGATCGTAGACGATCGCCGACTCTTTCCGGTCCCTGATCTGGCGCAGAATTTGCATGATGAGCTGCGATTTTCCAACCCCGGTGTCGCCCATGATCTGAAAGTGCTGTGCCTCTTTGCGCCGGGGAATCCGCATCATCCGGCGCGATTCGGTGGTCACGAAACCGACGCCTTCGCCCTTGGCAACCCGGTTGAACTGTCGCGGCGTAAGCATCACGGGGCCACGGAGAACCCGGCCATACTTCATCTGCCTGAAGCGCTTGATGTCCGCTGGGATGGCAAACCCGAGTGCCGCTATAAGGGCAATCCCGCCGCAAATCAGGCGCAGAGCGAAAACCGCCAACAGGCTTCTGCCGTCGAAGACGACATCGTGCAGCCAGCGGTACATGGAAGCATCCGTATACTTCCGGGCCGGCGCACGGAACGGAAACTCGTACCCCTGCGCGCGCGGAAGTTCCGCTAGTGCATAGGGCGCAATTTTCCCGCTTGGAAGAGTTATCTTGCCCCGTGTGAAATCGAATGGAAAAGCCAACCGCGGCCTGGCCTTTCCGCCGCCCAGGTAAACAAGCTGGTAGCTGCCGTTCAGATGAAAAGCGGCCCCGGAGCGGGCGCGAACATAATCCCCGATGTATGCCTGTTCGAGCGGTGGCAGCCTGAAGCGAACTTGCTGCCAGAGCAGCAGGCAGGTGAACAAGAAGGCCCCCGCTAGTGCCGAATAGCTCATCAGCGGAACGTGCGGCGGCCAGATAATCGTTTCTTTTCGTCCCCAGTGCGTAGCCATACTATCGACCTCCCTTCGCGTCGTCCGCGTACTGTTGAAGGACTTCCTGCGCAGCCCGGCGCTTTTCGCGGCGCACGGCGCTCATGGCCTCGGTGATCCATTGTGACGTGACCGGCTTGCCGAGGATAAGTGGCTTGATGAGGTTGACCAGCAGCATCCTCGTAGCGACGATCTCGGTGAATACCGCGTCGTGGTCGGAGCGGCGGGCTTCGCGCAACAAAACTTCCCGCGCCCATTCACTGAGTGCTTTCCCCTCAGCTCGGGCTGTCTGCTCCAACTCCATTTGTTCCTGGCGCGTGACCTTTGCGCTGGCGACATACATCCTGCCAGCACGCCCATGGGAGCGGCTGGCGCGGGTTTCAAAGTCAATGGGAGATAGCTGTGAGTGTTCCGGCATATCGACTCCTTGGCCGGTAGACAATCGGAGACGCGAAGTAGCCTATTGTCTACCAAGGGTTGAGAACCTGTGAAACATCAGCGTGGTAGACACTTGTCTACCTGGCGCTGCGACACACCACCCTTTGAGGGATGGAGTGTCCAAATTCTTCCGGTGCGCAGCACCGTAGTGGCTTTGCCACCCCTGTAGGCGCGGGATCATGCCTTCGATCCCGCCGCAATTGCTGGTGTTGAGGCAGCCGAAGAAGCCGCGGAAACAGGCTTCTTTGCGGAATGCTCAACCGCATCGGAGGCTTGAACGCGACGCACGCGCAATGTCGGCGTGATTCGTTGGGCTTCCGATGTGCGAAGAAACTCCTGGAAGT
>Ga0255356_1000199_pt1 | contig 41836 bp, 29 predicted proteins | sample HBST100metaG_FD_189944 | JGI IMG/M metagenome (GOLD analysis project Ga0255356, IMG submission 189944) | Peat soil microbial communities from Stordalen Mire, Sweden - H.B.S.T100 | ecosystem: Environmental > Terrestrial > Soil > Wetlands > Peat | place: Sweden: Norrbotten County, Stordalen Mire...
CAGAGTCTGCGCCGGCGAGTGGCAGGAACTCTCCCAATTCCGTGGCGTCGATGAAGATCGCTCCCTGAAGCCTGAAGAATGTATGGCTGGTAAAACTGAAAAAGACCACGCTTTTGATTTCTTTGCCATCCTTTTCAACTTTTACCGGGACGGCGCACAGATAGAGAGACAGCGTTATATTTTGTTTGTAAGGCTGCAACATTTCCTGTAATGCATGCAGCCCAGAAATCGGCTCAAAACAAATGCTGCTGACCCAACAGTTGCCGGGATTGAACTCGTCCCCTGCAGGCCGCTTCAGAAGGGGCCGATAATGTTCCCGAATCTTCCAGCGCAGCATTAAATAGGATGCATTGCTTCCGGAAGTTTCGGTCCACTTATTTTCATCCAGGGCGGATACGCCCTGAGAGGTCATTTGGCCGCCGATCCAGTATGTCGGCTCGGTCAAACAAACATGATGGCCGGCACGCGCCAAAGTCATGGCCGCAGCGCTTCCTCCCAAGCCCGCACCGATGACGACAACTTCACATTTTTCGGTCTTGAGGGTCGCTGGAATGGCCGCCGCAATCACGGCGCGGGCGGGATCGCCTTCAGCAACAACCGCGAGGGAGTCCAGGATATTTGCGGTTTGCGCCGGCGCAAGGCCTATTGTGGCTGCAAAGGCAACGGCGGCGAACGCCGTTCTGTTTTGCAATCTTCCCACGATTCTCCCTGAGGCCCGCAGAAAGTCCATAGGCCTCAATTGCTCCTACAATCTCAATTGCACCGATAATATAGTTGTCTATACACAAAGTCAATAAGAAATCACATTTTCTTATGTATACCTATAACTCTCTACAAAATCATGGGCTTCCAGGGCTAGTAGGCCTAGGCGACCACCGCCTGTCACGGCTCACCCACTCTCTGACGAGGTAGTAATAAGGCCTCTATATGGCCGATAGCATCTACATAGAGAAAGAGTCCGGCGCCAGCCCGTGCGGATAGGGTGTGCTCCTGGTTCGCGCACCCGTTCCGTGAGGCGGGTTTCCGCACTCGTATACAACGAAACCCGGCCGATTCAGAGTGAACATGACGACCGCGCGTCAGAACTTCAGTGACGATGCAGAACCGAGCATCGCTTATGAGGAATGCTCATCAAATACCAGCGCTCCAGCTCCTTGAACTCCTGCGTAGTGCCCTGCCAAGGCAAGTTGTACATGCGGTTGACGTTTCGAGCCAAAATGCAAGAGATTTGCGACGCGTCTCTGGATGTCGGCTGCAAATGCCTGATGACCTTCCACGAGTCCCCCAGAGAGAAATATGACTTGAGGATCGAGTATGTTGAAGATGTTCGCGATCCCTTCCGCAAGGAATCCCGCCACAAATGCATAGGCATTTTGCGCCACAGCGTCTCCCGCCAGGGCAAGCTGGCTAATTTTCCGCGCCAAAGCGGTATCGGCAATAGCCGGGTCTAGGTCTCTGCCGCATTGTTTTTTATACTCGGTCACCAACGACGCCGTAGAGACGTAGGCTTCCAGGCATCCCTTGCGTCCACAGTTGCAGGGGCGGCCATCCATGCGAATAGTGTGATGCCCTATCGTCCCCGCGAAGCCATGCTGGCCTTGAAGGAGACGGCCACGGGAAACGATGCCTGCTCCAATTCCCGTGCCGATGGTGATGGCCACAAAATCCGATAGGCCGCGGCCGAGCCCAAAATGCAATTCGGCTAATGCGGCGGCGTGGGCATCGTTGACCACATAGGTTGGGAGGTGAAAGCGTTGTTCCGCAAACTCGCGCAGGTTGAAATCTGTCCAACCGGGGAGATTGTCTGTCGCGGCAAATACCGATCCATCCTGAACATTCATTGCGCCGGCACTGGCGATGCCCAACCCACACGGCTCGATCTTTTTGTCCTTCGCCTGGGCAAGCACCCGCTCAACGACTGCGGCAAAACCGGCGGCGATTGCATTTCTGCCTTGATTGGCGTCTGTTGGGAGCTGCACGGAAAGGCTAATGGCTCCATCCCGGGCAACCATGCCGGCTTTGATCGAGCTTCCGCCAATGTCCACCCCGATGGCTGAGGCGCTGCGATCCGAAAGTTGCAGCGCGCGGACAAAATTGGCCGTTATGACGCCGGGGCGCGTGATTGCAGAGCCGACCACAACGCAGAAGGCCCCTTCCGCAATTGCGCGTCTCGCCTCGTCTGGCGTGGATATGTGGCCTTCGGCAATAATAGGGACACGAACATCTCTGACCAAGTCCGCCAGCAGGGACCAACTAAATGACCGGTTGCCCCGCGTCTGCTCTGTGTATCCATTCAGAGTGGGGCCGACGAAATCCGCGCCCGCGTTGACGGCGGCAAACGCTTCTTCGAGAGTGGCCACATCCGCCATAACAGGAAGCTTCAGATCATCATGGATTCGCGCAATCAACTGCCGCCATGGTTCGCCAAAGGACCATATGCAACTTGTGCAGCTGAGCGCGATGATCGTCGCTCCCGCAGATGCCAGGGCGGCGGCCGATGTGAAGTCCGGCGTAATGCGAAGCATCTTATTCCAATTGCGCTTTTGGATTCCGATAATCGGCACATCCGTGTCTTGCCGGATGGCCGCGATGTGTTCCGCGCTGTTGACGCGTAGGCCAGCAGCGCCTCCCCTGATCGCCGCCTGGGCGATCCTTCGTATTACTTCTGTATTTTCAAGGGAATCGCCGGGGGCCGCTTGACACGAAACCACCAGTTTGCCCTGCAATTGTTCCTGAATCTTCGAGATTTCCATATCGCCTCGCAGATGCCGCAAAAGAGAATTTGGACTTTATGGCAGACATGTACGTCTGTACTATTGTATAGTCTACTAGAGATTGGCTAGGATGAACAAATAATCCTTGCGGATTTCTCAATCAGCCGGGGAAATAAAGCCAAGAAGATAGCTTCTTTTGGAGCAGAACGGGAGTCTCAAATGATGAGCACACTTGCCATAGGCGTGTTGCTAGCTATTCTTTCCGGCCTCATGAATGGGAGTTTTACCTTCCCCATGCGCTTCCTGGGACATTGGGATTGGGAGCACGTCTGGAGCCTGTTCATTATCATCTCATGCCTTCTGATGCCTACAACCATCATCAGCATCCTGGCGCCTAAGAGCTGGATGGTGATCGTCCATGCACCTGTGGGCGCCATGCTGATTGCCACGGTGACGGGCTTTGCCTGGGGCTTTGGATCGCTGATGTTTGGCCAAAGCGTAAGCGCCATCGGCATTTCCCTGGCCAATACGCTGGTGCTGGCCATCAGTTCCGCGCTCGGTTCGCTGTTTCCTATTCTGCTGCTTGCCCCGCACCAGCTTTATGAATCCTCCGGAAGAAAAATTCTGCTCGGCGTGGCCATTGAGGTCGTGGGCATTGTTTTTTGCGGTTATGCGGGACTCTTGCGGGAAAAGGAAGCAGCCGGGTCCGGTGACCGGGGCAACCTAGTCGGACATGCGCGCCCTCTGGCCGTCGCGCTGCTGCTGGCCATCGGCTCCGGCGTGCTCTCGGCAGTCTTCAATATAGGTTTCTCCCTGGCACAGCCAATCGCGGTTTATGGGCGAACCGCCGGATTGAGCGCATTCGCCAGCACCAACCTGATCTGGTGGATCATGCTCGCGGCCGGTTCGCCGGCCAGCCTCGGCTTCTGCCTTTATCTCTTTGCAAAAAACGGCAATTTTGCAAAATTCCGGGCGCAGGGCAGCTCCCGCCTCTATTCCTTGTCGGTGTTGATGGCTCTGCTGTGGGGAGGGAGTATTTTTGTTTACGGCGCAGCGGTACCGATGCTGGGGGTGCTCGGCACGGCGATTGGCTGGCCGCTCAGTTTGGCCACCGGCCTGCTGCTGGCCAACGCCATCGGCATCGGCCTGGGGGAGTGGCGGCACGCCTCGCGGCGAGCACATGGCTGGATGTATGGTGGTATTGTCATTCTGTTGATCGCGATTGTGACCCTCAGCAGGGCAAGTTAATGATGCTTTTCCATGGGATTCTTTTGAACGGGAGGATAAGTTGATGCCAACTAATACACGCCTGGGCGTTTCTACCAACGGGGTGGCCCCATCAGACTCCAAGAGTTATCCATTGCAATTTGAGCCTCTGGACAAAAGCAGCTTCACCCCGATGTATTTCCAGATCCAGGCTCAGTTACTCAAGATGATTCACTCTGGCCAACTCCGCGCCGGTGACCCATTGCCCAGCGAGGAGGAATTGAGCCGCGTATATGTTGTCAGCAGGATGACGGCGCGGCAGGCCTTGCAGTCCTTGAAGGAACAGGGGCTCGCGACTCGTCACAAAGGCCGCGGAACCTTCGTAACTCAGCCCCGAGTTGAACAGGATATCGCGCACCTTGCTGGATTTACGGCGGAGATGCGCGCGCTGGGCATGAAACCGACTTCGCGTGTGCTGGCAGCGGAGATCATTCCTGCCAGCGCCGAAATCGCCACCCGGCTTGCGGTGGATGTGGGGTCGCCCACCTTCAGGTTACATCGTCTGCGCTCTGCCGATGAACTCCCTGTCGCCGTTGAAAACATATGGCTGTCTATGGCGAGGTTCCCCGGTATCCAGAAGCTCGATTTCGCGCAGCTTTCGCTCTATCAGACCTTGCGTGAGCGCTACCATATCCGTCTGAGCAAGGCGGACGAGGTCATCGAGGCGCACGCGGCGGGCAAGCAAGAGGCCGAGCTGCTGGAGATTCCGCAGCGATCGAGTCTGCTGATCATATCGCGTACGTTATGGAGCGTCGAGGGCACGCCCGTTGAGGTGGCGCGTTCCTGCTACCGCGGCGACCGCTACCGCGCGGTGCTGCGCATTCCGGCAACGGTAGTGGAATAACGAATCACCGCTGTTGAAACTAAGGCAATCAGATCGAAAAATATGTCAATCGCATCGAATGTTGATTCCATCCTAGGCAACAAATCGCGCCGGGCATTTCTACAGGGAATGGGCGCCGTGGGCGCCACTTTGTTGAGCCAAGGCGCATGGGCGGCAATTACCTCTGAGTCTGCCAAACGATCGGCTGCCCGCGCGGGAAAGAAGATTTCCCTTTTGAACGACGGGGAATTTCAGAAATCCGCCTGGGGCTGGCAGTTCACCAGCGGCGCGCGCATAGCGGATGCAGTCCGCCATCGCGGCCATCCCACCGTTCAGGTCAAGACGGATTCAGGCGACTATGCGCGCTTTTTCGTTCTGGGTCCGGAGGCGGGCAAGTCTTATACATTGAGCGGCTGGGTTAAATCCGAAGCCGTCGTGCAGGAAGAGGAGAATGCAGGAGTATATTTCGCAGCTTCTCAATTCGAGTTTCAGGGCCGGCCAACCGAGTTTACCGTAGACGGCAAGCAACTTCCGGAACAGCGTTTCGGAAACTTTACCGGCACAACGGGGTGGCGGCGCTTTTCCCAGACATTTACTTGCCTACCGACCACAACATGGTTCGAGGTTGCCGTTGGAATCTATCGCGCCGCGGGAACTGCATGGTTCTCTGATCTGACTTTTGTGGAAGGGGATCAACCTGCCGACATTGAAGAGATTGTTGACGCATGGCAGGCGTTGCAGTGGGCGCACGAAGACAACTTGCGGAAAGACAGTCGCATCAAGCCGGCTGCCGCAATATTCAATGACCTGATTCCGGTGCGCGGAGCAGCTTCCGACCCTAAACAGTTGGCGCGCATTGTGGGAGAAATCTACGACATAACTTTCCTTACGGCCGATCAACTGGCTGACCCCGCGCTGCTAAACCGCGCCAACTTCGACCTGCTCATTCTTCCTTATGGAGAAAGTTTTCCACTACCAGCGCGAGATACGGTTCAAGCCTTTCTTGCGGATGGGGGCGATTTGCTCAGTACCGGCGGTTATGCCTTCCAGTCTCCTTTGATCAGGAAGAACGGGCGATGGGAGTTTTATGACCAGGCAGTGGAACGCGAAAGTGGACCGAACCTGCTTCCGGATTTTGACACGGAAGGCACGGACTGGAAGGCCGTGGGTACAAATCACGCCGACAGAGTAGATGCGGAGTTGCCTGGCCTGGGCAAGCAGAAGGCCGCCAGAATCGAAGTTCCCGCGAATATCTGGGCCCAGAGTGCAGAGTGGCGCTTCGATCTTCCAGCCCAGGGATACGGAGATCAGTATTTCTTTCAGGGGTGGATTCGCGCCTCAAGCATTCAGCCCGCGCCGCACGGGGCTGCATACATCGGAATCGAGCAACTGGACGAGACCGGCGCCAAGGCATATGCGGCAAGCCTCATCTTCGAAAAGATTCGCGGCACGGAAGACTGGCACAGGGTCGAGCGGCTGATCTTTTTGATCCCCACCTGCCGCACGCTGCGCATCCGTTTTGGACTGGAGAATGCGACCGGCACAGTCTGGGGCGCACAGTTCCACTTGGAGAAGCGGTCTCCCCAGGTTTGCATCAATACCGCGCTGGGATTTCCTCAGGACGAGTTGCGAATCAGCCCAGGCCAGATCGGCATCTTCGACGCCGATTTTCGCTTGCAACATGTTGCAGCCATCCGTCCCGCAAAAGAACAGTCCATTCTGCATGAACCCGGAGACGAGAGCGGCGCTTTCGAGGGCTATGCCGCGACTTGCGTTGTCGGCATGAATAATGCGCGCTGGATACCCTTGCTTGAGTCGCAAGACGCGCTGGGGCGTAAGCGTGGCTCGGCGGGCGCCTTTGTCTATCACACGCGATCCAACTATGCGCGCGGCAGTTGGGCGTTCTTCGGCGTAGACAATCAAGATATTTTTTCTGCTGGAAAGCCTCTCGGAGAGCACACTTTGAGGGCGGTGAGCCGCACACAAGCCCGCAAATGTTTCCTCCATGAATGCGAGACCAACTTCGCTTCTTATCGGGATGGCGAGCCAGTGCAAATTCGAGTCCTGGTGAGCAACTTCGGACGACAGCGGGCCTCCCTCGAATTTCATTGGCGCATTACAGAGGCAGGCAATGACCAAGAGGTATTTCGCCTCTCGCACAACATAGAATTGGCTCCCGGCCAGACCGAACCAATCGAGAGTAATTGGAGGCCAGCTTCGTTTTCCGCCGCGCTTTATCGCATTACAGTTCAACTGTTTTCCGCAGGGGAAGAAATCGATCAGATTGAAACAGGGTTTGTTGCCTGGAAGCGGGAGACTTTGCAGATGGGCTTGGCGTTTGAGTTCAAGAATAACTACTTCCAGGTAAATGGCAAGAGCCTGTTTCTGCAGGGAACCGATGATTACCTGCATACATTTATCGACCAGGATGAGAATCCGCTCACATGGTACGGCGATGCGCAGGGATGCCATGACACGTGTATTGACGTCTATGAAAATCTGATGGGCTTGCGTGGTCCTCAACAGCGGCCTACCGAAGCCTGGTGGCGGTGGATCGACGCCATGTTGTCGAATGTGCAGCGCGCAGGCGGTGCTTTCTTTCCCGGCATGTTGATCTTCTCCAATACAGCCGTGAGCAACCGGGATATGGCGGATCAGGAAGCCTATGTGCAAGCCTTTGCGGCGCGCTATAAGGATGCCGCCGGAATCATGTATTACCTGAATGGCGACCTGGAGTTGCATGATCCCAACCTTCCCGATTTACAAAAGCTGTATAACCAATACCTTCAGGAGAAATATGGATCGGACGAGGCATTGCGCAAGGCATGGTCGATTACTCCGCCTGAATCCCCGATAGGCAAACTCGCCATTCGCTCAGGAAGCGATGACTGGCGCGATGTGCGCACGCTGGATGATTATGAATTCCGCACACGGGTCGTAAGCAGGTGGCTAAACGCGATGCACGACGCGATCCGTAAAGTGGATCGTAAGCATCCTGTGACAGCGGAGTTCTACCAGTATCCCGGCGGGGGCATCGACCTTCTCTCCGCGCTCGGCAAACTGGAATTGGCCAACTTTGGCTACTTCAACTCTGCCGAAGAGGACTATTACCGCTTTCCGCAGGTTTGCAAGTTTCTCGACCAGAGCATTCGCGGGAAAGGCGTGAATGTCGGCGAGTTCGGCGTTAAAACACATCCAGCCTGGCTTGCCTGCGATGAGTATATTGGCGCGCGCACTGAGCAATACGAACAGGCTTACTTCCTCGCACTCGCTCATTATGCCTTTGCCCTGGGCGCATCGAAAATCCAGAATTGGTGTTGGAAATATCCCTCGGACCTGCCTTTCGAGTGGGGCATCAATTACTCTAACGAGCTGATTCCCCGGAATGTCCGCGCATTTTACCGTAATAGCGGAATCCTTTTCCGTCAATTGCGGCCGCGTTATGAAAGCAGCGAAACATTGGTCCTTCTGGCTGGCGAGAACCGGAAGGGCGGAGCTGGGTCTGCCGTCCTGGAAGGAATTTCTAACGGAATTCGTTTGTTGATTGACGAGCGCGTTCGTCTCAGCACCCTGTCCGACGAGTTTATTGATTCCATTCCAGACAGCGTTAAAACAATTTTTTATCCGCTTCCGTATTGCCCCAGTGACACAATTGTCGGGTGGCTTACGCGCTTTGTTGAAAGCGGAGGGCAGCTTTATCTATCCGGCGATATCAGTTACGACCCGCAACGGCAGAGATCCAGGACGCAACGGCTCAAGAATCTTTGCGGCGTGGAGTTTATCGCGGAGCGCTTTCCGAACATTACCTATCAGGACGGTGCATTGCGAACTCTGCCCAAGGATCAGGCATGGCCGGAATATGTAGCGGCACCGGGAATCATCGTCCGGCTCGCAGGTGCAACTTCATTGATGGACGCGGCGGACGGCAGCCCGATAGTCACCGAGTACCAGCACGGCAAGGGAAAGGTCATTTTCAGCGCCGACCCCATAGAATTGCATGGCGATCCGCGCTATCATCCCTACGCGCATCGCTTTTATGGGGCGTTGTTGGACAGATTCCACATCGCCGGCGAAAAGGTGGTGCCAGCGGAAGCGCTGCTGCACCGCTTCTGTGTGCCTTCCCAGGACGACCGGCGCATTGACGTTCTGGTGAACTACGATGACGCGCATGCGATTCATCAGGTCACCGTACCGATCGAGGATGGGGATGTGCAGTTATCGCTTGCGCCGCGTATGCCCGGCATCATCGTAAGTATGCCGGGTAAAGGAGTTCAGGCCATTGAAAGTTCGGGAGACGTCTTGGTGAATGGCCAGTTGCTGATCGGAAGCGATTTGCACTTGATGGCGATCGCTCTTGAGAAACTGTCGCTGCCTGCTGCGAAACAATTGTTGCTCCTGCCAATGGGACAAGGAAACATTCGCATCCCGAAGGCAGGCCGCTGGCGTCACCCGATTGTGCTGACAGGCGAGGTTACAGGCGCTCAATGGCGGCAATATGAGAGCTTTGTTCCCGAGGAACGCGGCGGAGTGCTTTACATTCCCATTCAAGCCGATCGCGCTTTGAGTATGCTGATTGTGTGCGAATCGGAAGAGAGTGCTGAAGCTACTCATCAGATAGAAGTACTCGTGAATTCACCATGGGACTTAAAGTAATGAGCCCCGTGTTTCCGAAGCCGGGGATATTCAAAACCGCTCGTGGCCAGCAACCAAGAATTTCGTTTTTAACGGAACAATTGAGTCGACCTCAGGTCAAACGTTGCTTCCGCTTCTGACCGGGAAACACTGAGGCGCAAACTGAAAGAGTGTTCAGCGAAGATGCAAATTCCAGCGATGCGGCGATTCACGGCAGATATTCTTGTTTCCGTGTTCTTTCTCTCCGCGGTTTTGGCCGCTTGCGCGAGCGCCGCCGGTGAGCATCTCACAGGCAAATATAAGCTGCGCGGAGAGCGCCTCATGGCCCGTTTCCAGATGCGCAAAGCTAGCCTCATGGTCGTGGAGATCGAGGATTCCAGGAGTCATGCAATACTCTGGCCTGGCGAGGTTTTTTCTCTTTTGCTTCGCGACGGGCGTGTCCTCGACGCTTCGCAGTTCAGCGTAATCTCGGCGCCTGTCGAGGCACGGATCGCGCCCAACCCATCCGCCGCGCGACAGGCTGAGCGGATCCCCGGACAACTGCTCTGCGCGGACTTGAACGCGCCGGACAATTCGCTGGCCGTGCACTGGTGCGCGGTGTTGCGCGACGGCGCGAATGATATGCGTCAGGAGATTACGCTGCGCGCCTTGGCGCGGCCCGTGGATATTGCCGAAGTGCGACTCTTTGACTTCAAGGTTCCTGGCACGCATGTGGTGGGGAAGGTTCCGGGTTCTCCGCTGGTGGTGGGCTCGTTTTTCTTTGGATTCGAGTCTCCGCTGGCGGTAAGCGCGGTACAGAATGAGCGTGCTACCGCAGTCCTGGAGCGCACATTGCCTCTCGCTGCAGGACGATCCATCACCTATTCATCCGTAATCGGAGTGGCTGCGCCCGGCCAACTCCGGCGCGATTTCCTCGCCTATCTGGAACAGGAGCGTGCGCACCCCTACCGCACTTTCCTGCATTACAACAGTTGGTACGACCTGGGCCGCGGCGAACGCTACACGGAAGCTTCGGCTCTCGATCGAGTGCATGCCTATGGAGAAGAGCTGGTCCGCAAGCGCGGCATCACGATGGACTCATTCCTCTTCGACGACGGCTGGGATAGCACGCAGTCGCTCTGGGAGTTCAGTTCCGGATTTCCCAACGGTTTTTCCAATGTCCACAAGGCGGCGGCGCAATACGGTTTCGGCATCGGTGTCTGGCTTTCGCCTTGGGGCGGTTATGAGGCAGCGAAGACCGAGCGCATGGCCGCCGCCGAGCGCGCTGGCTTTGAGACGGTACAGGGAGGCCTCGCGCTTTCCGGACCGCGCTATTACGAACTCTTCGAGAATGCTTGCCTGCAGATGATCACGAAATATGGCGTGAATCAATTCAAGTTCGACGGCACGGGCAATGCCAGCCAGGTCTTCCCCGGAAGCCTTTTCGACAGCGATTTTTCAGCCGCGATTCATCTCATCGAGAAACTGCGCCAGCAGGACTCCGGCATCTTCATCAATCTGACCACCGGCACGCAGCCTTCGCCATTTTGGCTGCGTTATGCCGACTCCATCTGGCGCGGCGGAGAAGACTATGGCTTCGATGGCGTGGGAAGCTGGCGCCAGAAATGGATCACGTACCGCGATGAACAAACCTATCGCAATGTGGTCGAGGGCGGGCCGCTCTTCCCGTTGAACTCCCTTATGTTGCACGGCATCATCTACGCGGACAAAGCCGATCAGCTCAGCGCGGATCCGAATGACGACTACACAGATGAGGTGCGCTCGTACTTTGGCAGCGGCACCCAACTGCAGGAGATGTACATTACTCCGTCGCTGCTTTCCCAACAAAACTGGGATGTCCTGGCAGAGGCGGCGCGCTGGTCGCGCACCAACGCCGCGGTTTTGAAAGATACGCATTGGATCGGGGGAGATCCGGCCAAGCTGCAGGTGTATGGCTGGGCTTCATGGATGCCGCGCAAGGGCGTGCTCGTGCTGCGCAATCCCAGTGATAATGAGCAGATAATTCGAATCAAGCTGCAGGATGCCTTTGAGCTGCCACCCGAAGCCGTACAAGTGTACTCCGCAAAGAGCCCTTGGAAGGACGATGCCAGCCGGCCTGCCTTTTTGCTCCGTGCGCAGGAAGCATATGAGTTCCATCTTGCCCCCTTTGAAGTGCTCACGCTTGATCTGGCGCCTCAACAAGCAGTTCCGGATTAACGGTCTCCGGCTTGGTTTACCCTGAACGCGGTTGCGCCAAACTTATACTGTTAATATCTACGGGATGGAATAAGACAAGTGACTTTCCCTGCTTTGCTTGTGCTGGCCGCCGGCATGGGCACCCGTTATGGCGGCTTGAAACAAATCGATCCGGTTGGCCCAAGCCGCGAAACGATCGTGGACTATTCTGTCTACGACGCACTGCGCGACGGGTTTGAGAAGCTCGTGCTTGTCATTCGCAGAGGTGAAGCGGCACAAGAATCGCACCAAGGCACGATATCGCGGTCGGAAGAAGAATCACGAATGGCTGCTGGCTGCCATTGCGTTGGTTAACCTCTACCAACGCTGCAAGTGGTTGGTCTTGCTGGGGCATAGTATCTCTGGAGGCCTGGAATTGGCATCCAGAGATGCAAAACAACCCCGTTAACACACGTTTTGCCATGATTTTGCCAGCAATTTCGACAGTAAAGGCTTCAGAATATCAGCGCATCGCTATCGCACCGAAATATGACGGGCTGTGCAGAAACTCCTTCCAGCATATAGATCGTAATTCATGCAAAGATCCTCAGGACAGCGGGTCTATGTCAGTCCGGCTTCCTTCTAGTATTCGTGTTTAGGCTCTGGAGATACTGATGATAATCTTGATAGAGAACCATAGTAGGAGGACCGCCTGGCTTTATCCTTGATCCCGGAGAATTAAATATTCCCGAATACTGGTAACAGAGGATTTTCTCAAAGTTTGGAAAACGCTGTAAGTCCTGAATAAGTCCAGATATCGGACGGGGAGTAAGTGCTTTTCCTTCGAATAAGAATGCCTCCATGTCCATCCATAAATGAGCATCGGCCTTATCGCACATCGCTTGCCAGAGCTCTGCGGCCTGTTCGCCTGTAATATCTCCTTTGGGCATGCGATGGAAGGCAAAAGGGCAGATGATATCCAAGTGCTTAAGTACGAGCGGCCACACGTCCTTAGACTTGAGCAAACCATGCGCATTAGGCGCCATCATAACTGGTTTCTCCGGCGCAAGACTCCGGCAGAAAGTCTGAAATTCGCTGAAGAAGGCGACGATCTCCTTCCGGTAGTGCTCTTTTGCTTGTTCCCCTTGATCGGGAATAAGGCTGCCATACGCTTCTTCCGACACGTACCAGCCATAAAAAGAAGGATGATGACCGTAGCGCTGCCATAATTCAGCGGCGACTTTTTTGTGCCAATCGAGCGAATTTGCACTGAAATCAAACCAGGCATACGCACCAACCCCGAGAAAAACATTCATATTCAACCGGTCCGCTTCGGACAGAATTGCTTCAATAGGATCGTGCGAAGCCATTTGCACGCGCTCTGGGAACAATGCCGATGGGTAATAGGCCAAGCCCCGGTATCCATTTGAAGCGATTGTGTTTGTGCCATAATATGCCTGATTGCGAAAAACCTCCTGAACAACTACTGTGTCCATGCCTAAATCGTGCATTCCGCGAATCTGCTGGCGCCAGTCGTCTTCGGTTAGCTTTCGGATATCTACATTCCAATAGCGGCCCTCTTCCTCGCTCCAGTGCACGATGCCAACCCATGCCCCATCGATGGTACGAGTGGAGCGAATCGCCGAATTCAATACTTCCACTTTGCGTTCACAGTGAATTTCTCTGTCAGAACTTGTTGCGACAAGAATGATGCGATGCATACCCGCCCAACCAGATGTGGAGCGGCGGTAATATATGCCCGAGCTCGCATGAGCAGGGATTCGCAATACCTGCGAGTACACAGGGAGAGCCGGCTTCTCATGGTCCAGATAGAGCGAAACAGCATACTCTTGCTCTTGACTGCTGTCATTTTCCACCGCTCCGCGAATGTCGAGGATGATTTTGTCGGTAACCGGAGAGGGGGGAATCAATTCGAGCCGGGCTACGGGCTGCTGCGCAAACGCAGGCACTGATATCGATGCAATTCCCAACAACAGCAAACCTGGTAACCATCGCACACTGTTCATTGCCGTTCCACTCCTTCAAGATTTCACAGCAATCTTGCAGTTCCTTTATTGCCAGCATCCCTGTTTCGCGCCTTGTTCAGGCAAAAGTCTGCAAACCGATCCCGACTTCAACGCCGTATTGTATATCTGTATAGTCTACTATGGTATATTTTGTCTACTATGGGATGCGCCTAAAAGGGTCGGCGTGCTGGAATTTGAAGACCGGTGCGCATGATGCTAAGAAGTTGAGTCTGGACCAGATTCATCGATTCATTGCAGTCAGCGAGAGAATCCAGTCTTAAAGCAGAAGGCGTAAGTAGGCATACGGCTGGGTAGAAAGAAGGCATGACGTGGATCAGGTGGGAAAAGACAGTTCAATCATCTTTGGTTCGAGAACACTGCTCCGTGCCGAATTCTGTAACGTGTTGTGGTGCACGGTCTATGCTGCTTCGCTTTCGCTGGTGGTCTGGACAAGTACGGCAACCGCGGCGCAAGCGCCCTTGGCAACGATTTCGGTTAAGACGGAACCGCTTCGGGCGCAAATTCCAAAAGGATTTGTAGGGCTGAGCCTTGAAGTTTCTCCCTTGGGCGAAGGTTTTCACGCTGTGCCGCAGGGCCAACTGTCCGCTTCCGGAACAACTTACCAATACGCCCTGGGGCGCGCGGATGTACCCAACAAAGCATACTTCCAATTCATGCGGAATCTGGGACCAGGCGTGCTGCGCCTGGGTGGAGGCAGTCAGGACAATACCTGCTGGGATCCAAATACGGCCCCGCATCCCGATTGGTGTGCAGCTCCGATCAAGGCCGGTGACCTCAAGCTATTTTCTCTGGCCGCCCAAGCGAGCGGTTGGCGTCTGGTCTTGGGCCTTAATCTGAAACAAGATTCCGCGGCATGGGCCTTGCGCGAAATTACCCAGGGAATTACCCGCTATATCAAGCACGGGCAGATTCTCGGCCTCGAAATCGGCAACGAGCCGGAACTTTTCAGTGGGGGCGGCTTTCGGCCTAATGGGTTTACAGTCTCTGATCACGCAAGGAGTTTCCTCTCTTACGCGGAGACCTTTCGGAACAATCCCGTCGCCAAGCAGTACCAGGTAGTGGGGCCCGCATATTGTTGCGCATGGCGCGACCCGCGCGATCTGAATATGTTCATAATGAGCGTGAGCGCCAAAAACCTTGCACTGGTGACCGTGCATGCATATTCGGCGAGCACCGCTGGGGAACGCACCGTCACGATCGCGCAACTATTGGAGCCGGCCCTGATGGATCGATGGAACGAACAGGCGCTTGGTCTGGTCGCAGCGGCTCACGAGAATGCTATACCGATTGCACTGGCGGAGAGCAACTCTGTGGATGGCGGCGGAATGCCAGGGGTCAGTGATGCCTTTGCATCCGCTCTGTGGGGACTGGACTGGATGTTTTCTGCTGCTTACGACGGGTTCAGCCAAATCAATTTCCATACCAGCTATAAACCGGGCGGGAGCCCCTATAACCCAATCGTAACCGTTGGATGGCAGGACCGTTTAGGAAAGTGGCGCTATCGGAATACACCCCAGCCACTCTATTACGCCATGTACATGTTTGCACGGAATGCCACAGGAGAGCACTTTTTGCCGGTATCGACTGAAACGCGTGCCAACGTGCGTACCTACGCCGTGAGCTCCTGTGCAGGCTGCGAGGTGAAGGTCTTTATCGTCAATAAGGACCTTACTGAGGCAGGCACGGTCTGCATCCATATCGACAGAAAAATGGGTAAGGGATCGCTCATTCTGTTCGAGGCGCCACATCTGGACTCCACGGCCTCAAGTGTCAGGTATGGAGGCGTTCAGTTCGACCCTGAGGGCCGCTTACCCGCTCCTCATGCAAATCAAGTTCGGTCAGACGCGAACGGCGAATACCGATTAATTCTCCCGAATTCTGCCGCTGCAATGTTGATCATAGCGCCCCTGAGAATGCCGAAACGAGGCGAACCAAGATGATCGGTATTGGGATACGCAAAATTAGGACTACACCGGCGTGTCAACGCGGGTTGAAATTTCCGCATTTCGCCGGTTAAAAATTCCCCCACCTTGCCAGGGTGAAGGTTTACAGTTGAAGCCGGTTGGCGTGAAGATGGAACCGGCTGGTGAAGCGGAGGCGGTAGCTGCCGGTGAGCAACCCGCCGAGGAATCGCCCGCTGCGACTCATCGAGACGGGGGATCCTGCGCTTCCATCATCTGTTGGAAGAGTACGATCTAGGCGGGGCGATGCAGGATGAAGTTAATCGCCATCTGGCAAAAATAGGCAGCCGCATTACTACCGGAACGGTCGCGATGCGACCATCATCCATGTGTCCCGTTCCACCAAGAGTTCGACTGGTGAACGCGACCGGAGATGCATCAGACCAGGAAAGGGCAGCAGTAGTATTTCGGTCTGAAGACGCACATCGGCGCGGATGGCAAAGAGGGCGTGGTGCCTCGGTGTGCAACGGCGTGGGCCAGCGAGGCGGACTGCCATATATGTTGTCCGACTTGCTTGGTGAGGATCGCAAAGTATGGGGCGATGAAGGCTATCAAGGACAAGGAGATGCGATCCGGAAGGCCGCGCCGCATGCGCAAGACAAAACCCGCATCCACTTTTGATTTCAGAGGAATCCCCTCGAAAGCCGTCAGATAATAGCCGAATCTCTCTGGGTTAGATAATTAGATATCTGCTCTCGGGGTTCCTTAGATGCGGTTCTGCTTCGGACTCCAATGGTTCGAAGATGTAAATCCATCGTATTATGTAAATCGTTGATTTTCCGATAGTTGTTCACGCAGATAGGCCGCAGTATTCGTCCTATAAAAATATTGCTTGACAACTCAAAAATTGCCTGACAGTATGTATAGACAGGTATACCTCTAGTGTGGTTAAAACCCAAGTTGTGGGGTGTGCGTCCCCCGTTTCAATTCCGCACTGAAGCAATTTGGACAGGCCGTGGAGAGAATTTGAGAGGAGAGATTCCAGTGACATATGTCAGAAGGATGTATACAGCGGTCCTGCTGCTCTCGCTGTTGGCGATTCTGGGCAGTGGCCTTCTTTGGGCACAGGTTGACAGAGGAACGATCACAGGAACTGTGACTGATCCGTCCGGGGCGGTCGTGGTTGGCGTACAGGTCGTCGCAACCAATACAGCCACAGGAGCAACATTTCGAGGCAGCACAAACCAGCTTGGCATTTATTCAATCTTGAATTTGCCCATCGGATCATATGTCGCCCGATTCACTCACGAGGGCTTTGAGGTGCTAAATCGCACCAATTTGAGCCTGATTGCAGCGCAGGTTTTGGAGATCAATGCGAAACTGCAAGTCGGATCAAGCCAGGAAACTGTGACGGTGACTACCACGCCCCCATTTATTGAAACCGAAACATCGAGTCTGGGGACGACTCTAGAGAGCCGTGCGATGACAGATTTGCCTCTCAATGTTTCAGGGGGGCGCGATGCGTCCGCCATCCTATATGCCACAACTCCAACGATGACGGGCGGCATGTACATTGACCATATAGCAGGCTCGCCAGAATTCTCAAAGACCGTCCTCATCGATGGCACTGACGGGAACAACGGCATGCAAGGCTTCGTCTTTACTCCGGGAATGGATGCTCTGCAGGAGGTACAGGCTCAAGTCAGCGGCATAGGGGTAGAAGGCGCCGGCACCGGCGGTGGCGTGCTGATGTACGAAATAAAGTCGGGAACGAATAAGTTCCACGGCAGCGCCTTCGAATTCGGGCACAATGAAATTCTCGACGCAAATTCCTGGGCCAACAATTATTTTCGTGCGCTCTGCACGCCGAGCGATAGTGGTTGCCAGCAATCTTACAAAAGAGGGCGCAATCGCCTGAACGATTTTGGCTTTAGCGCCGGCGGCCCGATCTGGAGAAACCACACATTCATCTTTGGCGACTACGAAAGGTACATCGCAACAAATCTTCAGCAAAATCCGATCGGCGCAAGCGTGCCCAGCGCCAAAATGGTGACTGGAGACTTTAGCGAGTTGCTGACCATGGGGACATATCAGGGACCAGTACCCGACCCGTTTTATGGAGGCTCCTGGACTAATTATTGTACGGGCCAGCCCTACCTCTACGGACAGATCTTCGATCCCGCTACATGGGGCTATTCCGGATACGGCAGCGCATTCGGCCACTGCGCGCAGTCATTCCCCGGAAATGTCATTCCTCCCGGCCGGCTCAGCAATGTTTCTAAACAGTTGGCTGCTGTGTACCAGAAATACTACGCACCTACAATTTCAACCAGATTGACGAATAATTATCCCTCCATGGTTAGCAGCGCGCCATGGTGGCACAGAAACGCAGTGGATCTGAAACTCGACCAGAATTTTTCTGACAAACATCATGTCAGTGTTTCGTTTGACTATCTGAGCATCCCGGTACGAGCCTGGGGAGCTTTATTCGATCTTAAGGCCGGCGGCGGTCCACTCAGCAGCGCGTGGGATCAAAATCAAGTTGACAAGAACTTCAGAATAATCGACTCCTATTCATTCACGCCGACTTTGCTGAATTCATTTTCCGTCAGTATGGCGCAGAACTCCGTCCACGAAACACCGGATACGAAGGTGAACCCATCCACTTACGGATTTACCGACGAAGGAAGCACGAACTTTCCAGTTATTTCGTACGCTGAATCGAACGGTTACAGCTTAACCGGCACAGGCACGACCTCACAGGACTACTATGTGCTGAACGGCTACCACTACGAAGATAAACTGCTATGGCTGAAAGGACGGCACCGCTTCAGCTTCGGCGGCGAGTTTACCGCTCAGCAGAACAACAGCAATTACGGGGGCAACGTGCAGAAATACGCATTTGCCAACACTACCGGCGCCACTGACAACTACTACAACAGCTATATCACCCCTTGGGTAGGATCCGGCTTTGCCAATATGATGCTGGGCGATGTGCAGAGCGCATCGATGAATATCACCAATCCGTCTTATGACCGCCGCAAGCTGTTCGATCTGTTCGTCCAGGATGACATCAAAGTCAGCCCAAGGCTTACGATAAACGCTGGGTTGCGCTGGGATGTGGACATGCCGATGCACGAGAAGAATGGCCACTGGACAAACTGGGACATGACTGCGCAGAACCCGCTATGGGGAGGATATCCAGGCGCCTGGACATTTGCCGAGAACGGCAGTGCTAGCTTCGAGAAAAATAATGACTTTCATCAGTTCGGTCCACACGTTGGCGCCTCATATCGGATCACAGACCGCCTGGTTGCACGGGGAGCGTGGGGGCTCTTCTATATTCCCTTCGGCATGAACCAGTGGCTCGGCGAAAGCAATCCAGGAGATCAAGACTACTTCTATGTCGGCACCAATGCAGTCCCGAATAACATACTCGGGGCCACTGCGTTCAACTGGGATAGCGGCTACCCAGGAACTACCGTGTACATGCCGCGAACCACCACGGAGACTTATGTCAACGGCATGTGGCCAATCAGTATTGATCCGAATGAGCTGCACTTGGGCAAAACCCAGAACTGGAATGCCGGCGTTGAATATCAATTGTCGAAAGATATTCTGCTGAATGTCAGTTATGCCGGGAACATTGGGCGCGATCTTCATGACGGGAATCTGAAGTCTTACCTGAACTACCCGAGTTGGAACACGTGGTCTCAGCTTTACAATTCCGGCAAGGCCTGGGCCTATGTCTCCGATGCGAGCTCAGCGGCGGCGGCCGGCGTGTCCTATCCGTTTCCTGGGTTTGCCGGGTATGCATGGACGGCAATAGGCACAGTTCCGCAAGTGGCGCAATACTGGGGCCTAGTCGCCTTCGCCGGTTCACCAGTAGGATCCAGCGCGTACAATGCCTTGATCATCGAGGTCAAAGCTCGACATGCCCATGGCCTAACGATGGACATGAGCTACACGCTCTCGAAGGTGACTGGAAATGTTGCCAGCGACACGAACTTCTGGAACGCCGGCGCAACTTACTACTACCAGACCATGGCGGACTATCAAGCAACCGGCAACGTCTTGAGCTACGACATGAGGCATATTGTTAAGGGCTATGTAACGTATGATCTTCCATTCGGCAAAAATCGGACATGGGGAAGTAATACGCACGCATTGAACTATCTAATAGGCGGATGGGCGCTTGGCTTCCAGCCTTCCTACGCGAGCGGCCAGCCGTTGGGCGGAGTCAGCTCCACTATGGTTTATCCCGGTTGGATGGGGTTGAGAGCCAATCTGGCTCCGGGCGCAAAGCTCGGCAATAGCTTCAAAAAACTAAATTTGGCGAACTTCTCCGATCCAAGCAATCAGTTCTTTAACCCTGCAGATTTTGTGAATCCACCGGATGGTCAGCTTGGCAACAGTCCGTTCATCTTTAACAATTGGCGCGGATGGGCCAGCCTGAATGAAAATCTGAGCATTTTGAAACACTTCAATTTTGGGGACTCCGGCCGCTATAGCGCCTCGATTCGAGCGGAATTCTACGATGCGTTTAACCGTCATCAATATGGAGCGCCTAATGAAAACATGGCCAGCCAGTATTTCGGTCAAGTCACTGGAGTCTCTGGCAATCGAACAGGCCAATTCGGCGCCCGTTTCGAATGGTGAGTGGATATCGAGATCAACAGGGCAACCTCTTTAGAGGCTGCCCTGCGCGTTCCCAGTACTTATCCATCTTATAATGCACACTGACGTTTCAAAAGTGACCTTATGCAGATACGTAAACCGCCTCTATTGATTCTTATGCTCGCGGCGATGCTCTTGGATCTCTGTGGCTGCAGAAGAGCAACCACCGAGAATACACCGGCGCCAAAACCCGCGCCATCAATGCCGAATTACCAAGAGAATGTAAGCCAAACCTCTGCGTGGCTAACATCTCAGCAGCTTTCCGACGGGGCAATCCGATATACATCGACCGGGATAGAGCCATACTTTGCCAATCTTTCCGCCATTGGTTGGCTAACAGATTCAACCAAGATCCCACAGGTTGAAGCGTGGATGCAATGGTACATAGGACACATAAATCGGCCTGATTACAATGGCCTCTACGGTACTATATATGACTACAATGTCAGCAATGGTGTCGAGACTTCCAGCGGCTCCTACGACTCTGCGGATTCCTATGCCGCTACGTTTCTCTCTCTTGCAGAAGCGCTCTGGAATACGGGAAATCCAAGTGCTCAGGCGTTCATTCAAAATATCGGTGAAAATGACTTCAATGTTATTGGCAATGTCATCATAAACTTGCAGCAGGCAAATGGGCTTGTATACGCGAAGCCTGATTATCGCATTGAATACCTGATGGACAATTCCGAGGATTACCGGGGCTTGTCGGATTTCGCTTCGCTTGCCACGCAAGCATGGAGTGATACCGCAACCACAACCTGGTATAACGAGCAGGCCTCCAAGATTCAGTCAGGCATCCAGAACCTGCTGTTTATTCCTTCCGCGGGGCTGTACTATCCTTATGTTGGATCGACGGCGCCGAATCTGGGCGCCTGGTACCCAGATTCCGTGGCGCAGCTTTTTCCCATTACCAATGGGGTTATCGCATCTACGAGCTCGCAGGCGTCAGTCGTCTACAGCAAATTCAATGCAGCATGGCCAGGCTGGCCGCAATTATCCTACAATTCACAAGATTCCTTCCCATGGTGCGTAGCGGGATACGCAGGCTACCTGATGGGTGACGCTACACGTTCCAATACTTATATTCTCTCCATCCAAAGCCAATATGTGAATGCATCACCAGAGTTTCCCTGGCCGTTCTATCCGGCAGAAGGCGGATGGTTCATGCGCGCAAATGCCGGCATGATGAGTTTGCCGTAAGGTCGGCATCTTACCCTACGAATCTCTTGATTTGGAGAGCTGTCTATGGAATTCGCAACAAATCCGCGGCAATCAAAAGGGAAAAGCGGAAACAAAGAGGCGAGCCTGCTGCTCGCACTGATCCTAGCCTGGACGGTAAACGCACAGACCGCGCATTATCAGCCAATCGATGAACAGATTCCTGGACCGGATTGCCTGAAAACCACGCCTGTCCACCTGGGTCCACAGAAACCTTGCACCCCCGACGATTACAAGGTATGGCTCAATGACGTAACGCATTGGCGTATGGAAACGCGGATTCGCATGGGGTATTCGAGCAAGGAGTACGAAAGGCCGGAGCTCAAATGGGCGCAATCCAGCTTTATCCAACCGCAGATGATGATCGAAGACAGGTATTTCTACGACCCTGTAGCGGGGAAATACACAGTGGACCGGTACTTGGACGATCTTGAAGCGCGCTACGGAGGCATCGACTCAGTATTGATCTGGCACACTTATCCGAATCTAGGTATCGATGATAGAAACCAATACGATTTGCTTAACACAATGCCTGAAGGCATTGAAGGAGTTAGGCAGATGGTTGCGGACTTTCACCGGCGCGGCGTGAAGGTTCTTTTCCCAATTATGCTCTGGGATCAAGGCACACACGATCCAGGCATGACAGATTGGGAGGCGACTGCGAAGTTGATGGCAGAGATCAGTGCGGACGGAGTGAATGGCGACACACTGGGTGGCGTCCCGAAGTCCTTTCGCTTGACATCGGATGCCCTAGGGCGGCCTCTCGTTCTCGAACCGGAGGGCATGCCTCCATTAGAGGCTTTAGCCTGGAACAACATGACGTGGGGTTATTGGCAGTACCCCGATGCGCCGATGGTCAGCGTACTCAAGTGGCTTGAGCCGCGGCACATGGTAAACGTGTGTAACCGTTGGAGCCGGAGCAAGACGGATGAGCTACAGAACGCCTTTTTTAACGGCTCCGGCTACGAGAGCTGGGAAAATATCTGGGGCATATGGAACCAACTCAGTCCGCGCGACGCCGAGGCGCTTCGCCGCGTTGCGAAACTTGAGAGAGCCATGGCAGATTTTCTTGTTAGTCAGGAATGGCAGCCATTTTTCCCCATGGAGCAGTATGGAGTCTATTCCAGCCAATGGTCCTTGAAAGGCAAGACGCTTTGGACAATTGTGAATCGCAACCCATATGATCTGGACGGCATCCAGATTCGGCTTCCTCTTCAGGAAGGATGGCACTATTTCGATTTGTGGAATGGCTCTGAATTAACACCCGAAACAGATGGCCGCGAGGCGCTTCTTACCTTTCCGATCGAAGCTCACGGATTTGCAGCTATTCTTGCCCGCCGGGAAGCTTTGGACACACAACTCAAGTCGTTGCTTAGCGATTTGAAGAGGCTGTCCGCGCGTCCCTTGAGCAGTTATTCGGCGGAGTGGCATTTTCTACCGCAGAAGATGATCCCTATCGCGAAAACTACGCCGAGGCCAGGCGCGCCGGTCGGCATGGTGATAATTCCGGCAGGAGATTTCGTTTTCAAGGTAAGCGGAATTGAGATTGAAGGGGCTAACGTGGCCGGCGTCGATGTCCAGTATCCGTGGGAAGATTCACCTCGCCGACATCATCTGCATAAGCTCCATATCAACTCTTTTTGGATCGACAAGTATCCCGTGACGAATCGCGAATTTCAAGAGTTTCTAGACGCTACGCATTACCATCCCAAAGACAACAAAATTTTTCTACACGACTGGAAGGATGGTGTGTACCCACAGGGATGGGGTAACAAGCCCGTGACATGGGTTTCTCTCGAGGACGCGCGCGCCTATGCCGCCTGGGCAGGCAAACGCCTGCCCCACGAATGGGAATGGCAATATGCGGCTCAGGGAACTGATGGGCGTGCTTATCCTTGGGGCAATACCTGGGATGAATCGGCAGTCCCGACGCCGGACATAAACCGAACGATGCGTGGCCCAGATGACGTCGATAAGCACGCTAAAGGTACCAGCCCTTTCGGAGTGGAAGATATGGTTGGTAATGTCTGGCAGTGGACAGACGAATTCGTGGATGAACACACCCGCGCTGAAATTGTGCGAGGAGGAAGTTACTATCAACCACAAGGAGCAGTGTGGTATTTCCCGCAAACATACCAGCTCGATCCGTACGGCAACTCGATTTTGATGCATCTCGATCAACACAGCAAACTACTTCTAATGGCGCCAAGTATCGATCGAGCTGGTACAGTTGGATTTCGCTGCGTCAAAGATATGCAATGATCTTGCCTTGCTACATAGAGACAGGAATGAAGAGAGGCGATGTCAACAAGAACAGTGGCATATGTTCATCTCACTATCTGTTCAGCGCTGAACCGATGCAGCATCGGCCTATACTAATCAGCACTTCTGAGTGTTGTGCCGGGAAGCCATGTTCGCATTTTAGGCCGTACTGTAGCCACGAAGGAGGAAATGCATGCGAGTATCCAGAATAGCGTTGCTGAGTCTAACACTTGTGCAAGTCTCTTGTCCTTGCTGTGACTCGTCTACCAGTGTCCTGTCATCGCAGAACATTATGGTAGAAGCCGTAAATTATGAACAGAATATTAATCGAGCCTCAGAATCCATAGCGAATCAACAGCTTTCCGATGGCGCAATCCCAACCGGACAGACGACTATTATCCCGTACTTTAGCAACCTAGCCGCGAATGGCTTGACCAAGACCCCAGGGCATACCCTCCAAGTCCAGAAATGGATGCAGTGGTATATCAGCCACTTAAATAATCCAGATAAGTGGGGGTTAAACTGCACCGTTTATGACTATTCAGTGACAGACGGAATAGAGAAGTCAAAGAATAACGCCGATTCGACAGATTCATACGCAGCGACGTTTGTTTCGCTAGCTTGGTCGTTTTGGAATACTAATGCTCCAGACGCGCAAGCCTATATTAAGACCGCAAGGTCCCAACTAAATTGTATTGGCACTGTCATGGTGCGGACCATGCAGCCGAACGGTCTGACGTGGGCTAAGCCGGACTATAGAACCATCTATCTTATGGACAACTGTGAGGTCTATCAGGGCTTCGTCGATCTAGCTAACTTGTCCGAGTATGCGTTCAACGACAGAAAGGCGAGTGCGTATTACAAAAGTTATGCCGCAAAGGTTAGGGCAGGCATACAGAAAGTGTTGTGGGATCCTTCCCACAAGAACTACTTGCCTTTCGCAGGATCACGAGCAACAAACTTGAAAAGGTGGTATCCGGATGCCACGGCACAGCTATTTCCAATCCTAAACGGGGTTTTAGCGCCATCAGACCCGCGGGCGAAGGAGATATATGCGCGTTTCAACGGAAAGTGGTCTGAGTGGCCGATGCTAAGTTTTCCTGGTACGGAACCTTGGGTGATCATCGCTTGCGCGGCTGCTATCGAGGATGATTCGACACGAGCGACTAAATACATTATTTCTGTTCATGGGAAATTCGAAAATCCAGAGTCCATAAATGAAATGCAATCAGCTGAACTTGGTTGGTTTATTCGTCTTAACAACTACATGCTTGGGCACAGACCTATTTGATATACATAGATACATAAAGGACTGGCTGATGCTAGTTTTGAGCAGTCTCAGCTGTGGCTCGCCAAAATTCCATCCGGCGCAGCACGCTATTGGTTTTTGGTCCAGGAGGCAGCTTTGGTGGAGATTTCGGTGGCTGGAAAGGACGTTTGGCTGCCTCAAATGGTCGTGGCCGTCGGCTAGGAGCGGACAGTGAATGGCTGGCTGGCGCAGCTCTCCCGCCGTTCATTTCAAGAGTCGCACCCAACTCTTAGGCGCGGCAGTTTAGGCGGCCAGATCGTAGCGATGATGCTGACCGCCCAGCCTTGGCATTGCTATCACCCTACTACTCGCCCCGGAGTTACTCACCGCTTCACGATCGGCAGGCGTTCCCTTCGTCAGCGCGAGATGCGTCCGGTCTTCGTGGTAGTAGCGGACGTACTCGTCATCAGGCGTTTCAGATTCCGTTCATTGAGAACGAGCACGTGGTCAAGCAGATCCCGGCGGCAGTTGCCGACCCCGCTCGGCAACGCCATTCTGCCACGGACTTCGGAAGCTGGTTTGCTTCGGCTGAATGCCGAAGTATCTCATGGTGTCGATAACTTCGCTATTGAATTGCGTGCCGCGATCAAAGATCAGGTAGTCTGGCGCCGAGTCATACGGGAAGGCTTCCCGCAACTGCTGAACGACCCAGGCGCTTGTCGGATGCTTCGTTACGTTGCAATGGAGGATACGCCGCCGGTCATGCGCAATGACGAAGAAGCAGTAGAGCACACCGAAGGTGAGCGTCGGCACGGTGAAGAAGTCCATGGCGGCGATAGCTTCACGGTGGTTGCTCAGAAAGGTCGCCCAGCGCTTTGCCGGCTCCGGACTCCTCGGCGCTTTCCTCATCCAGCGCAGGGCAGTCCGTTCCGAGATTTCGAAGCCAAGCATCTTCAACTCTCCATGAATCCGCGGCGCGCCCCAGGTCGGGTTCTCGGCTATCATGCGAAAAATCAGTTCGCGCAATTCCTTGCTGACGCATTTTCTTCCTGCTCGGTTCCGATACCGCGAGAGCCACGTCCAATACAATTTGAATCCCGATTGATGCCAGCGAACAACGGTCTCCGGCTGGACAAGGATCAATGCCCGTTTCCATCCCGGCCAGAACCGCCGCAAGATCAACCAGAACAATTTATCAGGAGCGGCAAACCGAGGCTGGGGATGCCTCTGTTTCAACACCGCGAGTTGTTGGCAAAGAGCCAGATTTTCCAACAACAGATCGCGGCGAGAATGGGCAGATCGAACGAGGAGGACGAACAGAAGCCTAAGCAGGCGTAACATGAGACCAGTTTCGCACAGGGACAGGCCAAAGCCGATGCCCAATCGATCTGCTTGGTTCAACAGCAGAGCGTTATTTTGGCGAGCCACACCCTTAATAACTAATTCCATGATCGTTGATTGTGTCTAGGCCACTTCTCGATTGCGTTTGGCCGTCATGGGAGGGTTGGTGGTTGTTTGAAAGGCCAGCTTGCTCAAGCGCGTTTTCTCGCGTGATCGGCTGCGCTTGCCGGTCGTAGAACTGGCCTTGGGGGTCGATGTGCAGCCAGTTTCCTGCGTGGTTGTGCTGGTAGCTCTGGACCTCGCCGGTCTCGCGCTTCCACTCGTAGTCTGCCGCTTCCTTTGGTAGTGCTGTTTGGATTGGAGCATTGTGCCGGTGGTCGATGTCGGCGGTGGTACTGATGTTCTCGGGTGCGTGGATATTCGTCTCGGCAAGAATCTGGCGGCGTAGTTTCTCTTGCGAATGCTCTCTGCTATTGGTCATCGGTGGCTTCTTTGTCTGAGTTTGCTGGTTGTGGGTTGGTTCTACCTGGTGTTTTTGAAGGTCTACGGCTGAGGTCTTTGTCACGTCGGTACTGAGGCGTTCACTCAGGACAGCAACGTCATTGGTGTAAATCCGCACGTCCTCGGAAGCGCGGGATACGGAGACGTAAGCGAAACGGGTATTGATGAGTTCCGGGTGGACCTTCGTGTCCATGTTCACCAAAACCCGGTCCGCGGTTAGCCCCTGGGAACTGTGCGAGGTCACGGCGTAGCCATGATCGAAGTGCCGCATTTGCGCGGTGTCGAACGCGACGGTGCGCTCTTTTGCGCCGTCCATTTTCACGCTGACCTGGCTGCTATCGATCCGCTCGATGGTTCCCATATCGCGGTTCGAGACGGCAAGCTCGCGGTTATTAGCAGTGAACTGGATACGGTCGCCCTGAGTAAAATCGCGGATTATCTCGCGGTAAGCCGCGATGCCCTGCAATCTCTTTGGGTCATAGGTTGCTTGGCGGCCATCTGGCTTCTGGACGGTGATCTGATTCTCTTTGTAGTTGGCGGAGACAACGGTTGCGTAGCTGCCCTTTTCAATGCCGTGTTCCTTGCTGCCTCGCGTGTAATGGAGAACGTCGTCAAGCTGGTATTGTGCCGCCCAGCTTCGATCAACGCTGGTCATGTCGGATCGCGGCGTGAGTACCTTCATGCTGTGATTCTCTTTGGAGACGACTCCAGCGGTCTGCAATTCAGTACGAATTGCATGGTTGATTTCCTGGCGGCTGGCGTTGTCGGGCGAGACGACCAGCGTGTTCTCCGGCTTGGCTACATAGTCCTTGGCGATGGCCTCAATGCGCTGGGCATTGTCGGGTATCTCGGTGACGCGACCCTGCTGTTGCAAGAGTGTCAAACCGATTGCAGTCTCGTTCTTCGACAGGTGTTCGACGGCGCGAAGCAGCTCCGGGTCTTTCTGCCGCATGATCTGGTCAAGCAGTGAAGTTTGCATCCCTGCCTGCTGCATCTGCTCGAAGGGCTTGCCAGCATCGACGCTCTGATGCTGGCGCGTGTCGCCGATAAGAAGCACACGATCTTGCGGCCCAATCTTCTCCATAAATGCTTGCATCTGGCGGGTGCTGGTCAGACTGGATTCATCAACCATATAAAGGTGGCGACTGTTGGGATCGCCGCTGAACTGATCTTGACCGCCGCGTGCAAGGAAACCTTGCAACGTGCCAGCGGTGAGGCCAGCGTCGCGCAGTTGAGCGGCGGCGCGGCTGGTCGGGGCGAAGCCCTCGACCGCATAGCCGCTGCGCTCTGCGCTGTCTCGAATCGCTTCCAGCGTAGTGGTCTTACCGGTTCCGGCGAGTCCCTGCAAACCGTGTACGCGGTCATGGCTGGTCAGCACCTCTTCAATAGCTCGGCGCTGTGCGGAATTCAGGAATTCGCGGGTGTTGGCGTGAGCCGTGGCCGCTTCTTTCGGCATGATCGGCTCAACAGTATTCTGGCCGCGCTGCATGTGTCCGACAGTCGCAATCTCCGCCGCGATGGTCTCGCGGGTGGTGAACTGCCGTCCCGTCTCGTGCTTCTGTCCCGGCGCGATTTTGAACTCGCCGCTGTCATGACGCTGATCGAAGTTGTCGCGTACCTGACTGTAAGTGAGGTCGCCCATGCCGCGCCGCAAGGCGTCGCGCATGATCGCGCGTTCGTCTGTGACGGCCTCCCGTTCAAAGCCGCGATCCTTCGCAAATGTGACAGCTTCTTGTGCTCGCCGGGGCGCATCCGGCACACGATTATTCTCCAGCGTTGCGGCGCGTTCTCTCGCCTCTGCGACAACGCGGTCGGCCTGATTGCCAAACTCATTCGCAATCTTCCGATGAGCGGCGAGCACCTCGGATGACGAGAGAATCTCCTTCTTGTCGCGTGTGTTGTGCGCAGCAATCTGCGCGGCCTCCGGCCCACTGAAGCCGCTTTTTGCGACGGCCTCTTCGATCTGCTGGCGGCGCGGGCTGGATGCTTCAAGGTACTCTGGAGAATATCCTTTTATATCGGGTGCGCCGCTCTTGCCCGCCTCGATCTGGTAGCCGATATTGCGAAGCCGGAAGGTCAGCTCCGATTGGTAGACAGCAGTTGCAAACTGCTGGGTATCAAAGAAGCCGCGCTCCTGCAATGCGCGGGTGGAGCCGTCGTCTCGCTCGGTCATATTGAAAGTGACAGCGTGGGTATGAAGCTGCGGAGCTGCGTATCCATCGACCGGACGAGCAGTGTCATGTTCAAACTTTGCGGCAATGAATTTGCCTGTAGTCTCGGCGGGATTGTTGCCGCCAATGCGCGCCTGCGTATACCGCTCCAACTCCGTGAGCGCGATGGTCACGGCCTCACGGTGAGCCGCACGAACACGGTCGTCGCCTCCGACAAGTGCGGTCAGTGAAACCGATTTTGGAGCTGAGAACGTAGCGTCCCAACCGGCCCGATGCTCCACCGGCTTGACGGTGGTTCCATCTGCCGTCGTGTACTCCTGCCCGGTGCGATGGCGAACCAGTTGCTCACCCGAATGGGGGTTCTGGCCCTCACTCAACCGAGCAAAATGCTGTGAGTCGATGGCTCCCGCAAGGCCAAACTTCTCGGCCATCTGCCCCTGCCATTCTCCGAGAATCGCGTCGCCCTGCTTCCAATAATTCTGCTCGGCAGACATGAATTCTTTGGCATGGTATGTCTGAGCCTGACCGGAACTGAGGGGTTTGGAAATGGTGAGCATACGGCCTCGCTACTGCTGAAAGGGAAACGAAGATTGTGGTTCTTGATCGCCATCGGCCTGGGTTGTATCTTCCGGGACGCCGGGGGCGGTAGGAACCAAGGCAAACTCCTCTTCGGCGGGTTCGTCTAGCTGCAATTGCTCGGCCTCGGCATCGTCTTCTTCAGGTTCGAGACGAGCAAGCATCGCCGCGCTCAGCGGTTCGGCTTCAAGGTCAATCTCCGGCGCTTGGCTTTCAGAATTCTTCGGCTCCAACGTCTTCGGATCGAAATGAAGTTCATCCTCATCGCCCCTGCGCGGAATGAAGCCTGGAGTCGTCAGCGGCAGGTCCATGTACTCGAAGTGGAAGCGGGCCACGTTGTTTCCCAGCTTGAGAAATGCGTGCCGATTCTCCAGTCCAGAGATTTCAGAATCCATGACAAGCGGCTCGATCTGCCGGTCAAGACTGAAGTTTCTGCCAGAGCGAGAGCCGTCGAAGTGCGTCTCCTTCATGCGCTCGATTTCAACTTTTCCAATCGCATTACTGACCCACTCTGCCGCCTTGGGTTCTGTCGTCTTGAGAAAGATTTTTGTGGCAGGTTGAGAGAGCATGACCTCGGCCAAGTGACCATAAATTACTTCAAGCTGCGCCTTCCCTTGGAAGCCAAGTACAAGCGGGTTTTTGCTCTTCCGGTTCTCCGTGATCGCGGTATGCAGTTGGGGCAGGCGTTGCAGGCTGGCCAGTTCGTCGAGCACAAACCAGACCGGCGTCTGGTTCTTCTGCGGCGCGGTCAAAAGCCGCATAACCAACAGATCAATCCAAAGGCTGTGCAGCGGGCGCAACGCTTCGCGCTCGGTCGCGCTCGACGTGATGAAGATCCAACCCTCGCGGGTCTCGGCCCACTCCGTGGCGCTCCATGTTTTGCCGCCCGCCTGCTCCCTGGTCGGCAGCATCCGAAGGCTGTCCGCAACCAGTCCGAGCGAAGCAAGAACGCCGTTGCGCTGCTGCTGCGCGCCCTTGGCAATCATGGCTTCCATTTCGGTGCCGCGCACACGCAGGTCGATCTCTGCTGGGTTCGAGAGCCACGCAACCAACTCCTCCGGCGTCGGGCCTTTGGTGAGCAGATGGGCGAAAATCTTCTGCGGTGTTTCGGTGAAAAACTCACCCTTCTTGTCGCTGGTCGGCTGGTAGAGAGAGGCCGCAATCGCCTTCGCCTCAGCCTTGCGCCGCAACTCTTCGGACGGCCCCCAGTAGGGGCAACGGTCGTCCAGCGGGTTCAATACAATGTCGCCACGTTTTTTAGAATAGAAGCGTTGAATAAATTCGCAAGCCGGATCGTAGACGATGGCCGCGTGCTCGCGGCCCTGAATCTGCCGGAGTATCTGCATGATGAGCGTTGTCTTGCCTGCGCCGGTGTCGCCCATCAATTCGATGTGCTGCGCCTCGGCCTGAAGCGGTATCCGCATCATCTGTTTTGCCTCGGTGGTTTTGAAGCCGATGCCGTCCCCGTTCACTGTCTGATTGAATTCCTTGGGCGTGAGCATGACCGGCCCTTTGAGCAGCCGGCCGTACTTCAATTCCTTGCGGCGCTTGATGTCTTTCGAGATAGAAAACGGAAGCTGCGCCAGCAGCGAAAGGAAGCCAAACAGAAACGGAATCTCGTAGATGTCGCGCAGCTGGTCGCCGTCATAAACACTCCTCTTCAGGTACTCATGCAGAGTCGCGTCAAGATAAACCTGCTGCGGGCCACGATACAAAGCACGGAGTCCTTGCCCCGCTGCCGCACTCGAAAGTGCCAGCGGAATTTGCTTGCCTCCCGGCGCGGGAGTCGTCCCAGCTTTCACGTCGCCGTCAGCGGCCAGTCGCCCTGCTTTCGTTCCGTCGCCGACGTACAGCAGTTGATATTTGCTGTGCTTCTTGAAGGCACCTCCTGCTGCCGTCCGCGCATAGATTGGCGTATAAAACTGTTGCAAGGACGACTGGCCAAAGCAGAAACGAAGGTACAGAAAGCAGCCAGTCAGCACGAACGCGAGGAACACCGCTCCGTAGCTGTAGATCGGGGAATGCGGCGGGAAGATGATCGATTCTTTGCGGCCCCAGTGGGTTGTTGCCATCACGCGCGCTCTGCTTCCTGCCGTGCCTCGATGGCCACGGCTTTTTTGCGCTTCTTAACTTCCGTCATGATGCTGTCGAAGACTTCAGGCGTGAGCTTCTGTCCGGCAGCGATTGGCTTTAGGACGTTCATCAGCATGAGTCTGATCCCGACAATTTCACTCAGCTCTGCGCTGGCGGTCGGCTCTCCACTGTCGCGGCTGAGTTCGTCAAGAATGAGGCGGCGAATAAGTTCGCCGCGCTGCTGGCCGCGCCGTTTAGCAAGGCGCTCAACGTCCGCCACTTCGCGCGGACTGAGCTTCGTTGTGACGCCGACCAGCCGATAGGTCTCGCGTTTTTCTGCTTCGGCGGCAAGTTGATCTTCGCTTAGAAGTGGCATGAATGTTCTCTTTCCGGGCTGGTGTCCTTGGGTGTCCCTGCGTGTCCGTAGGGACACCTGACGGCCCTAAGTGCTTGTATCTATTCGGGTGGGTTCAAGTGTCCTTTGGTACACCCAGCACGACCCTTGGAGGGATGGAGTATCAATAATCACCCGGTGCGTAGCACCATTCCAATTGCCGCACAAATGATGGGTGAGAGAATGCACCTTACTTCACCGCAGAATGAACCACTGAAGCAGGTATTGGGGCAGGTACAGATGCAGCAGGCTTGCGCCCTGGTCGTCCCTTCGGTGAGCTATCGCCATTCCGCTTGATGCGTAGCGGGTGTAGTGGCTTTGCGTCATTTGGTGAGTCGATGAACTTCTGGAAGTCCTTGTCTTTGGTGAAGACGTATTCCAATGCTTTGTTCACTACATCGTCTGCGGCAACGCGGGTGAATGCAGCGTATTGATTGACGAGGTTCGCCGTGGGTTCTTCAAGCGAAACGGTTGCTGTGACTTTCTTGCTGGGTACGATCTCAAGCAATGGCATGAATGTTCTCCCTCTTGTTCGTGGTTGAAATGGTTGAACGGTCTGTTGCACGGTCAAATATGGTGTCGTAAAGGAACAGCTTTGTTGCGCGGTCATATCCGCGCACGGCGATGATCTCGCTGACTTTGCGCCCCACGGCATACCTGCCTACCTGGGTGACAATCTGGACGGTCTCCGCAATCTCCGCTGAGATGTCATCACGATTCGTTTGCTGGTGTGAACGCATTGCCAATTCGCCGAACCTGCGCAATGCTTTTACCGCAGAGCTGGCATGAATGGTTGCCATCGAACCTGCGTGCCCTGTATTGAATGAATCGAGCAGTGTACGCGCCTCATCCCCGCGCACCTCGCCCAGGATGATGCGGTCTGGTCTCCAGCGCAGCGCGGCCTTCAATAGGTCGTTGAAGTTTACGGTGCCGGTGAGCGATTCGGTCTGGCATTCCGATGCCAATAGATTCGGCTTGCCGATGCGCAGCTCAGACGTGTCTTCGATCACGACGATGCGCTCTTCTTCTGGGATGAAATCTGCCAGCGCATTGAGCAGCGTCGTCTTTCCGCTGCCCGTTCCGCCGCTGATGAGAATGGTCTTTCCCTCCTCGATGTAACCTCGCAGTAGGCCGCCAATCTCCGTAGTCATTGCGCCCGTTTGAATCAGGTCTGCAATGGTGAAACGAACCTTGGAAAACTTTCGTATCGTCACCGCTGGATTGGGACGCACAACAGGCGGTAGCACCGCCGCCAGTCGGCTCCCATCCGGCAATTGCGCATTCAATAACGGATGCGTCTCGTCGAGTTTCCTGCTGAGTTTGTTGGCAATGACTTCAAGGCCGGTGCGGAGGGCTTTTGCATCGAAGACGATCTCCGCGTGCTCCACTCTACCTCTGCGCTCAAACCACCATTGCCCGTTCGGGTTGCCCATAATTTCGCTCACGGTGTCGTCAAGCAACAGCTCTTTGATGGGCTGAAGAAACGAAATGAGAAGGTCCAGGTCGTTGTTCATATCGCTCCTTAATCGAATGCCTGATCGGCGCGGTAGCGGACGATGGTCAGCCCGAGTGGGTTGTATGCCAGCGCATTGTTTTCGACGTGTTCTGCGAAAACATACGTCACGCTGGCGGTCCAGCGTTCCTTCTTCAACTCCGTGTGGTCGCTGGCATTGGTGTAGACCTTCTCGAACTCAATCCGAGCCGAATACGGTGACTGCCGCAAATCATCCAAGATCACACTCTTGATGTTGATGTCCACATAGGGAAGCGTGCTGTCTTGCTGGAAGTTGGTAATCGTCTTGTTCTGCTGCTCCTGACGAATAACGGCCTGTTGCACATCGGAGTTGAGAAAGTAAAGCGCCTGCGTCTGGTCACGCTCGATGGTGTAGCGGTTGCGTTGAAAGTAAAGCGTGGCCCACCGCGAGAGGTAATACTTGTTCTCTGCCTCCTGCGGCTTGTACTGGTAATTGCGGTAGTCGATTGCGTCGGCATGGCCCACATCGTTAATGCGAATCACGAGTGGTTTCATACCGAGTAGAGCCTTCTGGCTTTTGAAGATGAGCGCGCCCAGCATCAGGCAGACTGCGCACAGAACAAGTATCGTCACCTTCAAATACGTGTTCATGACGAGCGGATCGCCATACTGCTCCAGGTAGCGTTCCGCCGCGCGCGTGATTTCCGGGGAGGTGGTCTCTGTTGTCGGCATTGCTGGATCTCCATTCACTACATCAGCCTTGCGGTTATGGCACCGGTAATTGCGCCCATTCCTGCATCGTGGCCACTGCTGCTGCCGGAGAAGATGGAGGCGGTAATCGCCGGAATCTTGATAATCATGAAGATGTTCACAACCACAAGCATGATGAGCAATGGCAGATTCTTGACGAGTGTGAGAGGGTTGGTAAAGTCGGTCAGATTGGCGTAATAGGCCATGAAGAGATGGCCGAGAATACTCATCGTGGCTGCCGTGACAACCTTGTAGAATGAAAAACTCAGGAAGGCTTTGAGCCATCCCCAGAAGAGAAACTCCAGCTTTTCAATGACAAGAAACGGAATGAAGATCGGGCCAAGAAGGCCGATGATCGCTCCGGCAACTGCACCATAGGCCAGAATGACGGCGACAACAGCGGCAAGCACCGAAAGTGCAATCTGCGTAATCGTGTAGGCGACAAGCAGATAGGGCGCTGTGTACATCGCAATGCCAGGACCGGACTTAGCCAAGGCCGCATCAATTGCTTGAAACATTGAATTGATGCCGTCCTGCCCAATTGTTTGCGCGAGGTCGGTCGTGCCTTGGCTGATGAATCCCTTGAGCGAATAGCCGAGACCGGGAATGGCGTTGTCGTAATACTTCACGAACGTGTAAGCGAAGGTGATCAGAATGAAGAAGTTCATAAACTTCGCCATACTGAAGCCCTGACCGCCTTGCGCCGATGCAAGCGCCTCCTGCACTCCGAACCAGACCAGCATGATCGTTGCCAGCGAGAGGACGATGCGCAGTCCGATTGCATCGACGTTGGGCGACATGGTTGCGGTGAGATTGTCGCATTGTTGCATGATGAAATTGAGTAACGAATTTCCCATAATCGCCCCTTTGGTCAGAAACGTTGCATCGGCAACAGCGCACCGTTGCTCAATGCCTAGTAACTGAGTGCCTTTCTGACTCCGGTTGTATCGGTGGAGACGTGGCTGTTGTAGTTGGTCTCATACCCATCAGCCACTTGCAACGACAGCTTCAGCGCGTCTTGTTGCTGCTTCTGCTGCACCATCTGTTGCAAGCCCTGGGACTGCGCCATTTGGCTCGCCTCTTGCTGGGTGCGGAGTTGAATCAAGAGTGCCTGATTGATGCGCTGCAACGTCGCAAGTTCGGTCTGTTGGGCTGGATCGCTGGAGTGGCTGGCTGCTTCGAGCGTCATGATGTCGGTCGCGCGCTGCGCAGCGTTCGACCGAATTGTTCCAAGCGTTTGAAGACTCGTTGCATTCACTGCGTCGCCTAAATCAACAGTTGCACCCTGCGCTGCAACTGCCTGTTGACCCTGCGAGTTCAATGCGCTGTAGCCGGAGATTTGTCCAGTGCGGGGAACACTGGCGCTTTGGTACGCTGCCGCCGCGCCGTTGCCGGTTGTTGCTGCATTCATCCAAGGGAGAGAATTGCCGTAGGTGTTTGCAGGCCGCGTGACCTGCGTCCACATCTGCACTCCCATGTTGGTATACGCGGTGTAGTAGCTGGACGGTGCAGTGGCCATGCGATGCGCAAGGTTGTACGTCAGCATCACGTTCGTCAAGGTCTTGATGGTGGTCGTATAGAGTTCGCTGCCTTGAATGAGTTGCTGCGCCGCGTGCGCGGACTGTGCCGGGTCAAAAACGACACCGCCGAACTGCGCGTTCGCTGGGATGGCGAGCGCGAACGCGGCCAATACTGCTGTGAGAAAGATTCCCTTCATAGTTCTCCTTGTCGGGATTCCGTGTTGGTGAGGGTTGATGGTGAGGGGCGGTTATGGAAGTCGGTCAGCGTTTGGAGGCGTCAATATCGGCCTGAAGGGCAATGATCTTTTTGCCGAGCGGATTCATCTTGTCGCGCTCCGTTTTGCACTGCGCCTGGGTTCGCTGAAGCACCTCGACAGGTGCCAGGATGCAATCCTTCTGGTATTGAGCGTTGAGCGCATCGAACTGCGCATTGAGTTCGATCAATTGGTCCTGCTTGCTCTTGCATCCCGCCAGGGTAATTACGGCGAATGCAATGAGAATGGCAACTGTGTTACGCATTGTGGTCTCCTAGAACGACTGTGCGATACGGTGGTTTTCATAGGCAGGCAGAAGCAAGTCCTGCGTGAAATAGACCTTCACGCGGTGCCCCTCTCGGATGGTGATTGTTGGCGGAATCTGGATGAAGTGGTCGAGAATAGACGTGGCCGATTGCGAGACACTGGACGCTGCACCGTTGGTAAATGACTGCGAACCGGAGCTATTGAGGTTCGATCCGCCCTGGCTGATTTGGGAGGCTCTAGCAATGACGCCGAGCGCAATCGACGTTCCGAAGATTTGCACGTAGTGGTTGTTGACCTGGTCCTTCAATCCTTCCTCCCCTATCTGGTCGAGACCGTGAAATTGGTCAAGGTCCACGCTGTAGCCGTCCGGCATCAACAGACGGTGGAAAGCGACAGCTATCCGGCGCTGCTGGCCAATCCCGGCGCTGCCGATCTTGCGTGCCTCGCCCAGCACAATCGTTCCCTCTGGAATGAGTACGTGTTGATGATCGTGCGAGTAGACAGGGTTCGATACGAGCACCTTCACCGGCCCCACCGCGTCGCCGTCAAGCCGATTCATCAGGACTGTATCGAGCGTCAGCCCTTCGTAGATCACATAGGGCTGGCCCACGGCATTGTCGATGTTGGCCTCTGGTGGCCGCTTGTACTCGGTCGCTGGTATCTGATCGCCCGCCGAATGCTGTTCGCTTGCGGCTCTGGGAGCAGTCACACCGGTTGGCTGGCCTGATTGCAACAGTGCCGCGTAGGGGTTCCGCGTCTCTGTTGAAGACTGTGTGCTCTGCTGCTGCATGGGTTGGTCCGAAGGGCGCACATAAGCGATATTCGACGCAAAGCGGGCAGTATCCGCCCTCACTCTCTCACTGGCAGCAAGCTGCTGTCCGGCTTGCTGCACGGGGGTAAGTTGAGGCTGACCGTTAGCCTGTGTGCTGCTTGGCTGGCCGCTGACAGCATCGGTGCCCGTCGCATTGATTGGCCGACCGTCTGGACCGTAGGCCGCCGCGACGGTTTGCTGCGCTCTTGTGCCTGTTGCGGCGGCGAGTTGCCCGTCCTGCTGCTTCTTCAGCTTGTCCGCTGCAAGCTGCCGCTGGAGCGCGTCCACATTGTTGGCGGTGTTGTCCTGAACATAGGGCTGCGGTGGATTGTTCTTGGCTGCCTCCGCCGCCGTGGGTGTCTTCTTCCTGGAACTGATGAACGTTGCCAGAATGAGCAAACCAACCGCACCCATATAGAGCATCGTCTTGAGGTTCTTTTGCAGCACGCCTTTCGGCTGCGGCGTCCGGTCGGTCAACTGCGGGTCTTTGAAAGTCGTTGCGCTGTCTGCCATTCGGTTACCCCTTTCTCGTGAATTCCATCTTTTTCTTGCCCAGCTCGACGTATCCGTTATCCATCACCTTGGGGATGATGTATGTCCCTTCGCGCAGGTCATAGTTGATGAGGTTCGGTTTGCCATCGCGCATCTCGTACACGCTGAACTTCTCCGGCGCGTTGGTCTTGATATAGGTGAACTTGTCGTCGTGATAAATCGACTGGATGTCAAACGGTGCTTCGTTCCGCTTGAAGACGTAATCGAACTTCAGTTCCGTCGGGTAGGCGCTCTTGTACTCATCCACGGCCGCTCCGACGTGCGATTCGAGCGTGGATATCTGCTGGCGGGCCTGCTCAAGCTGCACCACGGGAACATACTGTGCCGGGCCATTGGCCGCGACGATGTTCGATGGGTCAGCAGGCTGGATGATGACCTTGAGGTCGGGGTCGCCTTTCTGGTCCGTGATGTCCGTCAGCGTGAAGCTGTAGATATTCCCCTTGTCGGTGATGAGATTGAGATTCGAGCTGATACCCGGCTTGGCAGGGTGAACGAAGCAGAAGTTGCCAACCACATCCACAATCCAGAAGTCCTTGTCTCCGGTCGCGGCCTCCATGATCTTCTCGGTGGCCGGGATGACGATCAGCGTTGTGTACTTGACCTTGGCCCGGATAGCGACGATGTCCTGCGAGTGATAGGCCACGTTGCGAGAGGCGGTTTGTGCATCGACGACGACACTCGCGAGAGTGGCGAAGATGATTGCTGTTGCGATTGTTTTCAGACTTTGCATTGATTCTCCTTAATGACGGGGTTGAAAGGGATGAGTCGTGGCGAGCCGGCGAACGCCCTCGGCGATGCCGTAACGAGCAAAGGCTTCGCGCTTGAGCAGGTTGTCGCGGGCGTTGTTGGTTGCAATCCAGTAAGAGACGGAATCGACGTTGAGCCGAACCTTCTTGCTCGATTGCGCTTTACGGATCAGCATCTCGCCCGGTGGAATCAGATCGGCGATGATGTCGATTTCCGTATCGTTGAGGTGAAAGGCCTCGCGGTATACCTGGCGATTCATTTCCGGGTTGGCGAGAAATATCTTCGTTGGGCAACTCTCCGCAACGATAGCCAGCATCCCGGACTCCTCAAGCTCCTTGATTGATTGCGTGGCGAGAATCATCGCGGCATTGTGCTTGCGCCATGTCTTCTGCGCCTGCACGATGTAGTTGCGAATGGTCTCGTTCTTGATGAACAACCACGCCTCGTCAAGCAAGAACGTCTTGAACGTCGCCAGCTTCGCAGGATCGGCAATCTCATTGCTTGCCCGGTGAAGGACGTAGAACAAAAGTGGTTCCAACACCTCCGGTGCATCGCCCCATCCGGCGAAGTTGAAAGTCTGGAAGCTGGAGAAGCTGAGCGTGTCCTCTGCGTTGTCAAAGAGAAAGCCGTATTGACCGTCTTTCGTCCAACGGTGCAGCCGTTCCTTCAGCTCTCCGATAATCTGGCTGAAGGTCGATAGAGTGCGCTGCTCCGGCGCAACGACATACATCCGTTCAATCGCATCCCACAGCTTGCGCTCTTCTTTGAAGTCAAGCCGGTAACGCTGGTCGTTACCCTCGATCAGGACACGGAAGAAAGAGAACAGGAATTGCATATTCTCTTTCGTCTCCGGCAAGCTGAAAGGGTTGATGGTGAAATCCCGGCTCTCCTGCCCAACATTTAGATAAGTTCCACCGAAGATCTCCGTGAGTGACTGGAAGGAACCGCCGATGTCGAAGATGTAAGTCTGCGGCCTGTATTTCTGGGCATTGGTCAGCAGGAAATTGCACAGGAAGCTCTTGCCGCTGCCGGTCATGCCAAGAATCAGCGTGTGCGCCACTTCGCCATTGTGAAGATTCAGGTAGTAGGGTGTGGCGTTGTCGGTTTCCAGAACCGCCAGATACTCCGAGCGCAAATGTGGGTTCGTCTTCTCGCCTGGGTGGATGGTGAAGAGAAAAGATAGGTCCGCATAGTTGGAATTGAGCAGATACATCTTGCGAAGATTCTGGGCGTAGTTGCCGGGAACGGTCGCAAAGAACGCATTGAGTTGGTTATACGTTTCAGTGAAGAGCGCGCCGTCGGCATTGGTAAATACACCGGCAAACTCGCCCATCTCCTGATTGATGGTCTGTAGGTCGCTGCTGTAGAGCACGACCGTGAGCGAGAAATCGCCGAGGCTCTGACCGTCGCCAAGAGCCCGCAGGCACTCTCCGAGATTCTCGATGTCCGCCTGCTTCGATTCGTCGATCAGCACGTCACGCTGATTCGTCTTCGCCGGGTCACTGCTCATCTGCGATACGAATCCGGACTTGCTCATATTGAAGTGACGCCGCCGCTTGTCCACTTCTTTGCGCGCCTTGGCCATCGAAAGCGGCGTCCATTCAGTGACGACGTAGAAGTTTCCTTCGATCTTCAAGAGCCGGTCAAGCACCAAAGGCCGGGTCTCAGCGATGGACTCCTTCATGGTGAGGATGCGGACGAAGTGATCGCCCACGCGCAGATGGTCCCGTTCCGCTTCGATGTTGGAATTGACCACCTGAAAATCGAGGTACTGCGTCGATTGGGGTTGGCCAGCGATACGCCATTCATCAAAGTTCAATAACCGCCGAAAGAATCGAAACTGCGCCTGCTGTCCTTGAACCTCGATGGGCATGAGATCGGCGAGCTGGCGCGTGAAGTTCTGCACACGCTGCTCCAGCCTCACCAGGTCCGCATCAATGTGTGAGCGCAATAACGTCTTCATGTTGTCGCTGGTGAACTGGGCCTTGAGTTCACCGAAGCCGCCCCGCGGATCGCGTGGCAGACGCGCGAGAGAAGACAGGATGCCGGTCTTTGATCGCACACCTTCCAAGACAATGACGTAAAAGATTTCGATTTCGTAAAGCTGGTCACGCTTCGACTCGAAGAATTGCCTGCGCTGGTCAATTGCCGCGTCGATCAGTTCGTCGTCGTAAGTGGCGAACGGAATGTCGGGCCGGTTTGTCTTGAAGAGATACTGGTAGACGTGAAAGCCTTCACCGAAGGCTTTCAGCGCGGACTCAAGCCGTTTGACCGCATATTGTTGTTCGTCGTTGTCGAGGCTTTCATAGTCAACGCCCGCAACGCTCAGCACCATGCCAAGATCGCCGCTCTTGGTTAGAAACGTCGTCTCGGTCCAAAAGCCATACAGATTGATGTGGGCGCTCAGCGCGTCCGCTTCCTTCCAAGGTTTGATTACGCGGGCAAGGTTCAACATCATTGCACCTCCACGTTCGGGACTTTCTGTTTGGCAGCGTCGTAGCGCAGTTTGAACTTCTCGGAGCGCCCAATGATCTTCAAGAATGCTGGGTCTGAATTCGTCGCCCAATGACCAAATACCGCGCCGCCAATGAACACGAATATGCCAGCCAATATCGAATTGAAAAGATTGAACACGCCGACGGCGGTGACGCAGACCATGAAAAACAGTGTGCGTTCAATGCCCATATAAGTGAGAGGCTTATGCAGGCTCTTGAAGACTCTGTTGCGGCGTTTTTGTGTTGTTTCCTGCATAAGCCCTCCTCCGTGTGTGAGTGGTTTCGTGAGAATGAGGTTGATTGAATGGCTGCTGCAATGTTGGGGCTAGGAACCCCACAGCCAGGTGAGGATGTTGGCAGCCATGACGGCGATTCCGGTTCCGACTGCAACACCGGCAAGGTTCTTCTTCGCGCCCGGTTCTCCATGCGCAAAGCCGTACCCGCCGATCACAATTGCAATCAGGCTGGCGGCTTTAGCAACCGTCCCGGTAAACAGTGTTTGTAGTGAGCTAATACCGGAATCAAATGGCGAAGCGTGAGCAGCGATTGGAACGAGCAATACGCAGAGAAGCAATGCTCCTCCACGCGCCAGATAGATCTTTGCGCGTTCAATCGCTGACGTTGTGAGAATGATTCGAATGCGGAACATTGGCACCTCCAACGACTCTTCAGTCGTGATGTGCCTGACATTAGGCGCGGCTTCGCAGCACGTCCAATACTTCTTACCTATGGGACCATAGCCTGCGCCTATGGATCGATACTGGAGAGGATTGCGCGATCAGGCGAACATCGGCAATTGGAGGGGAAGCTCACCGCCAACACTGCCGACCGGGCGCTTCTTGCGGCTCATCTCAGCCTCATCCGCATACATCTTTGCAATGCGCAAAGCGAGTAATGGAAGCACGGGCCGTTGAGTATCTGCAAGACATATAAAGGCGGTCTTCACATGAATGGATACCCCTGAAA
>Ga0255356_1000201_pt1 | contig 41548 bp, 32 predicted proteins | sample HBST100metaG_FD_189944 | JGI IMG/M metagenome (GOLD analysis project Ga0255356, IMG submission 189944) | Peat soil microbial communities from Stordalen Mire, Sweden - H.B.S.T100 | ecosystem: Environmental > Terrestrial > Soil > Wetlands > Peat | place: Sweden: Norrbotten County, Stordalen Mire...
GAGCCGGCAGATCCGACACTCTGCGCTCGCGTTTGTACTTGAGCCAGGGTGCCGAAGCTACCTCCTTGCGGATTTCAATGATCACCGATTCGTCGATCTCAACCCGGTGTTTGAGCGAGTCGAGAGCGTTCTGCAGTTGTTCGACGAGCTTGTATGCAAGGTCCGGCCGTCCAACTGCCAGGCACGAGGTCTTCAGATCGGTGATAGAGCCGATCCTATTTCCACGCGCTTTCATGGCAACCAGGCACACGTTCCACCAGGGAGACTTCGCTTTTGTTAGCTTGGTCTTCTGTTGGCGGAACTGCTCTCCGTATGCAATCCGTCCCGCAACAAAGCGCGGAAATTGATCGGATGGCATGATGCAGACAGTGTCGAAGTCGAAATCGCCGCCATTCCGTTTCGCTGTCTCCGAGTGGAGGATGTAGGTTCCCTCCATGCGGAGTTGGCGTTCGAAGATGTTGGCAATCTCGGACTCTTCAAGGTCTGCACCCAGCGTACGTTTGAGCGATGAAACAAGTTCGTCGTTGGTGAGATGGCGGATGGGAAGCAAATCCTCCTGCATCCGAATGGGATACCGAATGCAAAGTCCCTGTTCCGCTGTTAACGATGTGATGGACGTGTCCAGCGGTATCCAGTCCGAGGCCGAGAGAATCTTTCCCCGGTGCTCAATCAGGACACCATCATCTGCCAATGCAAATGCTGGCAGCCGAAAACCTCCACCAGTGCAGATGCGAAATGCCCAGCGGGCCAGCTTGCGGTTGATCTGGTTCGACACGTAGGGGAACTTGATGCTGGTTCCGCTGCGATCGGCCAGAAGCACCGCTTCAGCCGGTTCCCACTCTTCGGAGACGTGACTTACGCCACTCTCCAACGATTCAGGATCAAAGCTCGAATCCTCATCCTCAAATGCGGCAACGTCGGACGATTTGCCCAAAAGTTCAAGCAAAGCATCGTAATCGCCCTCGTCCCAAGCCTTTCTCACCTTGCGAATCTGCTCGATGGCCCGAGGCATAATCTCAAGTTGAAGGCTATCTTCCGAAGCGTGCTCGACCAGCGTATAGCTCGATCCAAACTCCAACACCCGGGAGATTTCCTTGATCCCGAGAACCGCTGGCCCCGTATACAACCGGCCCGATGTTCCCAGCTGTGGAAGGAAGCGCAGGCCTCCTTTCAATGCCGGCTTCGTGGCGCTATCGGGCAGAATGAGATCGACCCCAAGCTTGTCGGCCACGCGGTCGCTCATCGCCTTGAGTGCGCCTTTTGCCTGCTTCGGTTCATGCGCATCGAACGCCAGCCGGAACTGGCAGAACCTGTTGGTGCCAATCTTGAGCTTTCGGTAGACGGACTCACGAACCCATCCGCGGCAGTCGTTGGTGCCAAGAGCGTGCTCCTGAACCACGGCGACGCGAAAGTTTGGTTCGTCCACCATTAGCCTGCAGTCGGAGACGAGAATGGCGAAGTACACCATTGCTGCCTCGGGCCAATGCTGAAAGCGCTCAGCAATCTGCTTGGAGTGCGCGAGGTCGACAAAGTAGAACTTGCCGTCCTTCGCCGAGTTGCTCGCGCCCACCAAACGATATTCGACCCCGCCGTAAACGAGCTTGGCCATGCGGTTTTCCACCACTGACTGCTCATACGGCGTCAACTCATGCGGCACGCTGATGCGCGCTACCTGGATGCCTGGATAGATCTCGGCAAGCAATTTGCCTTCGAGCGTATCCTTGCGGCCCAGTTGGCTAGGCTTGCGGGTCACTTCTCCGGATGCATCAATGCTCAACTCAAGAATGAGCCGTTGATCGATGGCCGTCTTCTGTGTCCTGTTCGCTGTCATTTTCTCCTCACTTGTCTGGCGCTTCAAGACGAAGTGACTAGAGATCTGCCGATCCCGGTCGTCACTATCGAACATGGTCCTCTTCGTCTGGCCGCCCGCGTTAGGGGTGGGTGACAATCCAACCAGGTTCGATATTGCAAACCGGGTCAGCGGAATTCCTCATCGCGCGTGCGATAAGGCGTCAAAGGAGGATGACAAGGTCCATATTTCAGGTTTGTATCCTCTTTGAATCCGTTGACCTGTGGCCCTGCTATTTGCGCACGGGCCGCTTCACCAATGTCGGAGAGCTGCCCTGGATCTCCGCCTCCGCCTTGTAGACCACGACGGCGTAGAGCAGACCGCTCTTTGTTTGAAACGCTTTGATCAGAGCCTCGCCTTCGTTTGCGGCCTCGGCGCCAAGCTCAGGCTTTTCGGGCGACGATCCATCCTTAGCCAGAAAGTATCGGGCTTGCTGATCTTCCTCGTGGCCACGCCTGCGTCTCTGTTTCGGCTCAGTAGCCGGCGTCGGCAATTGCTCGTTTCGGGGTACGCTCACTGTTGCTGTCGCCATCACTGGCCTCCTTGATTTGCCGCGGTGCCACTGCCGGATACTGTATCGGGCGCATTCAAGATCTGGTTGCGACGTTCACCGTCGATGGGCCGCTCGCTGTATTCGGCAATCCACAATCCATCGGGATTCGTATCCGATCTTTTGTCCGCAATTACCCGGATGCGGTATTCATTCACAAAGTGATCGGTAACCTCGGTTCCGTTTGAGAGATGATGAACGTCCTTGACTCCGTAGACCAGATAGGTGAGCGGCTCTCCCGATACGGCGTCGAGTTCGCGCAGATGAAAGACCGATTGAATCTGTCCATCATCGATCTTGCCGCGTGTATTGTCGTCGGCCATTGCCTTTAACGTATAGCCACGCAGGTTGCGAGTCATCATGTTGAGGCTTGCTGACCAGTGATCGTCCACATCCGACGGCGAGTAATTGAGATAGCTCGTCAGGAATCGCTTGACGAAGGCTTCATCGAGAAACTGGTCCGTGCCCACTGTGGCAAGATCCGCCACACCGCCCTTAGCAGGCTTGCCCACAATCGAAGCGTCGCCATTCGGGCCGATGCGAATCACCGTTGGCGGTTGCATGCGCGCGAAGACGGCGATGCCGATTGCAGCCAATGCGATGGGGATCGTCAGAAACGCCAGCAACCAGGCGCGATTCGCATTCGCTCGCAACGCACCATCCACTTCGTAATACTTGGGCCTCACAATGGCGGCCTCGCCTGAAGCATCCGCATTCGTCTTCATGAAAAACCTCCTATTTCTTCTCTGATGATCGTTTTGTCGCGTTTGCCAATCCCTGCGCCGCAATACGGGCGGCATGATAGGCACCCCATGTTCCGATGTTGTAACGGTGGACGCTCGGTCCACGCCTAGCTGGCGCAGACGTTCTCGAATGGCCGGTGCTTTCCCGACTGGCTGCACTGCTGGCTTCTGCCGAAGTGGCAGCCGGGGCGATTTCACCCTCGGCCGGTCCATCGCTCGAATCCGATCCCATCACATCGCTAAATGCACCGCGAATCTGATCAGCATGGCCGTCGATCGTTGGGCTGTCGCCGGAGGAACCTGATGAAGTTGCCGGCAACATCTGAGGTGGTGCAGGCTGATTTGATCCTGCCGATGAGCCAGTCAACCGTCCCGCAGATGCCGCAGTGCTCGCGGCGCTACTGCCTGCCTCTGCTCCGTGAGAAGCACTGGTACCGGCTGCGGCAATTCCGGCAGCCGCGCCTTCTCCGGCAGCGATGCCAGCGGTCACAGCCGTAGCCGCTGCGCCCACCAATGCAACTGCGGTGGCTCCAACGTCGCCGCTAACGATCCGCTTGGCAATGAACGGAATGACCGCAATGGCCAGCGAATAGATGATGCTGGCAATTCCGATGAGGAATGAGCCTTCGAGATTTCCCAAGCCACCAAGAAAACTATTCTGGCTAAGCATCTGGCCGACTTGACCCATTTGTACAGCGCTCAACAAGGCGCCGAATCCTCCGTAAAGGATCGGCCAAGAATTCCAGATAAAAACGTTCTCGATATACGACTTGGCGATGCGGTTAGCACCTCCCAGGGGTAACAGAGCGATCACTATCGGGCCAAATATGTAGAGAACGCTACCGTAGAAGATATAGAAGAAACCAAAAACAACAATGACGATGGGATACAGCAAGTAGGCGACGATAATCAATAGACCATCTATAAGTCCCGCCATAGAACCCGTTATCAGTCCCCACAACTGCTGAACGCCAGCCTGGCTGTATTGCGTCTGAAGGTCGTTCTTCCAATTCTCAAAGAGGTTATATGCCCCCGACGCATTGCTGACCCAGTTGCCTGCGTTGACGAATCCCTGGTTGACCGTCGTGAAAATAGTCCCATAGTTCATTACCACCAGCGCTGTGACGACGTACTTGATCAGATTGGTTCCCAATCCGCGCACGTCTCCGCCGTGCAGAGCCGACTGATATACCTGCCAGAGAAAGCCCACGAGCAGCACGACGTAGGCAGCATTCTGCATCCCACTCGTGATACTAGTCGAGTCAATCCCGGCCACTGCTTGCGTCAGAAAGCGCTCGAAGAGATTCAATTGCGTCGACTGGAAGAACGCAAGCAACGTGACAGAGACATGCGGATTGGGAATCGGAATCGTCATTGCGCATTACCTGTTCGTCAGCGCCCCATTGATGAGGCCGTTGTTGTTCGTGTTGTTTGTGGTTGCCAGTTTAGAAGCAGCGCTTTGATTGGCAAGATCGATTCCGCGCGTACGCATCAACTCGGCGAGCGCCGCCTGGGTATAGGCGTTCGCCCGCACAACCCAAACATCGGCTTCGGCTTCAAGAATCGGCGCGCTACCCGGAGCCGCTGACGAGATCTGTTGCCCCATCTGATCTGCTTCCTTGAATTCCGCATCTGCAAGAGCATCGATCTGTATGGCCCGCTTCATTGCGTCCTGAGCCTGAGCGTCGGTCATATCGGTCATCGTTCGCACGGCAGGCGATGCTGTATTCTGCGCCATCACGACGCCGTAGACGGACTGGTACTGGCCAGAAACGCTGCCCACATTGGTAGCGTTGCGAGAAAGCAGCAGGGATTCGAGGTTTCCTGACTGGGGCAAAGTTGCACTCGCGACATTCACATGAAACAGATTGCTTACCTGGATGAACTGATTCTCGAACTGCATGACGGAGTTTTTGGCCTGGTTGATCGCTGCGAGAGGATACATCACCTGCTGTTCATACTTTGCAGTCGTCTGTTCGTACTGATTGACGGTCTTCAACGGCCCCGCAATGTAGGTTGTCATCAGCGATTGCATTTTCTGCAGTGCCGCGAGAATCGCAGCAACGTCGATTCCGAACTGCCCATGCGCCTTCACCGGCAGAATTGTAAGAACTGCGAGCAGAACAGCCGCGAACTTGAGCAGAGTGGACCGATACCAAGGCCGCTCTGCTGCCTTGGCAGTTTCGACACTGGAACTGAGCAATGCTGTCTCAGAAGATGGGCCACGCCTGCGCTGCCAGAAGAATGGCTTGCGCGCTTTGTTTGTAGATTTCTTTGCGTCTGTCATCACACTCTCCTTAACGCGCTGTGAGCGCTCCGGTAATCAGGCTATTGATCCCGCCCGTGATGGTTGTCCTGCGCTTGAGAAGCGCATTGTCGTGTGCAAGGCGTCCAGCCTCCTGGCGCAATTCCGCAGCCAGCATCTCCTGCATATAGGCCTGGCAACGAAGATTAGCGACCTGCGCTTGCGCAGACAGATAGGGATTCGAGCCGGGCGTAGTGACCGCGACCTGGTTCTCCATCTGGTTTGCGGTGTTGAGAATCGTGTCCGCGCCCTGATCGGCGACGAGCGTTGTCTTGAGGTTTTCCTGCCCCAGTGCGTCGTCCATGTCCATCATCAGCCGATCCTGTGGCGCGGCATTGTTTAGCTGCGGAACTGTTCCGTAGTTCGCCGAAAAGCTCGCCCCAAGAGCCGGAATCTGCGACGACATACGGCTATGCAGAATCGACTCGAACTGTTGCGGACCTGGTGTAACCGCGCTTGAATAGCGCGTACTGAATACCTGGTTCATCTGATTGCGGAAACTGGAGATTGAATTCGCGACGAAACCACGAGCCTGATTGAGCGCGGCCAATGGCCACATGGTCGTCTGGTAGAGTTGTTGAACCTGTTGCTCAATCTGATTGATTGCTTTGAGCGAGCCGCCAATGTCACTCTGAATCGTGCCGAATATCTCCCCAAAAATATCGAAGATGCCTGCATGGGCGCTGGCTGGCGCGAAGAACAGCACGCCGCCAAGAATCGACGCCGCCATTGTCCACTTCCATCGACGATGGGGCGCACTATTTGTCGGGCGCGCCTCACCCGTGCATGGGACACCGTTCAGCAACAACTCTTCTTCCGATTTGTGTTCGTCATGTTTCATTGCGCAAGTACCTCCTGAACTTCACCTGAAAGTTCTTCCGCCAGAGGAGCAAACTCAGCCAGTCCGCGTGGAAAGCGCTCGGCGAGTTTCTCATAAGCCTCGATCCGCGCCATCGAAGCGTTTTTCCATATCCACCACTTGCGGTAAGTGCGCTCTCGCGCATAGGTTGTCGTGATCCAATAGTCCACCGGACTTGGAACGATGCGAATCGAATGCGTGGATTCTGCTTTCTCGCCGATCGCTATCAGAAACTCCGCGCTGTGGCCCTTCTTCGGATGAGCGAAGGTTTTGATCTGGTTGAGCGCTGTCTCGTTCAGGTGGACGTGCAACCGGAGCGCTGTCATATCGCCGGGCTGCTTGCCGATGATCTTTGTCGTCGCATTCTTGACGATGCCGGCACCGTGCTCGTTGGGGCGATCAGGAGTGCCGACGAAATCCTCCGGCGTCTGGCTGATTCCCCAGACGCTCGCATTGCGCTTGCGCGCCGTGCGGAAGAGTTGCACGACGACGCTGGCAAGAATAGGAGACTCAAGTAGCGCCCAGCACTCGTCGAGCAGGACGATGCTCGGCTGGCCCGTCGATCCAGATGCGCGATAGGTGGCCGTATGCGCAATCAGCAGGCTCATCGCACGCTCCAGACGCGGATCGTCCTTGAGCTTCTCGACATTGAAATAGAGCCAGGGATTGTTCAACTCTACGGTTGTCGGCCTATCAAAGAGACGGGCATACGGCCCCTCGTCCACCCATGCACGCAACTTGGTCGACGCCATTTGAGCCATCGTGTTGATCTTCTGGTTGCGGTCCCGGTCCTGCCAGTGAGCCAACTCCGCCGCCAAGTCGCCAAACAACGGAATCGGATTCGAGGTCTTGGCGCTGCAACGCTTGTAGGTTGATCCGATCGCTTCGAGTAGGACGCTGTCGAGCAGGTCTATGTCGAGATCGGGCGGCGTATTCTCGCCCAGCATGTGCCGGGTCAGGTTCTTGAGAAACGAGATCTGATCGTTCGAAGGCCGATCCTCGCCCTTGGGCAGATCCCAGGGATTGATCGTTTGCTCTGAATCGAGCGACATCTCGATCATCTCCCCGCCCATCAACTCCACCAGCGGTTGGTAGGAGTCCCCGCGCTCCAGAATCGAGATCAACGGATTCGCCCGCGCTGCCATCAGGAGAATCTGTTGCGCTGCCAACGTTTTGCCGCCGCCGCTTTTTGCCATCAGCAGGCCGTTAGCGTCTGACAACTCCGGATCGAACATCGAAAATGGAATGAGCTGCCGGAACGGCGTCTCAAAGAGGATCAGCGGACTCCTTCTAGTTCCGGTCCACGGCATCTCGACGGGAACCAGATCGGCGACATTCGAGGTGAGCATATCCTGGTCCCGCTTGTCCGCTTCGCCCATACCCGGCAACGTGCCAAGAAAGATTCGCCGCTTGGCGATGGTCTCCGCTACGGCTTTCGCGCCATTCATGTGCGTAAATGCATTCAAGACTTCCTGCGTACGGTTGGCCAGCTCACGCTCCGATTGTTCGAGATCCCGCATCGTCACAGCCGGTTGCGAGGTTCGCACGATAACCGAGACGCTTAGCTTCGCGGTCTTGAGCGATGAAGAAATGATGTCGCGCTGCACCTGGATTAACTGCGCCTGCGCAACCTCGGCCTCTGGATTCGATTTGAAGTTTCCGTTTGCGTCCTTTTGCGCTGCGGTCATCTTCTGCAGCCGCTTCTTGTAGCTCTTGAGCACCTTTACCTGATCGGGGATTACGACTTGTCCGCTGATGACAACAGGAAAACCAAGTGTCGAAAAGTTCTGCAGCATCCCTGGGAACGTTGCATCGGGCAATTCCTTCAGGCTCACCACACCGTAGAGATAACCGTCGATGTTGAGGTAGGTCTCAGTCTCATTCAGGATGCTCGCCTCCGCAGCCTGCTCCCGGGCACTGCGATACTCGATCATTCCTGCGCCGGGAACGTAAGGCCGGTGGTCTCGGCGCAAAGGGTGCTGCGCGTACTTCAGTTCCTCGAAGAGTTCCTGTGTCGTGAGCCGGCGCGGACCAAGGTTTGCGGCTTCCATCGATCCCTCGATACCGCGCAGGATCGACTCGAACTCCGCAAGATAGGTTTCATGCTCCTTGCGCGTGCGCTGGATCGCCTTTTTCTGGCTCAACGTAAAACTGGCAAGCTTGCGATTCTGTTCGGCGGAGTGATAGAGCTTCGCATGAATGCGTGGATCCCAGACGAGGTATACATGCAGCCGGTTCTCAAAGTAGTAGCCGCGGCGTTCCTTCTCGCGCCACATCTGCAACCGATGCGCGTCGAGAGCCATCACCTCCGATTGAGCGGTGCGCTGCTCATGAAGGTACTTGTCTAGAAGATCGCCGAGATGCTCAGAGATCTCGTAACGGATCTGGATGCGCATACTGACATCGGGAACGCTGCGGAAGAGCGCCTCCAGCATCGCTTTGGTCTGGTTGCGATCGCTGTCCGTAGCAAAGTAGGCGAGGATGCCGCGCAGCTCATAGCCAGCCACGAAAGCGCCGTTCGTTCGAATCATGACGTTGTCGCCCTCGGGCAAATCCCGCAGAGGAAGCAGTTCGCAAACCGCCGGCGACTTCATCTTTTTCTCGTGTTCCGCATAGGTCATCGGCATGTTGCAACTCTCCTGGTTGTTTTTTGGAAGTCTTGTTCCAATCCCTGCTTCGCAATTTGAGTCAGTGGTGCGATCCCCTCGTGAAATCTCGCCGCGAACAGCACGCTTGCAAAAACCGCGCGCTCAGCGTCGGCGTCGAGTTTGAGAGCGACTGCCCCGTCCGTCATCTTTTTGATCGCGGCCTGCATGGCTAGTTCTCCTCTTCGACCAGATAAGCCTGCGTCAACTCGGAATCTCGCTCAAGTGCGCACCACGCCTTTGGAGAAAAGAACGAACGCACAAGGTCGGTGAGATACCCACGAGGCCGCCCATACTTGAAAATGATCAGAAACGGCACGGCCAACGCTGGTACGACGAACTCCATAAAGATGTTGAGCGGCATTCCAAAGACGTGAGCATTGCCGCTTGCAAAGTGCGCAAGTAGATTCATCAGTGCGGCAAGCGCCAGCACCAGGATCAAGTCCTCGAACTCCAGTCCAAGAAACGTCACCTTGGTATGAAGATTGCGATGAACAGGCGTCAGATCGAGACTCATACCAAACTCCTCAGATGCCGTGCGCGTGCGTGACCATCGACTCCGCTAGGCGCATCATTCCTGAAACCATCAGCGCGGCGATTGCAGCGACAAACTTCCTGATCCAGGTTGAACCTGGATAGATCTCTGCAACCACGCCGCCCATGTGCAAAACCATTGCGGCAAGTTGGGTCAATGCGAAGACGGGAAGAATCACGTTGGCGACCCAATTCACGAGACTCATTGTCGCCATCCAAAAACCGTCTGCGCTGGTCGCCCCGGCGTGTTGAACAAAGCCCTCCAGAGCCCGCAACATTCCCGAACACATCAACGATGCGAAGCCGCCATAGAGCAATTGCTCGAACTGGCCGCCCTTGCTGTAGCGGTAGACAGCGCCAGCAAAGAACAGTCCTGCCATTGTCGGCATCATGGTGTTACCAGCCCAGGAGGCGAGGTTCGTAATTGCACCATCGAGACTCATTCGTTTGTCCTCACGCTGCCATAGCCTTAAACAACGCCAATAGACCACTCAAACTCAGAAAGGCAATGGCGGCAAAGATCAGCCGCACCCACGGCCTGTGCCGTACATAATTGACGACCGCACCCACACACGCGAGACCAGCTGCAGCCGGCATAATCTGACCGGCGATGTAGTTCCAAAGTGAAGTGAGCATGTCCGTCGTCGCGTATTCGCCGCCTGAGTTCCAACCTTGAAGCAACTGCATCGTCGCCGAAATCGACATCAGGAAGAGTGCGGCAAGTATCGATGAGAGCGGATTCTCTCCACCTGCCACATCGAGCGTTGCCTTCAAAACGAAATACGCTGCGATCACCTGAACCAACCGTGCGACAACAATCTGATTCACAAAGTTCTTGAAGACCGTTTCCATACTGGCGAGCCAACTTGTTCCAACCGACCCGCTCGCCGACGGAACATGAATGCCCTGCGCTGCAATCCAAGAGAGAAGCTGTGGAATTGTAAGAAGAACAACCGTCCACAGAATCCATTTACCCGCCCGGCCGTTGATGTGGAAATTGATTCCACCCTCCTGCCGAAGGCTGACGCCCGCGGCGGCCAGTGTGCAGAACGCCGCGGGAATCGCCAGATCGAACAGCAGTTGCAACAGGTCGAGAAGAAATTGCGGCACAGGCATTCGGATCTCCTTACTGAATGCCTTGCGCTTGCGTGATGAAGCCCTCGGCCATGCGCCCAAGTCCGGAGATCACCATCAGGGCAACGCCTGTGACTCCCCAGCCCATGTAGCCGCGACCGCTCTTGAAGTGCCAGCCAGCTAAGCCAAGGCAGGCGACTGCAATCACTGGAGCGATGACGTTGCAGCCCCAGTTGACGATATTGAGGACAGTGCCCTCGACCGTGGTTGCCTGCTGGCCCTGCACGGCCTGGCCAAATTGCGGGCTTGTTCCGAGGTTCTGAGCTCTGGCCGCGAAAGGCGCCAAGAGATTGCCTAGAAGCATGAGGCTCAAAGCAATCTTCACCGCGATATGCAGCCAGTTGATTTCATTGGGGCGGTGGAGAATGAGTGTTGTGGATGTTGCGGTCGCCGGGGAGCGCCGCCAGAAGGCCAATGCGGTTTTCATACGTTTTCTCTCCTGGACGCGGTTGCTCTCGGCATCCGTGTCGAAGAGAGAATGTGACTGATGCAAAACTCCGTCAAATTGCCACGCAAATCACAGTTGCCGAACGCATCAATCTCCAGGGGTGACAGAAACCTCAATGGAACCAGTACATATCGCGCATTTCGAGTAGCTCCGATTTCGATAAAGAGCTAGAATCCTATTCGTAAGAGATTCTGGACATGTCGCGGTCGACGCCGCGCGGCTCATAGGAAAAGCGAATGGAGATCACGGGACAACAGACGGCATATCGGTGCGAGCAGTGCGGAAGCCCTGAGATCGTCGCCCTGTCTCTGCTTTACGAGCAGGGAACCCGCGGTTTCTCAGGGCGCTTCACCACGGGCGTCAGCCAGTCCTATTCCGCGCGAGCCGCCGCGCCTCCCAAGCCGAAGCGATATTTCCGACCCATCATTTTGTGGGGACCGGTTGCAGTATTCTTTGGAATGTGGACGTATCTTGGATTCAGCGCGTTATTCATGCGCCCCAAGGCTTTGGTCCTTAAAGAGCTTCTAGCCGTGGTGTTCTTTCTCTTATTCATTGCCGCATTTGCAAAGTTACTAGTGAACCTTGGCCGTGTCGCCCGCTACAATCGCGAGGTCTACCCCCAACTATATTCAGACTGGGCGCACACCTTCATGTGCCGTCGCTGCGGAAAGTATTCTCTGATTCGTCCGTAGCCGCTGGAAAAAGATCACACAGCGAATTTGCCTCAAACGCACAACGAGGCAACGGGATCGATAATGCCTCAAATGCGTGTTGAGGAATTTGACGCAATATGACTCAAACGCACATTGAGGCATCGGGGTCGATTATTCCTCAAATGCGTGACGAGGAATTCGAAACGATATTGCTCAAACGCACAACGAGGCAACGGGAACGACAATTGCTCAAACGCACGGCGAGGAAACCGAAACAATCATTGGCCCTCCACGCCAACTCCCGGTCACAAAAGAGCCCTGGCCGAAGCCAGGGCTCGTGGCGACCACCGGGATCTTATTGGACGACCGATGCGACCTTGTGAAGCTCCGCAGTGTTCTCAGTGTGCTTGGTAAAGACGATGTAGATCTTCGTATCTGCAGGCACGGACACCACAACGCGGCTATTGGCGTTTAAGCTCATCATCTCCCTGTCGCCGGCTGTCCCAATGTTTTCGGCCAGCCGCTCCCGCAGCATATCGCTTTCGGAAAACGCTGCACTTGAATTGTTGCCGGCCACCTCGGCAAGCACGGAGCCGATGCCAGAAGCCGCGCGAACCAGGAAGTTCTTGCCTGTGTTCTTCCCGTAGACATTGCCTTTGATCGGTCCGAGATCGAGCCCGGTGCCTACGGCTTCGATCTTCACCCGGGCACCGTCCAGCAATTCAACCTCCTCAAACTTCACGCTGACCAGCCCGCTGCGATCTGTCTGTTGAAGCGATCCATAGACTCGCGCGCCGGGCGGTAGAACAATTCTGTCGCCGATCGCGTAGGTGTACTCGACCACGGCCACAACCGGAGTCAGCACTGCGCTTGAGATTTGCGTTTCGAGCTTTGCCTCGATCCGTGTTCCAGGCGTGAGATCAAGTCGCGGCGTCGCATCGCCACTGGCGCTCGTATTTGAAAGCGCCCCGGCTGAACTCTGCGTTACGCTTCGCACAAAGACGAGCGACGGCTCCTTCAATGCGTTTTGCTGCTGGCTCTGCACAGTAGATTGATTCGATGCTTCGCCATACGGCGCGGGATCTTCCCACTTCTGTTGCGTATCCTCGAACGTCGGCACACTGGCCAGCGTTCGCCCGGCTCGTGGCTTTGCAGTAGTAGGCTGATCGGTGGCATCTGAATTCGATTTGAGAGCTGTTGAGCCTGTCAAAGCGCGCGTCCGCCGGATGTCGCCCGGACCAAGTTGGCCGGCCGCATTGTCTGGTGCTGCGGTGCGCACGGTATCCATAACAGGCGTGACGCTTCCCTTGGCTGGCTTCGTTTCTGTCTGCTTCTGTTGCTGCGACTGTGGTTTTGCCGCAATCTGTTTCTTGGGCGTATGGCCTGCAATTGCCGTAATGATGAAGAAGAGAACCGCAACCGCAAGCCCACCGCCAAGAAGGAGTAGTTTGCCTTTGCTCAATCCTTCTGAGTCGCTTTTGTTTGTCCGCGTTGCAAATGCTGACGTGCTTTTAGCAGGCTGCTCTTGATTAATCCCGACTCCTTGCGATACGCCCTCCTCTACGGCGCTTTCAGACGGAGCAGTCGAGCCAATGGTGCTGTTTCCAATGCTGTCATTGATGCTCATAGTCGATTGCCCCTTTCTATTGGCGGTCCGCTGAAATCGGCGGAGTGAATGGAAGTCGGATCAGAATCGGCTGGTCGATCTGATCTGCTTGCGCGATCTGCAGGAAGAGTTGTTCGGTGGACTGTTTGAAGTTGGGCCGGTCGAAGACGGCTACACCATCTGCGCGCGCTCCAGGGTCGAGACGCGCCATGCTGAGTTTGTAATCGCGAATCTCCATCTGATCGGAGAGAATGCCTTTGCTTTTATTCGACTTCTTTTTCTCTGGTTTTCGACCGGCGATTTGAATCTGTGGAGGCACGATCTCGACCGAGGCGTTCGAGTTGTTGAAGATCGAGTAAGCGACGACCGTCTCGTTCTTCCACTGCCTGACACCGCCAACGAAGGTTTCGATCTGGCGGCCCTCCCACTTCGTCCACTCAGGAGCATTGATCTGCGTCTGTTGCGCGAACACCTCGTCGAGAGCCGATCTGGGCGCATCGACGGTGCCGGATGATCGCTCAGCAGCGCGCGAACTCGTCTTCCGTTCTTGGCCTTTGTCTGTGGTCTTCGGCGCTGTCGGTCCAGGCGTGTCCCCGGCAACCAGGAAACTGCGCGCCGTGCGGTACTCGATCAGGAAGTCAACGGGGGGCGTGTCGCTTGCGGCGCTCGCGCCCGCGCTGATCAACTCAATCGTCACGTGCTGGCCGGATTTGGTCGCGATCAAAAGGTTTGATTGCGCCGGTTCCTTGGTGATGGGCTTGACGTAGACATACTGCGGCTCACCCTCGTTGTGTTCGGCCTTGAATGCGCCCGGACTGCCCAGGATCACAGAAGTGACATCCTCTGGCATCCTGATTGACGACTCGAACTCCGGGCGCAGATGCATGATAGTCACCTCTCGTGGATCAATCGTGAGTGTGGCGACCCGCGCCGGAACGGCATGATCCGCCGCGAGTATCTGCAGCGGAATGAAGAGTGCTGCTGAAAGCAGCGTGTAAAACCTCATCGCATTTACCTCCTTTGCGGCCCTTTCGCCGCTCGTTTGCGCATCGTGTATCTCAGCCGAACGGCCTCGACGTAGGCCACAACATCCGGATTGCTGTAGTTCAATTGCTTTTGTGATACCCAACGATCACCGGCATAGTAAGCTGCCGCAACCATGCGCAGATCGCCATGAAACTCCCACATCAGCGCCGTAACATAGCGTGTGCCGGCTGCGATGTTTTCTTCCACGTCGAATGGATGATTGGCTCCGTACCGCCGCGCCGTCGCCGGCATCAGTTGCATCATCCCCATTGCGCCCTTGTCCGAGACGGCACGCGGGTTCCAGCGCGATTCAACATCGATCAACGCGGCAATCAATTCTGGCTGTACACGATAGTGGGCCGCATACCTGCGAACGCATCTTTCCGCCTGAGACATGTCGGGCTGAGCACGTGCGCAGGGCAGCACGGCAAAGAGCAGAAGAACCAGCGGAAGGATTCTCATTGTCATTCCGTCGCCTCCGGAACTGTGAGCCTGGCGGCAAACCGTGCGCCATCGTCGAGCAGACTCTTGAATCCCTCGCGCAGCAACAGATGTCGCCGGTCCTTTTCCGTCTTCGCCAGAAACGGCAATAGCACGTCGCGTAGGTCTTCCGTTACGTGATCGGTGCCCAGCAGGCGAAGCGCATTGGCGAAGTCGATCATCTCTGAGACCGACGGCGGCTTTTCGAGGGAATAGTTGCGGAATGAAAGCGCAATCCCCGCCATCTCCCGATGAAATCTCTCATCAGCATCGGGTGTGCGGCTGGCGATGATTTCCGCTTCGCGGCTTGGCGTCGGATGCTCGACGCGCACATAGAGACTGCGACGGCGGATGGGATCGCCAAGCCGACGCTCCTCGTTGCTGGTCAGCACAACAAAGGGAATGCTCTTGGCTTCGACCGTTCCGAACTCGGGGATCGACAACTGCCAAGCCGAAAGGATTTCGAGCAGCATCGCCTCAAAACCCTCGTCCACCTTGTCCAGTTCGTCAATCAGCAGCACACACGGCCGCTCGCATTCAAGCGCGCGCATCAGCGGACCCGCCCGAAAAAAGTCACGCCCCTTAAGGCTCGCCTGCACACTCTGCCAGTCCCCGTGCGTACCGCGGGCGAACTCCATATAGAGCCGCTGCAGCCCTTCGTCGAACTTCCCGATGGCCTGGTCCTCGGTCACGCCGCGGTAGCACTGCAGCCGCTCAATATGTGTCCCGGCAGCTTTTGCGACCGAGACGGCCAATTGCGTCTTGCCACTTCCTGCCGGGCCTTCCAACAGCAACGGCTTCTGCATTCTGGCCGCCAGGTACACGACATTGATCATCACCGGATCGATGAAGTAGCCTGTCGCCTTCAGCCGGCTCATTAGATCTTCAACAGACTCGAACATCTGCATGCTCCTTTGCATTGCGCTGTTGGAGAATGAGCCAGAAGCAAAACTCGGTCAAATTGGCATACGCCGCACCTGCAGTTGCATTCTGTCCGTCGATCTTGACAAGCGCGTTCGTACGCCGACTATTCTTCCATTTTGAGTCTCCGCTCAGGCTGGTATAGCCATTCTCTTTAATCTGCCGTCGTGAAGTCTCTCCAGAGGGATCGTGCCACCGGCGGGCTGAGTAACCAGCCATCCTGTGAGATCCTCTGGCGCATACCGAACTCGGTTTCCGAGTTTGACATATCTTGGCCCTTTTCCCAGCAAGCGCCATTTCCTCAGACAAGCCACGGTAACTTTGAGTTGTTCTGACACTTCCCGTTCTGTGTATAGCGGTTGCATTGAAACCTCCAACTTTGGGCGACGCTACTGGTGCAACCGGCAGCGTCCCGGAATGTTGCGTAAGTTAAGCGGAATCGAACATTCGATCAAGTTTGAACGATTTTAGTCCAGAGTCTATCCCTGGTTGTTGCTGGAAGCCTTACATAAAAAATGGCTTACATCGACTTTCCTGTTTTTCATCTTTTTGGCAAGAGCTTACAAAAAGCTACTTGCAGAAATGGGATTAACAGGTCTAGATTCCGGGATCGTCCTCTTGGTTGCCATCCGGAGATTCGACAATCGACTCCAAAGCCATCCTCTTCGCCTTCATGCGAACGTGGAGGTAGTCTCTGAGCACCTCTTTTGAAACGTGACCAACGATCTGGCGGATCGTCTCCTCACCCGCTCCATTTTCGGCAAGTTGTGTAATGAGAGTGTGGCGGTGGTCGTGCCACCTACCGGTGACGTTCGCTTTCTTGCGAATGGTCTTCCAGGCAGTCTTCAGAGTGGTCACGTGTCGGGTCGGATCATTTGGATAGGGCTTGCCATACGGAAACACGTACCATTCAGGTCGCATTTCATTAAACTTCTTGAGATACCAAGCACGGTGCTCAAGAATCGCTTCGTAAAGCGCAGAATTTACGGGAATCGTGCGGCCATCCCCAGCCGGAGTCTTACTTTCTCCGACCTGCACGAATCGCTTGTCGAGGTGGATTTGACTCCACTTGAGGGCCTTGATCTCTGAGTCCCGCATTCCCGCATTCATTGCCAGCGCCAGAGCGAACTGAATATGTGGGGAGCGGGAGTCCTTTGATTGATCCCGTAAGCGATGTGTCTCTTCAGGCTCATAGGCCTTACCGATCTTCCGGCGTGCGGGAATTTTAAGTTTCTTCTTCTTCCGAAGACGCGCACGGATCAGTTCGCCGGAGTCGCCAAGCAATGTGAGAAGGAATCGGACTTCTTCGTTGATGCTCTTCGGCGCTGCGGATTCTTTCAATCGATCGCTCTGGTATTGAAGCACTGCAGCGTCATCGATATCGACGACAAGCTTGTCACCGAGCAACCGGACCACGTGGCCAATCGCGTATTCGGCAAAAGTGACTCCGCGGAAGCGCAACCGGTAATCGGCCAGATATTGCTCCGCGATGTCTGCCAAGGCACGAATGCGGTTCTGTTGTACCTCCGTGATGTTGTGGATGCCGCGTTCGAGATCGCGTCTTCTCTGCTGTTCGGCCTCTCTTGCAACGGTTTTTGAACGCGAATGTGTCGATTCGCGGACGCGCTGTTTAGCAAATGAGAAGTCGTACCACCAAACGTTGTTTCGCCTGAAAAGCATCGCTCCGTCTCTCCTTCTCCCGATAGCGGGGGCAAGGCCCGGCGAAGCGCCGCCTGATCCGACCGATCACCGGGCTGTGACTTGGAAAGAGAGTCTGCACCGGAATCGGAATTGGAGCAAAAAGTGGGCAAGCGAATTCGCAGCGCGGGCGCGTTGCGGTCAAGCAGCCAGAAGGGACACAAATCGGCTGTTGCGAAGAAAGGTGAGATTGAGGGACGTGAGGAGCAACTTGCCGCGGAATTTGATACAGGGTGCTACCTGTACTGCCTGGCGTTGAAATGGCTACGGCACAAAATCCACCACACTTGATTGTTTTTTGGGGATTTTGGGGTTCCGAATGCCTTGCAAGTTATTGATTTTATTGGCTCCTCAGGTAGGACTCGAACCTACAACCCTTCGGTTAACAGCCGAATGCTCTGCCATTGAGCTACTGAGGAGTGTCGTGCTCTTTAACGCTTCTTCAAAAGTAGCAGAGAGAAAGCGGTACGTCAAAATTTTCCCCCGATGTGGAGATTCCAACCCCAGGGCAGGCCCATTCTCGAACGCCTATCGCTCCAAGACGGAAATCACAAAACCGCGGGATGTATGCCCAAAATCGGCCTTGGCAGTACGATGAAAGAGACGATAAGGAGGGCCAATGTCCCGGATTTCCCGGCTCGACCGCAGCGAAGTGACCCCTGAAATGGCAGCGCTCTACGACAAAGCCTTTGCTCAGCGCGGCAATGTGCCCAATATGTTTCGTGTGATGGCCCACCGGCCCGAGATTTTTTCAACCATGCAGGCCCACTTCGACGCGGTTCTCAATACCGGCACGGTCCCGACCAAGCTCAAGGAAGTCAGCCTTCAGTGTCAGCACAGAGCCAATTAGTTCAAAAGAAAGGGGTTCTAAGAAGAGAACCCGAACGCCAGAGACGCTGGAGGAGTTTACAGCACTCCGACCGGGTTTCTGGATTGATGTAGCAGCCTAGAAAGGAGCACTGTGGTTCGCATTCAAACGGAATATCAGGGTGACCTCCACTGCACGTCAGTGCATACTCCATCCAAAACAGAACTGCCTACAGACGCGCCAGTCGATAATCAGGGCCGGGGAGAGAGTTTCTCCCCTACTGACCTCGTAGCCACGTCACTCGGAACGTGCATGTTGACCACTATGGGCATCGTTGCCAGAACTCTGAATTTTGACCTCACCGGAGCCTCGGCGACGGTTGACAAGGAAATGAGCAGCACTCCCCCGAGAAAAATCAACCGCTTGACCGTTGCGATTCGAGTTCCCCGGACAACGAGCCCTGAGAATCGGCAACGCCTCGAAAACGCAGCGCACACCTGTCCAGTGAAAAAAAGCCTTCACCCGGACATCGAGACGCCTATCGAGTTCGTTTGGGGTTGATGTTGGGAACCCGGTAAGGAAGTTCGTCAGTAAATGCTTGCTACCTGAACCGACGACTTCGAGAATCCAGACTCGAATGCCTGTTGGCTCCTCACGGGCACCACAGATATATTTTTCCAGCTTGTCGCTAAGAATCGTTCCGACCTCCAGACCGCCTTACCGCGAAGACTCCACTTCGCATCCTCCGCCAAGGTGGTCGAACTGGTCGAACGCGGCGGAGGATTCATCGACCAAGAAGCCCGGCTGATGCTGGAGCAAGGAATCTCCATGGGCAGGGGTGGAGTGTTCTTGAATCTGACCGAGGAGCAGTACGCCAAGCTGAGGAAGTAGTGAGCCCCCGGCTCGATGCCTCTCGACCCGGCCTGAGGATTAGTTTCGCCTCTTATTCGCCTATACTGTAACAATGGCATTCGGGTTCCCAGCAGTCGAGCGAAGACTGTTCGTGGTCACATGCAAGCGTTGTCGCCGCGACGTTCCATCCGGCGTCGGCGAGTTCCCTTTCCAGTCAATCACCGTTGAGTGCCCCCTCTGCGGCGAACTGCGGCGGTACCTGCCCTCAGAGGTCTTCCTCAGAAAGCCTGACCAACTCGTCACCCGGCAGCAGCGGGCCGGAGGCCGGTGATGTTCGACCATGAGGTCGGTATGCCCCCGCAAGACCAAACCCACCGTGTGTACATGTCCTTTGAGGACAGGCAGGGCTGGCAGTGCCAGTTCCTTGAGGCCGACCTGAAGACTCCCCTACGGTGGACGTCAAGACCCTCCACGCCAAGATCGGCGAGTTGACGCTGGAGAACGATTTTTTAGAAGGCGCGCTCACCAAGGCGGGACTGCTGAGCGCAAGACGATGATCGACCCGGAGCACGACCTTCCCATCAAACAACAAGCCGAGGTGCTGGGCATCAGCCGCAGCACGATTTACTATGAGCCGCGCCCGATCTCTGACGAAGATCTATTGCTCATGCGGCGCCTCGACGAGTTACACCTCAACTATCCCTTCGCTGGCATCCGCATGCTGCGCGGCTTACTCTGGCGGCAGGGCTTGGAGGTTGGCCGCAGGCACATCAAGACGCTGATGATGCGGATGGGAATCGAGGCCATCTATCGCAAACCCAACACCTCGAAACCCGCGCCAGGCCACAAGATCTATCCGTATTTGCTGCGCGATATGGCGGTCACGCGACCCAACCAAGTCCTGGCTATGGACCTGACCTACATCCACATGGCGCGGGGATTCATCTATCTGGCGGCGGTGGTTGACTGGTTCAGCCGCAGGGTTCTTGCCTGGCGGTTGTCGATCACCATGGAGGCTTCCTTCTGCGTCGAGGCACTGGAAGAGGCTCTTTCCAAGAATGAAAAGCCAGAGATATTCAACACCGATCAGGGCAGTCAGTTCACCAGCGATGACTTCACCGGGCTACTAAGAAAGAACGGCATCGACATCAGCATGGACGGCAAGGGCCGCTGGCGCGACAACGTCTTCGTCGAGCGGATCTGGAAGTCGATCAAGTACGAGGAGGTCTATCTCCACGCATACGAGACGGTCCAAGAAGCCAGGATTTCCATCGGGAAATACCTGGAGTTCTACAACTCCACCCGGCCGCACTCCAGCCTGGATGGGTTCACGCCCGACCAAGTCTACTTCAACCGCTTGCCGGAATTCATGGCAGCCTGAACAAAAGCTTTGCTGGCCCAGTTCGTGGCCCAGTTGAAAGCCAAGAGCAAGGATGCCGCTCCGCGGCGGCTTGCTTGGTGAGTTTTTCAAGGCATGGGAAAATCTATCGATCCGATGTTGAAAGAAAAGGCCGGGAGCGGCAGTCGTACCCACTCCCGACGCTCATCGGTGTCGATGAGTCTCCAGCCGGTTATTCCTTGGCGGGTTGCTCTCCAGCAGTGCCCGCTTCCGCTTCACCGACCAGCTTAAGAATGCGATAAAGTGGTTCTGTCGGTCAATCGATACGGGGGACAATGGCAACATCGCCGACCCGGTCAACTTCAACCGCCTGCCAGAACCTCTGGCAGCCTAAACCGAAAAACAGATCTCCACTTAAGAACCGGCGAAAAATGTCCGAACAACCGGGACCAGCTCAAACAATCAATCCTCTCGTTTCTCAACACTGGGGATGAAAGGCGAGCGAAGGATGTCTTGAAAGGCTACCCTGCGGAGAATCCGCGCCAGGAGTTTCTACTCGCTTCGGAGCGGTTTGCAATGGTCGGCAGCTCTGCAACAGGTTTTTATTCAGGCGCCAATCCGCAAGTGGCACGAAGGGCAAAGGTGCTTCTCATTTTCTCCTCGAAGGGAAGGTTATGAAAGTTATTGGAATCAGTGGGTTGGAGAATTCCATGACATTCAAGCAGGCCAAGTGGCCAGGCCTGGAAGAGCGCGAATACCGAATTGCACAGGGAATGGATGCAGCCGCTGCGCTGGTGGTTGATGGGCGCCTGGTTGCCGCAGCCGAGCAGGAGCGCTTCAGCGGGAAAAAGCACACCGGCGATTTCCCCATCGATGCGATCCGGTTCTGCCTCGAGGAGTCCGGCACCGACATAAGCGAGATCGATGAGATCGCTCATGGGTTCGACTATTCTCCCTATCGCGCGCTGTATCTGAGAGATGAGGTTTCAACCGAACTCTACCAGCAGGTGTTTTCCCGGGAGGCGCTTCTGGCGCAGGTGCGCCGGGACCTGCCTGGATTCCCTGAAGAGAAGGTCTTCCCCGTTGGCCACCATCTTGCACACGCGGCCAGCGCTGCCTTTACCTCTGGATGGGATGAGTGCCTGGTGGTCGTCAACGATGCCATGGGCGAAATCGAGAGCCTGAGTGTCTACGATTTTCATGACGGGAAACTTGAAAAAATCCACACGGTAGGCGCCAACGACTCGATCGGCATCCTCTACTCACTGATCACGCTGCATCTGGGCTTCGACTTCAATTCGGATGAATACAAGATCATGGGTTTGGCTCCTTATGGAGACCCTTCTCACTTCCGGTCCTTTTTCGAGCAGGCCGTAGAACTACGCGACGACGGTTCGATTCGAATTCCGATTCTGAAACTGAACCACTCCCGCGAGGAGCGGGAAAACTATTTGGCAACCAGAGCATGGCTCGACCAGCACCTGATCCCGCGCCGGCTCCAGAACCAATCTGTCAATTCCATTCATGAAGACGTGGCGGCAGCCCTGCAGGAATGCCTGGAGCGGGTGGTCATGCACGTCTGCGAGCATTTCGGAAAGCTGACGGGATTGCGGCGGATCGCCCTGGCGGGAGGCGTTGCCCTGAACTGCACTGCGAATGGCAAGCTGTTCCGTTCCCATCTTTTCGATGAAGTCTATGTACAGCCCGTAGCAGGCGATGATGGCGTAGCCTTGGGAGCCGCGCTCTATCGCACTTCGCTTGCCCAGGAGATTCCCAATCGCCGGCTGCCGGTGCCGCTCTTTGGACCCCAATACTCCGCTGATTCCATTGAGGCTGCTCTTCGACGCTTCGACGGCCGGATCGAGTGGCGCCGCTTCGACACCCTGGAAGAGACCTGTGCTTCCGCGGCCCAGCTTATCGCCGATGGACGGGTCATTGCCTGGTTCCGGAGCCGAATGGAGTACGGTCCCCGCGCACTCGGCAACCGAAGCATTCTAGCCAATCCAGGCCACCCGCTGATGCGCGACCGCATCAATGCGATGGTCAAAAAGCGCGAGGCCTTCCGTCCCTTTGCTCCGGCCTGCTCCGTCGAAGAGGCTCACCTCTGGTTCGAAGTGGCGCCGGGCACTCAACTGCCTTACATGATCAGCGTGGTCGATGTTCGTCCGGAGTTCCGGCCGCTTCTTCCGGCCATCACCCACGTCAACGGTTCCGCTCGCCTGCAGACCGTCTCCGTCGACGACAACCCAGATTTTCACGCTCTTCTACGGGCCGTCGGTCAAACCACCGGCCGCCAAATGGTTCTGAACACCAGCTTCAACGTCAAAGGACAACCGATCGTGAACACCCCCGAAGAGGCGATTGAAACCTTTCTCGGGACTGGCATCGAGTATCTATTCCTGGAGAATTTTCATGTCACCCGTTCAGCCGCTTGACTGGAATCGGACCGAAGCCGATTACCCGCGCGACAGCACCATCGCAGAACTGTTCTCGCGGCAGGCAGCCCGGACGCCGGAGGCCATTGCAGTGATCGCTGGAACTCGTGAGCTGAGTTACCGCGAACTCGATGAACATTCCAATCGCCTTGCCCACCATCTTCAGAGCCTCGGCGTCAAGCCCGACACATTGGTCGGTGTCGCCATGGAGCGATCGGAAACTCTCGTGGTCAGCCTGCTTGCCATCCTCAAAGCTGGCGGAGCTTATGTTCCTTTGGACCCCAGTTATCCCCTGGATCGCCTCTCCTGGATTATCGAAGATTCGGGAATGCCCGTGCTCCTCACCACGGCGGGCACGCGTGCGCGGCTTCCCCTGGACGGCGGCAGTTTCACAGTTGTCGATGCCAACGACTCCGCGGTTGCTCTGCATAGCTCGGAAGCCATCGGCTCCAGTGCCGCCTCGCGCAACCTGGCCTACGTGATCTACACCTCCGGCTCGACCGGCAAGCCCAAAGGCGTAATGATCGAGAACCGCAATGTCGTCAATTTCTTTACCGGCATGGACAGGGCTATCGGTTGCGACACAGGAGTCTGGCTGGCCGTTACAAGTGTCTCTTTTGATATTTCGGTGCTGGAACTTCTGTGGACCCTGACCCGCGGCTTTACCATGGTCCTCCACGGCGACGAAGGCTCTGCCACGATTGCCGATGAGATCGTCCGCCACCATGTGACGCACTTGCAAATGACTCCGTCCCTGGCGACGATGCTGACGCTGGATGCGCGCGCGTTTGCGGCTCTGGGATCGCTGCGGAAGTTACTCCTGGGAGGAGAGGCAGTGCCTGCCTCACTCATCCGCCATTTACGGGAGGTGTTCAAGGGCGAGATTCACAACATGTACGGGCCAACCGAGACCACCATCTGGTCCACGACCCATCCGGTGCTGGAGGTGGGGACTACGGTTTCGATTGGTCGTCCCATCGCCAACACCCAGGTCTATCTGCTCGATGCGGAGCTGAAGCCGGTTCCCGTGGGCGAAACCGGCGAACTGTTCATCGGCGGGGACGGCGTTACCCGCGGCTATTGGAACCGTCCCGATCTTACCGCCGAGCGCTTTCTCACCATCCCTTTGCTTTCAGATCAACGAATCTACCGCACCGGCGACTTGGCGCGCTTCCTCCCTGACGGGAACATCGAGTTCATGGGCCGCGCCGATTACCAGATCAAACTCCGCGGCTACCGGATTGAACCCGGCGAGATCGAAGCTGTCCTGGAGCAATGTCCAGGAGTTCGGCAATCCGTTATCGTGGTGCGGAAAAACAAAGAGAGCGACAAGCGCCTGGTTGCCTATGTGGTGGCCGATGCGACTGGAGCCGAGGCAGCAAAAGCTCTGCGGAATGCGCTGGAGTCGAAGCTGCCCGACTACATGGTTCCTTCCAGCTTCGTGTTTCTTCCGGCATTGCCTCTGACGGAAAACGGAAAGATCGATCGCAAAGCCCTGCTCAAGGATCCGGAACCCAGCCCTGCAGGCGGCAATGCCGGTGGCCAGGCAGTAAACGAAATCGAACGCGTCGTCGCCCGCGTGTGGCAAGAGGCGCTTGGAGTTCCGGCCGTCGGTATGAACGATAACTTCTTTGACCTCGGCGCGCATTCCCTTACGGTTGCCGAGGTGCAGGCCCGATTGCAGAATGCATTGGGGTGCGAGATCGCGCTCCTCGATCTCTTTCAATTCACCACGGTGAGTACGCTTGCCAACCATCTTGCCGGAACGCAGTCACACAGCCAGGTTTCTGAGCGCGCGCAGCGCCGCAAGTTGGGCCGCCAGCGCTAAAAGGAAAGTCATGAAGCCCTCCACGATTGCGATTGTCGGTATGGCCGGGCGTTTCCCCGGCGCACGCAACCTGTCCGGGTTCTGGCAAAACCTGCGGGATGGCGTCGAGTCCATCCGCGACCGCTCCGATGCCGAACTTCGCGCCGCCGGCGCAACGCCCGAGGAACTGTCCAGCCCGGAATACGTCAAGAGGGCTTCAGTGCTCGACGACGTGCCCATGTTCGATGCATCCTTCTTCGGCTTGAGTCCCAGGGATGCATCCATCATGGATCCGCAGCACCGCCATTTTCTGGAGTGCGCGTGGGAAGCCCTGGAAGACGCAGGCCATCCTCCCCGGTATTTCGATGGATCCATCGGCGTTTTTGCCGGGTCGGGCATGAACACCTACCTGATCTACAACCTGCTCGCCAACCGCCGCCTGCTTGAGTCCGCGGGACTTTTTCAGCTCAAGCAGACGGGCAACGACAAGGATGTACTGGCCACGCGGGTTTCCTACCAATTCGATTTGCGCGGTCCCAGCATCAACGTGCAGACGGCCTGCTCCACTTCGCTAGTCGCCATTCATCTTGCCTGCCAGAGCCTGCTCAACTTCGAGTGCGACATGGCCTTGGCCGGTGGCGTCACAATCGAAATCCCGCATGGTCTCGGCTATATTTATCGCGAGGGCGAGATTCTCTCCCGCGACGGCCATTGCCGCTCCTTCGACGCGGCTTCGAGCGGCACGGTCTTCGGGAGCGGCGTGGGTGTCGTTGTACTGCGCCGCCTTGAAGATGCGCTCGAAGACCACGATTCCATCCGTGCCGTCATCCTCGGCTCGGCCATCAATAACGATGGCGCGCGCAAGGTGGGTTATCTCGCGCCCAGCGTCGAAGGACAGGCTGAGGTGATTGCCGAAGCGCTGGAATTCGCCGGCATCGGCGCCGACGACATCTCCTATGTCGAGGCACACGGAACCGGAACGGTGGTCGGCGATCCCATTGAAGTCCGCGCGCTCACGCAAGCCTTCCGCAAATCCAGCGCCCGCAGCGGCTATTGCGGAATCGGGTCGCTGAAGTCGAACGTTGGTCACCTCGACGCGGCAGCCGGAGTCGCTGGTCTCATCAAGACCGTACTCGCGCTCCAGCACGCGCAACTGCCGCCCAGCCTCCACTTCCAGAATCTCAATCCGCATATCGAATTGAAGGACAGCCCGTTCTTCGTCAACAACCGGCTCACCGACTGGCCTTCCAACGGGGCGCCGCGCCGTGCCGGTGTTACGGCTCTCGGCATCGGAGGCACCAACGCGCACGTCGTCCTCGAAGAAGCGCCGCATCCGGCCCTCTCGCGCCAAGTCAGGCCGTATCAGCTGTTGACGGTCTCCGCAAAGTCCGGAGAAGCAGCCGACCAGGCATTCAGCAATCTGGCCGCCCATCTCCAGGCACACCCCGAGCTGAATCTGGCTGACGTTGCCTACACCTGCCAGCTTGGCCGGTACGCCTTCCCTCATCGCCGCGCGCTGGCGGTCGAGGACACCCGCGATGCAATCGCCGCGCTTTCGTCGGTGGGGAGCAAGCCGTTCGCTTCCGGCGTAGCTGCCAGGACCGCGCCCCAGGTGGTCTTCATGTTCTCCGGGCAAGGCTCCCAGTACGTCAACATGGGCAGGGAACTCTACCGGCACGAACCGGTTTTTCGTCAGACTCTCGATCTCTGCGCTCGGCAGCTTCAGAAACCGCTGGGCATCGATCTGATTCAAGCGATCTATCCGCCGGAAGATGAAAAGGCGGCGGCTGCCGAAAAGCTGAATCAGACCTGGCTCACCCAGCCCGCCCTCTTCTCCATCGAGTACGCGCTGGCCCGCTGGTGGATGTCCTTGGGCGTCCAACCTGCGGCCATGGTGGGCCACAGCATCGGGGAATACGTGGCCGCCTGTCTTGCCGGCGTCTTCTCTCTGGAAGACGCACTCGCATACGTCGCCTTCCGCGGACGCCTGATCTACGACCTTCCTCCCGGCACCATGCTCGCTGTTCCGCTCCCCGCCGCCGAGATTCCGCTCAACGGCACGTTGTCCGTTGCCGCCGTCAACAATCCAGGCATGTGCGTGGTCTCCGGGCCCACCGCTGAAGTCGTAGTGCTGGAAGAGAGTCTCGCCAAGCAGTCCGTCTCATCTCGGCATCTTTTTACCTCGCATGCGTTCCACTCTGCGATGATGGATCCCATTCTTGAGCCTTTTGAAAAGCGGCTCCAGGGGAGTGTGTTCCAGCCCCCGCGTATCCCTTATCTTTCGAATGTCAGCGGAACTTGGATCAAAGCCGAAGAGGCTACCGATCCTGCCTATTGGGCGCGTCACATTCGCCAGACCGTCCGCTTTTCCGACTGTCTCACGGAACTCTTCCGCCAGCCGGACACTATTCTTATTGAGGCTGGACCGGGTAATGCGCTTACCTTACTGGCTCGCCTGCAGGGCGGCGTCTCGGCAAAGGCATTCCAGTCTTTGCTACATCCCCGCGAGACCGCCTCCCATCTTCGCGGTGCGCTCAATACTCTTGGTCAGCTCTGGGTTTCGGGAGTGGACATCGACTGGGCGAAGCTGCACGCTCCCGGCTCCGTTCAGCGCGTCCTCTTGCCGACATATCCCTTTGCGCATCAGAAATTCTGGATCGAAGCGGATAAAGTCCAACCCTCGGCCGCAGCTGCCCAGCCAACTGCGCAGCCTGCGGAGGACGGCAAGGACCTGACCTTTTATCGCCGCATCTGGAAGCCTGCTCCACTCTCTCCTGCTTCCGCCCACGAACCTGGTTGCTGGATCGTCTTCAGCGACTCGCTTGGCTTGGGCGATCACATCGCTGCCCAGCTCATCGCCGGCAAACAGGATGTGATTCTGGTCGCCGCCGGTTCCAGCTATAAGCAATCGAAGACGGACAGATATACCGTCAGACCAAGTGTTCGCCAAGACTACGATGCCTTTGTTGCCGACGTAGTCGCAAGCGGGAAATCGCCCAGTAGAATCCTCCACCTCTGGTCCGTGGCGCCGGAGAGCGAAGAGACTCCGCTTGAAGAAACACTGGAGCGGAGCTTCTATAGCCCCCTCTATCTCACCCAGGCGTTGGCCGCTCAGGATCTCGCGGGGATCGACATCGCCCTCGTATCCAACCGCATGCAGCAAGTCTCCGATGAACCGGTCCGCAATCCTGCTCGGGCTGTGCTGCTTGGTCCGGCGCGCGTCATTCCCAAGGAACTCCCCGGCATCGCCTGCCGCGCCATCGATGTGGACCTCGGGAACGGCCATACCTGGACCGGCCAAATCAAGGAGTGTGCATCCCAACTCATCTCCGAGATGGCCTCCATCCGCTCTCAAGAGACGATCGCGTATCGCCTCGGTGAGCGCTTTGTCGAAACGCTCGATCCCTTCGCTCTCTCCACCGCGCCCGAGCGCCGCCGCCTGGAGCGCGGAGGCGTCTATCTGATCACCGGGGGATTGGGTGGTATTGGACTGGTTGTCGCCGAGCATCTGGCGCGTGAGTTCAACGCCCGCCTGGTTCTCATAAGCCGCTCCGCGCTGCCTCCCGAGTCCGAGTGGAATGCATCTCTGAGCAATGACCAGCAGTCGCCGGCCGATCACAAGAGAATTCGAAAGCTCATTGAGATTCGCTCCCTTGCCGGCGGCCTGATGGTTGCTCAGGCCGACGTGACCAATCTCAGTCAGATGCGGGACGTTGTCGCTTTGGCGCGAAAGCAATTCGGAAAAATCGATGGCGCCTTTCATGCCGCGGGCATTCTCGACGACGGTCCTCTGATGTTGAAGACCGCACAAAGCGCGGCGCGGGTACTCGATCCAAAGGTGCGTGGAACTCTGGTCCTGGAAGAAGTTCTCCGCGATGCGCCACTGAGCTGCTTCGTCCTGTTCTCCTCCATCAGCTCCATCTTTCCGCCCGCGGGTCAGGTGGACTATGCGGCCGCCAATGCCTTTCTTGACGCTTTCGCACTGAGCCGCAAAGATCCCGTGACCGTTGTGAACTGGGGCGCCTGGCGCGAAGTTGGAATCGCTGCACGTTCTGTCTCTCTGCATCCGTTGCTGGAACAGCGTCTGCTTGAAACATCCCGGAAGACTATCTTCGCTATCCAGCTTTCGATTGAGAAACAGTGGTTGCTTTCCGAGCACAGGCTGAAGACCGGCAAAGCGCTCATTCCTGGAACCGGTTATCTTGAAATGGCATTCGCCGCCTTCGCGCATGGCTCTTTCCACGGTGCGGTCGAGTTCCAGAATGTGTTCTTTCTAGCTCCGCTGACCTTCGACACCTTTGAATCCAGAGATGTGCGGATCAGACTTGAACGCCAGCAGGGAGCTGGAGTGGAGAAGGGTTCCTTCCGCTTCTCGATCTTTGCGCGAAATGGCGAGTGGGGCGAGTATTCAGCTGGCCTCATCGCGCCGTGCCCGGCGCATCCGGAGTCGCGTGTCGACCGTGCGTCCATTGTGGCTCGCTGCCAGCAACGCCAGGTTGTCTTCGACGAACAGCACCGGACTCGGCAAGAACACTATTTCGATTTCGGTCCCCGTTGGCACTGTCTCAAGCGATTGCACATCGGCAACCGGGAGGGTCTGGCCGAGCTTGCGTTGGACGAGAGGTTTTCCGCGGATTCCTCCAGGTTTCTCATCCACCCCGCACTGCTCGATCTGGCCACCGGCTGCTCGCTCTATCTGGTCGATGGCTACGAGTCCTCCAACGACCTTTATCTTCCGTTTTCTTACAAGAAGATGCGCGTCCACCGCCCCCTTCCTCCCCGGTGCTTCAGCCACATCCGTTCCCGCCAGGAGAATCTGCTGCATGGTGACGTGGAGACTTTCGATATCACTCTCTTTGACGAGCAGGACCAGGTGCTCGTGGAGATCGAAGGTTTCACCATGCGCCGCATTGACGATCCCGCCAAGGCCGCGGAGGAGAATCTGCACATTGCGCCTGCCGCTTTCTCCGCCGGCGAGTTCTCCGTTGAAGACGCCGATCCCCAAGGAATACAGCCTCGCAGCGGAGCCAGAGCTTTAACGCGCATCCTGAGGTCGAAGACGCCCCTCGCCGTGGTTGCTGTAGCTCAGGAGCTTGAAGACCTGGATGCGCGCAACTCCACCCCCTCGCCACGGCCAGTCGTCGCTACCGCCCCGCCCAGTGAAGGCGTGGAACGTACCCTCGCCGCCTGGTGGCAAGAGATGCTGGGAGTGGAGCGCGTCGAACTGGATGACGACTTTTTCGCACTGGGTGGTCATTCCCTTATCGGTGTCCGGCTCTTTGCGAAAATCAGGAAAACCTATCAGGTGGACCTCGAACTGGCCGTCCTCTTTGAAGCCCGCACTGTGCGTCAACTCGCGGAGTTGATTCGCAAATTACGGCAACCGGTCATTCTCGAAAAGAAAAGCTGGCCTTGCCTCATCGCCCTTCAGCCCCATGGCTCGCGTCCTCCCATCTTCTGTGTTCACGCTATCGGAGGAGACGCGCTTTTCTATGAGCGATTGGCAAGAGCCCTGGGGCCCTCCCAGCCCTTTTATGCCTTTCGGTCGATGCTCGTATCGCAGCAGAATATGCGCCAACCGACCATCGAGGAAATGGCGTCCGTTTACATCGAGGAAATGCGACGCTTTCTCCCGCAAGGTCCCTACCTGCTGGGCGGGCTGTCGCTTGGAGGACTTCTTGCCTTTGAGATGGCGCAGCAGCTCCATGCGCAAGGGGTGGAACCCGGTTTGCTCGCATTGTTCGATGCTTCCGTTCCTGGAAGCGATCAACAACTGGGGGCCAAGCTTCAGGCTTCCAGATTCTGGCAGGATCTTCACCACGAGGGCATACGATATTTGAAGCAAAAAGCCATCGCGAAACGGGATTACTGGGGAAGAAAGTGCCTTCGTCTTGTTCATCTTTCTGCCTGTTCCGGTTACCAGTACCTCGGCCGGCGGCTGCCCTTCAACCTTCGTTATGCTCTGATGGAAGAAATGCATGGCCGCGCTCTGAGTCGTTACACTTTCAAACCCTACCGGGGGAAGATCACGCTCTTCCGGGCCACCGACCCGCTTACCCAGATCCTTGGCAGGTCCAAGGACCCGATCCTGGGCTGGGCGACGCTTGCCCAAGGCGGGCTGGAGATTCATGACGTCCCCGCCGACCACACGAACATACTCCTCGAGCCCCATGTGCAGACCGTTGCAAAGGAGCTCACCTCAATCCTGTCGGGGCTCGAAACCAACGCTTCCCAAATGAAGCCAGTCGCGTAGACGCCATGAATGTCCTCTGGAATCAGCCGTTGGGGCTCACAACAAACTTGGGGCCGGAGGAACTCCACATTTGGCGGTCGGAACTGCGCTCGTCCCCCACCGGCTCGGACGCATTGAGTGGCCAGGAACGGGCGCGCGCAACAAGATTTCTTTCTGAGCCGGCGCGCAGGCGATATATCGCCTCACATTTAGCCCTCCGGGGGATTCTCGCCCGCTATTTCGAAACTTCTCCCGCTGCCATTCAATTCACCCAACTCGAAAACCAGAAGCCATATCTTGCAAACTCCGCCGGCTCGCGCACCGTCTCCTTTAGCCTGTCCCGCTCCGAGGATCTGTGCCTCGTAGCGGTTGCCAGCCACACCGAGGTAGGTGTCGATATCGAGTGTGACAGTCAGGGCAGCTTCGAGGCGGGGATGGCCGACCAGGTCTTCACGCCCGAGGAACGGGCCGCATTGGAGGCCTTCCCACCCGCGGAGCGTTTGCGTGCATTTCTGCTTGGTTGGACGCGGAAGGAAGCCTATGCGAAGTGTATTGGACTGGGACTCTCCGCGGATTTGACCCATGCCGAGGTCGGACTGAAGGGGGATGCGGCTCTGGTCCAGGGCGTTACTGTAGCGAGTTTTATTCCGCAGGGAGGTTTTCTCGCAGCTTGGGCTGCCCGGGAGCCGCTTCGCCCGTCGTTCTGGAACTGGACTTTTTAAGGAGCAGCCCGACTCGCCACGACGAGTTACGGCTAGGATGAACTGCGCCAACTCGCTAACTCGCAATTTCCGCGAAGCGGAAGCTAACTTGCTGATTTTGTTCATAAAAATCTTGATTCAACCTTTTTGTTCATTAAGAGGGCAACTGCATGAACATTTCCTGTTGCTCCAACTGATCCCCTTCGCCTCCGAAACGGAGGATCGAGGGCAATCTTCCCGTAGGGAAGATGTGAAAATAGCCCCGGGTGGAGCGCAGCGCAACCCTGGGAAACCGTTCCAACCGAATCGAGGCGCCCCGTAGGGCCGCATCGAAGCCTTTCTGCGACAAAGAATCGTGTTCATGCAATTTACACTGACTTGGAGTTTGATACATGAGATATCCAGGGGTCGTCAAAACGTTAACAGACAGAGGCTTTGGATTTTTAAGCGTCCCAAATCGACGCCAAGATTTCTTTTTCCATTCCAAATCGTTGAATGGTGTGGCGTTCGATGACCTCAAGACAAGCGACTATGTCGGATTCACCCTCGAAGAGCATCCGGAAAAGAAAGGTAGCTTCGCTGCAGAGGAAGTCAGTCGCGATTGGCCACCGGAGAATGAGTGGCCGGCCGAGCTTCGGAGTCGCGAGGAAGTAATTGAGGATTCCTCGGAAGAAAACAGCGAAAGCATCGTTGTAGCTGGGATGCGATGTTTTGCACAGTGGATTATCTCAGAAATTGCGCGCAATCCAAATGAGATCTATGAGGTCGAGTGGCGCACATTAGAACACGTGATTGCAGAGATATTCGATGGCTTAGGGTTTGATCTTGAGAGTACCGAAATCTTCATCTGAGTGTTTTAAGCCGCCAGGCGGTTTCCTTCGGTTCTGGATAAGTCAAGCCTGGAGCGGATGAATTTCACGAGGATTGAGGTATTAGTGTCATCCGCGAGAAAATCCGGAAGGATATTGCGCAATGCGATGGCCACGACCTGTTCCGAGGGTGCCAGCCCTGGTCGGATGGTGCGGATCCAAGATCCGAAAGATTGCCAGATCAGTTTGGGATGCGTTGCGGAGAGTATCTGCAGGAGGCCCTGTGCGATGATTCCGAGCTGGATGTGGCGATGGTAGGCGGCGATCTTGCGTCGGACAGCGTTTCGGTAAGCATCTGGTTTGCGGTGCAGGTACTGGTTTCCGCTGACCCGCCTTATGGGCGTCATGGCCGCCATCCAGAAGTGGTAGCTATAGGCGCCGATGATACGGAGCGCCTGCTTGAAGGACAGTTCGATCTTGAATCGCAGGCCATAGATGCGAATGATATCCAGAGGACACAGTGTCCTGTCGGTGGACATCAGCAGGATGGTGCCGCGACGAGGATGCGATACGGCGACGAATCGGACGAGGATGCCTATGGGTCGCCAGAACAAGTCGGCGGAGCGAAACCGGAGGGTAACCCCCTGTTCGCCATAGACGGGACTGGGCGCTTGCTGGAGTTGATCGGTCTGTCTCAGCAGAGCTGCGATCAGGATCTTGTTTCCGTACTTGGTGGGTCTTCCGCGAAGCCGCGGTCGATTGGCCGGCTGGGGTGAGGCCGGGAAGTAGGCCACGCCGTTGCTCTTGACCCGCGTGACGAGGTGGTTTCCCTTGGCCAGCAAACCGCGAACAGTCTTGCCGTTGGCGTAGTAGGCGTCTGCGACGAAGTAGAACGGCACCAGCAGTCCCAGAGAGTCCAGCAGCAGGATCATCTTGTCCAGCAGGGTTCGCTTGTCGCGGTTTGAAAACACGGTGCCTTCGTGGATGCGGCAGGCCAGGGGCAAGGCGAATACGCTGGCCAAGGCCTGAGTAAGCACGGCGACCGCCTGGCAGGAGTGGCCGAAGATGAACTCCGGCTTGGTCCTTGACTCGGATTGTTGATGCAGCTTCTTGACTCCGGGCATCTTCCGTCCTGCCTTGGCCACCTTGAGACCGTCGCCGACCAGAACGGCTATGCCGTTTACCCGCAGGATGCGGGGGTGAGCCTGAAGACCAGAGCACACCAGATGCGAGTGAGCTTGCTCAGATCCAGGGCCGGACTGTGGAAGAAGTCCAACAGCCGGTCGTAACAAGCCGGCTCCAGGCCCAGGGCGCGCACCGTGCTGGTTACCTACGTCTGGCGGCGGAGACGAGGACGATAAGCAAATTTTCAAAAGAAAATGTGCGGAACTTGTTTCCAATTTTGGAGGCATCTCGATAGACGCCGAAATGGTCTGGACACGAGCACAGACAGCGGTCGAAAGACAACTAGAGGAACATCCACAGATTATGGAATTGATTCAGCGACGGGCGACTGAATTGCGCCCTTTGTTTGGCTTGTAGCGGCGAAAAGCGAAGGCATTCTGACCTTACCCCCGCAAAACGTATCCCTTAGCAAGCTGTTCTAATGCGAAAGGGTAGCGAAGATGACGAAGGCAACGCGGGGACGGTACACGCCGGAGTTCAAGCAAGAGGCGGTGCGGCTTGTTGAGTCGGGCCAGAGCCAAGCAGCAGCGGCACGCAGCCTGGGAGTGGTTGAGCAGACCTTGGGCAACTGGGTCAAGGCGCACCGCACTGGAACCTTGAAGGGTGCCAGTAGCAGGCCGCTGGTAACCTCCGAGCAGATGGAGATCAGTCGTCTGCGTGCGGAATTGGCACGAGTGACGATGGAGCGTGACATCCTGGGAAAAGCGACGGCGTACTTCGCGAAGAGCCAGCGATGAAGTACGCCTTTATTCAGCACAACAAGCTGGTCTGGCCGATCTGTGTGCAGTGCCGGGTGCTGCTGGTGAGCGTCTCTGGCTATCATCAACACTTGGCGCGACGCGTGCATATAGCCCAGCGCCGCCATCTGAGCGACGAGGCACTGTTGGTTCACATCAGCGCAGTCTATGCGGAGAACCGCGGAGCCTATGGCTGGCCGCGCATCTGGAGGCAACTGCGGGCGCAGGACATTCGCGTGGGCAAACAACGCGTGCAGCGGCTCATGCAGAAGCACGGCATTCAGGCCCGAGGCAAACGAAAGTTTCGCGTCACCACTACCGACAGTCGGCACAACTTGCCGATAGCGCCCAACGTGCTTGATCGCAACTTCACTGTGGCCGCGCCTAATCTGGCGTGGGTTGGTGATTTCACCTATATCGCGACCGACGAAGGCTGGCTGTTTCTGGCTGTGGTGATCGACCTGTTCAGCCGTAAAGTGGTGGGCTGGTCGATGCGGCCCGATATGCAGCGCAACCTGGTGATCGATGCACTGGAGATGGCCTGGTTCAGGCGCAATCCCGGCAAGAAGACGGGGTTGATCTTCCATAGCGATCGCGGCAGTCAATACGCCAGCGAGGACTTCAGCCAGGTACTCAAGGAGCATGGCATTACGCCGTCGATGAGCCGCAAGGGAAACTGCTGGGACAATGCCTGCTCGGAGACGTTGTTCAGTTCGCTGAAGGTGGAACGCCTGCATGGCCAGCGCTTTCAAACAATCCGCGAGGCCAAGGATGAAACCATCGCGTGGCTGCTCTGGTATAACCGAACACGCATGCACTCGACGCTGAACTATGTCATCCCGATGCAGTTCGAGCAGGAGTGGGCCGATGCGATGACGAAGATCGCCGCATGAATGTTGAAGGCTTCAAGATGAGGCCGTGGAAATGACGGTTTATGGAAAGCCCGGAAAACGATAGTGCCGTTTTCCGCCCTTCCCACAAACCTTGGAAATCAATGAAGCCGATTCCCACATTCCCACCGCCGCGACTACGACAGGGATGAATGGAAATCCCCCAAAACCGGCAGGTTAAGGGATACGCATTCTGAGGGCAAGGTCATTCTTCGAAGACCGAGATGGAGGACTGATGACGTTCGGGATGGACTTGCGGGGCCTGAATGCGGAGCAGGTAGAGGTTGTCTTCACCTACCTACGTGAACCAACCAACTATGTGACGATTCAGGAAGTGCAGAAGGACTGCGTGAAGGTTGAGGTCGATGAAACACAACGCATGGTTCTGACCCTTAGCGGTTCCCTTGAATTCGATAGCGGATTGGCTGGTGTCAAACAGTGTCTCGCTGGCACGGTGGACGATGCATGTAGGCAGCGAAGCGACCTGTTCATGAAAAACGCAGACTACGGGTGGCTGAGCAGAATTTGGTACCCGTTCTGACCATCGGAATGAATCTTCTCTGCAAGGAGTGCTGAGCCTGCGCGTGTGTTGCGCGCTCCATGCTGATCCTGTTCTGTGACGCGACAACCGTACCAGCGGGATGGGATGTGGTTCACAGACTAAACCATGTGAACCAGGCGCTCGGCGGCGGAATGACCCCAAAAAGCCCAATAAAGTCGGGGGCTGGGAATGGGGGTTTGTGAACCACCGTGTGTGTGCCGCGTTCCTGTACCCAGCGCCACCGCCCGAAAGAGCCTTTCCGACTGAAGTTAACCCACATTTCCATTTTGAGCCGTAATTATGAAACCTTGGATCGTCGCCATCGTCAATGTTTATGAGGGTGTGAATGCGATGAAGACGCTCCGGAGGTCAGTACCCAATGGGTGAGATACAAAATCGACCGATTCTGACAGGCAAGAAAAGGCCTGAAACGGCTTCGGTAAGTCGTTGATTTCACGTTGGCGGTGATGACGGAGAAAGAGGACGTTTTTGACGGGTTCAGTGAGACCGTCATTTGGGGCTGGATTTGGGAAAACTGATTCTCCTGCCAAGTTTCAGGTGCCCCGGACGACCGACCATGGGCACGGATCTGAGATTTCGGCAGTCGAAACTTCCACTGGGGTGAGGACATCGTCCGGCCGCGATGGAGTGTTCGCGGCTTCCAGTCTCGCGTTCAAAGCATCGCTAACAAGGGGATCGATTGGGCCGCATGGGAAGGCAAACCCTGCGGCGATGACGGTTATCTGGCCGATGTGTACAACTTCCTGATGGCTGTGCCGTCGCACGAGCCCGCGATGCGGCAGCGTTTCCTCAAACCGCTGGCTGGCACGTAAAGGCCTGACGCTGTTTCATAATCTTCTGAGGACTTTCATGAAACAGGTTTCAGGGAATCGGGCGTGATTATTCTGGAAGGTAACCGCGCGTTGGGCAAGCCCTGGGAAATCCACTTTCCCGTAAAAATGAAAGGGGCTTTGGCCTCTGCGAAAGTGCTCCTGAAGAGGACGCATTTCCGCGGAGGCTAAAGCTGATCTTTCTTTACAGATTCAGACGCACGGGCCGATGCCCACATGCTTCAAACGAGCTACGGATGCTGCGTTTTCGCTGCGTTGGCAGCCGCCACAACTGCCTCGGCTGTGTAGTCCTTCTGTCCTGCGGGAAGAAGGCGAAGCTGGTAGGAGAACTTCGTCGGATCCGACCAGACGGCGTACTTCTCCAGCGGGCGCGGGCCACAACTGCTCGACCCAACTCCCAGCGTCCGCGTCGCCAGCATGAGCACCGTCGCGGTGCTCGGCGGCAGGTTCACCGAGTATTCGACACTGCTCAACTCCTCATCCGTGTAGGGAAGCGCGGCAGCCTGCATCAGCTTTCCTTCGCTCACCGCCAGCAGACCAGGAAGGCCGTTTCCGCCCAATGCCGCCCAGCGGATGTCTTCGTGGTTGCCAGCCTCCATCGGCTTGGAATACGGCGTCAACTGCTCACGCACCGTGCTCGTAAAGAGACCAACATCCGATCCGCGGTCGCGATCCGAGTAGTTTTCCATCGGTCCACGTCCCAAATACGTAAAGCGGTCGTAGCGCTTGTCCAGCAGCAGGCGAACACCGATCCGGGCCAGCGGAATCCGCGCTCCCTCGGCGGCAAATGCATTCTTCACCTGAATGCTGCCATCGCCGTTCACCGTGTAGACAGCCTTGTGAGTTGCCGACCAGCCATTCAGTCCCTGCAACTGGACTGCGGCTTCAACGCGCACCGAAGTGGGCGCAAGCTGAACCGCGTTGATGGCCAGCACCTTGGTCTGCAACTTGTTGACACCATACTTGACCCATTCGTCGTAGGCCCAAATGTCGTCTTTCTGGTGAGGAGCGCGCCACAGGTGGAGTTTGGGGCCGCCGCCAGGAACCAGCATCGGCATCTGATCGCGCGTAATCTGCGAGATTGCGCCTTGCGTTTTGTCAAAGGCGACACTGAACCGATCGCCCTGCACAGTGATCTGCTTTGCATCCTCAGAGAAGCTCACCTTGCCGCTGGCCTTTACGGTCAGAGCTTCGGCAGGCTTTCCGAAGGGCAGCTTGAACTGCGCCGTGGCGACTTCGTAGCCGCTCTTGGCCCAGAGCTCCGGCTTGGCCAGCACGAAGGAGATCTGCAGGAAATACTCGCGGCCCGGCTTCGGCGCAATGGCCTTGAAGGGCACATGAACTTCCGCTGTAGCTCCGGGAGCCAGATCGAGCGCAGGCATCGTCCCCTTGTCGATTTCGACGCCATCCTCGCTCACGCTCCACTGAATCGCAAACTTGTTCAGATTGAGAAAGGCATAGCGATTGCGAATCGAAATGGTTCCATGCTCCAGGTCGGCAGCATTGAAACTGATCCACTGATAGGCGCGCTTCAGCTCAGGGTAGTGCGGCTTGGGCGAGCGATCCGAGAAGACAACGCCTTTGTGGATGAAGTATTTGTCGTTGGGATAATCGCCGAATCCGCCACCATAGGCGATGAAGGGATGCTTGGGATCGCGGCGATTCCACAAGCCTTGATCCTCCCACTCCCAGATTGCTCCGCCCATCAGCTTCGGATACTTATCGAAGAGGTCGTTGTAGTCGCCCACCGAACCCATCGAGTTGTTCATCGCGTGCGCATACTCGCACAGGTAAAATGGCTTGGTGCGATTCGGCTCGTTGGCTGCCCTCTCCAGGTCCACCACATTTGTGTACATGTGACTCTCGACGTCGGCGACCAGTTTGTCACCGCCGCCGAAGGGCTCATAGTGCGTCGGGCGGGTCGGATCGATCTTCTTCACGGTGTTGATCGCCGTCACGAAGTTGCTGCCGCCGCCGCATTCGTTGCCCATCGACCAGATCACCACGGAGGGATGGTTCTTCAGGTTCTCGGTGTTGGCCACATTGCGGTCCACAATGCTCTTCTCGTAGCGCGGCTCGTGATCCAGAATTCCGTAGTCGCCGTGACACTCCACATTGGCTTCCGCCACCAGATAGATTCCGTACTGGTCGGCCAGCTCGTACCAGCGCGGATCGTCCGTATAGTGCGAGGTGCGCACGTGGTTCGCATTGACCTGCTTCAGCAGTTCCAGGTCGCGGATCATGCGTTCTTCTGTCACGTAATGGCCCGTGTCCGGCCAGTTCTCGTGACGATCCGCGCCCTTCAGCTTCACCGGAACTCCATTGATCATGAAGACCGCATCCTTGATTTCGATCTTGCGGAAGCCGACGCGCGTTGAAAGCAGTTCTTCGGGCTGCTTGTTCCTGGTCAGCGTCAGAACCGCTGTGTATAGATTCGGCGTCTCCGCGGTCCACTTCGCCGGATTGGAAACGGAAATGCTGACGGAGACAACCTGCTCCTCTCCTGGTTGCAGTGCAGGCACATCGACGGTCGCCTGGCCACCGTTGACGGGCTTTTTGTCCAGCGTCACCAGTTCGACATTCAACTGCCGCGCGGGCTCAGCCGTATTCGAGTAATTCCGTACCTTGGCCGTGACCTTCAACGTAGCGTCGCGATAGGCGGAGTCCAGGTCGGTTACTACCGCGAAATCCCGGATGTGCTCCTGCGGCGCGCTCCACAACGTCACATTGCGGAAGATGCCGCTGAGCCGCCACATATCCTGGTCTTCCATGTAGCTGCCCGAGCTGAGCCGATAGACCTCGACCGCCAGCACGTTCTTCTGCCCGGCCTTGACGTAGGAGCTGATGTCGAACTCGGCCGGGTTGCGGCTATTGACGCTGTAACCGACCTTCTCGCCGTTCACCCACAAGAAGAACGCCGAGTCCACGCCGTCAAACTTCAGAAAGATGCGGCGGCCGTTCCAGCCCGCGGGCACTTCGAAGTCCCTGCGGTAGCTGCCCACCGGATTGCGCTCCTTGTAGGCGGTGTATTCCACCGGCGGCTCGCCCATCACCTTCGGCCAGTCGCTCTTGAAGGGATAAGTGAAGTTCGTGTAGATCGGGGTTCCGTAGCCCTCAACTTCCATATTCGAGGGCACGGGAATTTCCTTCCACGCGCTCACGTCGAAATCCGGCTTGTAGAAATCCACGGGACGCTGCTCGGGACGCGGCACCCAATGGAACTTCCACTGGCCGTTCAGGCTCTTGGCCCAGGTGGAAGACTTGCGATCCGCAGCCAATGCCTCGGCGCGATTCGCGTAAGGCATCAGGGTTGCGTGATAGGGTTCCTTGTTGATGCCTAAAACCTGCTCGTTCTCAATCTCTGCGGGAACTGGCGCTTGACCGGCCAGCAACGAAGGAGCCAAGGTAAGAGAGGCAAGGAAAAGCCACAAAAAACTACGGCAGAAACGCATTTTAAGCTCTGCTCCTGATGTCTCAAAGACATCTTGTTCAGGGATTTGTTGGATGAAAACCCGCGCCTTAACCACCACATGGCACCGGGAGGAAATTGCGTAATTCGCATTCGCTCCGCGTCGGTGTGCGCCGGAAAAGCAACCGACGACTGCGAATCAGATTGCACCAGGATCTTGCCAAAAAGCGCCAAAACTGAACGCCCCAGAGTGCCCTGGAAGCACCTTGCGATTCTTCCGTAAAGCTTCAGGTGCCTCCAGACTGACTCCGATTTGGAATGGCTGGGCGTTTTTCAACAATCTCCCACGCGCGGTTCGTTTGTCGTCTTGTTGTTGGTAGCATTATTTCTTAACAGCTTCCTTGTGCACAAGCCGCATAGACACGCGCATGATTGCACAAAAACACTGAACCGGGTTCCATTGAAACAAACATGAGTTGAATTTGAAAGGTGCAATACGGAGCGCAAGGGGTAAGTAATTTAGAATCACCTCCCAGCGGTGTGTGCGGTATCCTTCTTGTTCTTTGTACCGATGGTGCAGTACCTGACTCTTGAAAACATAAGATTCTTCAAGTTTGCAGACATTTTCAGACTTCGATACCTTTCTTTAGGAGAATTCCATGAAGTTTCTTTGCCTTGCGCTTCTCGTGTTGGCAGCTATGCCCACTGCGGCACAAACGACATCCCCTTCCGCCCGCACCTGCTCCGCCGCCGAATTGCAGGAGCAGAAGAACAAGTTCGCCGACTGGCCCGATTACAAGCACTATCGTTCCGCCAATGCAGCTCTGTCCGCTCCCGCACCGGGAGAGAAGCGGGTTGTCTTCTTCGGTTCCTCGACCACGGAGTTCTGGGGAAAGCGGCCTGGGTCGGTCTTCTTTCCGGGAGAGCCTTACGTGAATCGCGGCATCTCCGGCCAGACCTCTCCGCAGATGCTCCTCCGTTTTCAGCAGGATGTGGTGAATCTGCATCCGGCTGCCTTCGTTTTCCTCGGCGGCTCGAACGACATTGCCGGCAACAGCGGCCCGATCCCGCTCGAAGACACCGAAGCCAACATCAAGTCGATGGCTGAAATTGCCCAGGCCAACGGTATCAAGGTAATTCTCGCCTCGCAGATGCCCACCACGGATTATCCCTGGAACCAAGGCATTCATCCCGCACCGGCTCTGCTAGCCCTGAGCGCCTGGGAGAAGGAATTCGCCGCCGCGCATGGCTATGCCTACGTGGACTACTACAGCGCACTGGTCGGTCCCGACGGCAATTTCCGCCCTGGCCTCAGTGAAGACGGCGTGCACCCGACTGCCAAGGGCTACGAGGCGATGGCCCCGGTGGTGGAAAAGGTCTTTCGCGAAGTCCTCGGACGCCCCTAGGAACTTGTTGAAATAGGTACCTGCTTTGCGCCGAAGGTTGACTGTCAATCGTCTAACAGACATGCGTGGAGACGAGCGGATTCAGGACGGGATGT
>Ga0255356_1000202_pt1 | contig 41440 bp, 39 predicted proteins | sample HBST100metaG_FD_189944 | JGI IMG/M metagenome (GOLD analysis project Ga0255356, IMG submission 189944) | Peat soil microbial communities from Stordalen Mire, Sweden - H.B.S.T100 | ecosystem: Environmental > Terrestrial > Soil > Wetlands > Peat | place: Sweden: Norrbotten County, Stordalen Mire...
ATTTTGGATATGGCGTCGGCGATGACATGGACGACCTGCTTGCAAAATACGCCCGCACCTAACTGATCCTCCCAACCGGTTCAGGCTCGCACAGACATGCTACGCAGCCTTGCCGGAAACTCACGGAGTTCTGCCGGTTGGCTCGCTAGCCTGCGCGGTCGAGATTGGCTTCGTGGCGACGGCAAGTGGCCGTAATAACTTGGCAGATTTAGGTCGGTCGCTTGCCGCGACAGCCCTTTGAAATGCGTGAACGGCACGTTCCACTTCCTCATCTCGCCTCATGTACCAGTCCGTGGACCAGATGCGATGGAATGTCCAGCCGAGGTTTTCGAGTTGCTGCTGTCGAAGCCGGTCGCGGTCGCGGGCCGTATAGCTGGAGTGGTACGTCGCTCCATCGCACTCGATGGCCAAGACGAACTTGCCAGGTTTGGTCGGGTGACAAGCTGCGAGGTCAATCCTGAACTTGGAGCAGCCGACTTGCGGGACGATCTGTATTCCTTTGGCGCAGAGCGCATCATATACGTCTGCCTCGAAGTCGTTCATGGGTTCGTTGGTCAGCTCTCCATGAGAAAGCAGTTCGCCACCTGAGCTGGCATATTGGAGGTAGTTTTTCAGGAACTCCAATCCTGTACCCGGCCTAACTTGAGTGCTATTGATGTCGCTGGATACGAACGAAGAGACGACGATGACCTGTTCCTTCGCGCGAGTGGCGGCGACGTTCAGGCGACGACGGCCTCCGGCAGACATGATCGGCCCAAAGCGCAACGGCAGGTTTCCGGCTCTGTCTTTCCCGTAGCCGACGGACAGAATGATGACATCCCGCTCATCTCCCTGTACTCGCTCCAAATTCTTCACAAAGAACCGCTCCGGCCTACCCGTATCAAAGAACTCCGCCAGTTCGGGGTAACGAACCATCTCTCGATCTAGGAGAGCCTGAATCCGGTTGGAGTGTTTGATGCCCATTGCGATGACGCCTAGCGTCCGACCTGGGGTGGTGCGTGCGTGATGAAGAACCAGCTCAACGACCTTCTGTACCTCCCCACCCGAGCTGTCCTCTTGGCCATCCGAATTCGGGATGTAATCCACAAAGACATGGGACATTGCGGTGGTTCCGCCCGGCCCCGGAAAGGTGACCAGCCGGTCATCGTATATATGGTGATTTGAGAATGAGATGAGAGATTCGTCCCGGCTTCGATAGTGCCAGTTCAGATGAAAGCCCTTGACGAACGGGATCATCATGTCAAGCAAGCTCTCGTAGGCGGTGGCGTCACCATCTGCCTCGTCGTCCTCATCAGCCGCTGCAAAGAATGTGCTGGGTGGTAATTGCTGGTTATCTCCTGCAACGATGACGTGCTTGCCCCGAAGGATTGCTGGCACTGCATCCTCTGGAAGCACCTGCGAAGCTTCGTCGAAGATGACATAGTCAAAGGTGCCGATCGTAGTGATGAGCTGACAGACCGACAGGGGACTGGCCATCCAACACGGGCATACGGCAGTCAGGACTTCCGTAGCTTGGGCGAAAACTTGACGGAGCGGCTTGTGTTTGCGGCTCTTGGCCGCCTCACCCCTTATCAAGGTTTCCTGTTCAGGGAAGCGGTTCATGGCTGCAATGGTGCGCTCCGCATGGACACGCCGCACTCGGTCTGCCGCAAGTTGCAGTCGGGTCGAGTCCAGTCGTTTGAAATCGTCAACATACCGGTTATGCGTCGAGCCTACGAACCCGCGAACGCTTGGATCATTGATCGCTACCGAATCCAACGTGGACTTGAGCCAGACGTACTTGAATAGCGCGGCCCATTGGGCAGAGTGCCTCCGCGTAGTCCGGATATCATCCACAATGCGTTGAACGCCCTGCGAGTAAAGTTCCTGCTCAATCTCGCACAACCGGCGAATGCGATACGGCGTCGTGGTATCGGAAGAAAGAGCAGAGACCTTCGCAGTAACGGCGGAAAGTTCTGCGTCATCCCAACTCGCGTTGCAGATCGTCCCCAGCGTGCGCAGCTCTGCCTGGGCTGTCTGATAGATTTCTTCGCAAGCCGCCGTCTCCGGGACGTTTTTTGGCGTCGAGTTCGACCCGGACCACTCCTGCCACTTCTCCTGTGTCTCTTTCGCCTTAGTCAGTTCCCGGAAGATGACTGTCCCCGACGCCTTCGCACCCCGCCTGAGCCCTATCGCCCTCTTGCAAGCTGCTTTGTACTCTCCGTTGGTGAGTCGAAGCCACACACCCCGAATGCCGCTAACCTGGCTGGGGCTCATTGCGGCCAGCATTTGGTTGGCCTCGGTGAACACCTCAGGTACGTATGCGGCGAGTACGTGATCGGCCTGCTTGAGAACCCTTAGGAACTCATCCGTCTCCACCAGTGTCTTAGGGAGCCGGAGCCCTGATGACTCGGATGTTCGATGGAGGCACTCTATGAGGCTGGGAATGATTTCGTAGTTGAGACGACCTGCCAAATCGACCGCATTCTGTACGGCTTGACCATCCCTCAGTTCGACACCAGTCCAAGGCGAGGGATCGCTCCGGTTGAACAAAGTCTCAAACCCCGCCGCCTCGCCAAGCAGATCAAGCGTTCGCTCTGCGCACTTGGGCGTGATCTGCATCAAATCCGGTCCTCTCCAGCGCAGTTGGGAACTGACGGTGGAAGGCAGGCGCAGGAGAGCGCCCTGCATTGCATAGACCGTCTGTTCTGTTGGTGCGTGGACCGTATGCATCCTGACATCATGCCGATTCAGTTTGTTCCGTCTGTCGACGAACTGCTCGTGGACGACTTCTGGGACTGGTTTACCCGCCTCTCGAATGCTGCTGAGTGTCCTGGCTACACGCTCCATGACCTTCTTAGGCGTCTGTTCGGCTCCGTGAAGGTCTATAGCCAGATGGTCGAGTCCGACCGCTGTAAGCCGGTTCATAACGACTTCCAGTGCGGCACGTTTCTCCGCAACAAACAGAATCTTCTTACCGTTCGCGGTCAGTGTTGCAATGAGATTGGTGATCGTTTGGCTCTTACCCGTCCCTGGAGGTCCATGCACGACGGCACTCTGTCCGGCACTGATGCCAGCGATTGCACACTGCTGGCTTGAGTCCGCTTCCACGACCGCAAATTCGTTATCCGGCAGGATCGTGTCAAGGCAGGTTGGGTCCGTCTCGATCTGGGAACCACCCAATTTCTTTCTGGCCGCATTATCGCCGGCAATGGCAGCGACGACATCATTGGCCAATAGCTCAGCCCGGCGATTCTCCAGATCCCGCACCATTGCGAGTTTCTGAAATGAGAAGTTGCCGAGCACCGCGAACGGCTCGGCTTTGAAGCCTGGCAGCTTGTTTGCCAGTACATTCAGAAAGTCCAACACGGTTTGGAGGTTGACTGTTGCTTGTGGCTCATCCGCCTCTGCATCATCCATCGTCTCCGTGTCATCCCCATCCGAATACAGACTTAGAAGCACTTCGGCGGTAAGGGGCAGGCTTAGCTCTCTATTGAAGACGTGCAAAAGAACTGGGTTGACCTCGATCTCTCCCGCAAGCTCGACCTCTGTCGCCTGGAGGTCCTGTCCTTTGAGCTTCAGCCCTATGGGGACGAGGAGCACAGGAGCAATGGGATCTCGTCCGCCATCATCGGCGGTCCATGTACACCTTCCGAGCGCGAGATAGAGCGTTAATAGGCCCTTCTCTTCAAGGTTCTCCAAGCCCTTGCGAGAGATCGCACGGATGGATGAAATCTTGTCCTGGTCGCTTGCCACGAGTTCAGTGATTGCTACTGATTCCCCGTCACCCAGGAACTCCATCAACCTTTGACTGACGGGAAGCTCAAGTGTCCCGCTGGCTGTCTGCTTGTAGAAGAGGAGATTATTGCGGCGTGAGAGGTCAATGAGACGACTCGTCCAGCCGACCCGGGCAGCGTCGATCAGCGTCTCGCGCAAAAGACTCTCGGGTGTTCGGGCACAGCTGGCCGAATTCTCGACTGTTGGCATATCGATCGGAAGCACCACTATAGCGCATCGGAATGACCCAAGGGTTGATTCTTGGCGCTAGGGAATGACGGCACTGCCTGGCGGCGAGGAGTGTGGTCACTGTGCGTCAGGGGGGGGGCCGGGCGAAGCCGTATGTAGCGGTGCAGCGGTCCCTCGTGACGTATGGTCATCTCCCCATCCTTCTTCAACCACGCGATCACAACCGAGATGACGGTGCACCCTGTAGACCCCTCAGCGCCTCAATTTGGAGGATTGTTCGGTCGTCAGACTCAGCCACACAGCGCCCGTGCCCATCGTTAGACCTTTCTGATTGCTTTGGCGGCCGACGAGGTTGAACTCGGCTCCCCACATCTGTGGATGACACGCCTTGAGTATTCGCCTATTCTTCTCCCATGTCAATGCACTACTGCCAACAGGGAGCGGTCAAGCCAAATGTCTACGTGGTGACGTGCAAGAAATGCACCCGCAGCATCCCAGCCGGCGCTCAGGAGTTCCCCACAGGCAATCTGGTGGTCCAATGCTCGCTGTGTGGTGAGTTGCGCCGCTACCGGCCCTCAGAGGTGTATCTGGGCTTCCCTGACAGCCATCTCGTACAGCAACAGGTGTCCGTCACGCGGAGACCGAAGGGCGAATGGTGAGCAGCGCCACGGGTCTTGCTCAACTTCCAACACTGTGGGGGATGGTGGAGCGTCCATTTCGTAGAGACCGATTGTGGACGCTGATCGGCCCGGCTAGGGTGGGAATCCAGCAGGGCCCTGCCGTGGTACGCTTTCGACATGTGCGGGCGCTACTACCGAATCGCCGACAAGCAGACGATCGTTGACCACTTCCATTCCCCTGCGGCAACCAATGAGCCGTTTCCGCCCGGCTACAACATTGCACCCTGTACCACCCAGCCCGTCATCCGACAGGGCCGCGACACTGGAGCCCGCGAGCTGGTCGGCATGCGCTGGGGCCTGGTTGGCTTCGGCTCCCAAGGTCCAGATCCCAAACGCTCCACCTTCAACGCCAGGAGCGAGAATCTCACCAAGAGCAACCTCTGGCACGTCCCACTGCACAAGCGCCGGTGCCTCGTGCCCATCTCTGGCTATTTCGAATGGCGCAAGCCCGACAATGTACCCTTCCGCTTCACTCTACGGGACGAGCCGCTGTCTGCCCTCGCTGGCTTGTGGGACGCCTGGAAGAATCCGGCTGGCGACTGGTTGCAGAGCTTCTCAATCATCACCGTGAAGGCCAGTGCCGCAATGAGCACCATCCACGATCGCATGCCTGCCATCCTGATGCCCCCTGAGTACGATCAGTGGCTCGATCGTGGCGAGACCGAGCGGCCGCCCACCCACCTGCTCCGTCCATACCCCGAGACCACACTCCAGATCCACCCGGCAAACCCCAAGGTCGGAAACGTACGCAACCAGGGCGTCGACCTGCTCGACCCCCCCCCGTAGGCGCGGCAGTCAACCAACCCGTTCCAGTAATCCTAGACCGTTGTTTCAGTGAGAAGTGTTCGTCTTCATCGGACAGAAGTCCCGTCCTGAGCGGAATTGCCTCATAATTTGCTCTTTTTGACATCATCGTCACTGTGTCCTACGCTTCTGACAAAGTCCCCTGGCCGTCAAATTCGATATCGAGAGTAATCTCAAAGGCGACTGGTTACACGCCTACAACGTCAAGTAGGCGTTTTTGATGGATGATCCCGTGACCGATGTTCCTACCACCAACGCGCCTCGAATCCACCGCCTGAGCATCGAGCGTTTTCGCGGAATCGAGAACCTCACATGGCATCCCGAGAACGGCGTAAATATCATCCTTGGAGGCGGCGACACCGGAAAGACCACTATTCTTGAGGCAATTGCGCTTCTTCTCCATCCCGCCACGAGCCCCGTCCTGACCGATGCGGACTATTGGCAAAGAGGGGTACGGGGCGGATTCAGCATTGAGGGCGTATTTTCCTTGCCTGCTTCGTGTGGGGTAAGCGAACAGCCCAAGCACTTCTGGCCGTGGCAGTGGGACGGTAAGAACCTATCCGTTCCGAGTCCAGACGGTGGCTCGCTCTTCCATTCAACCTACTTGCCTGTTTATGTCCTTCGAGTTCGCGGGACAGACGACTTTGACCTCCTATTCGAGCTTGTTCAACCCAACGGCGAAGCGGATGGGTTGGGTATTGGCCTTCGGCGTCGAATCGGCCTTGTTCGTTTGAGCGGTGACGATCGCAATGATCGCGATCTTCGCCTCGTCCAAGGATCTGCGCTCGAACGGTTGATCGACGACAAGACGCTCCGGGCAAAGCTCGGCAGCAAGTTTGCCGAAGAAAATGTAGATGCGGAGCTCGCGCTGGACGCCCAAAAGAAGCTCCAGGAACTGAACAAAGCATTTCAAGCGCGGCAGCTCCCGAATGGCCTTGGGTTGGGGTTAACCGGAAGCCAGGGTATTTCGCTCAATGCCCTGATTGGCCTCACAGCCGAGAAGGACGGCGTCCATCTGCCGCTATCGAGTTGGGGAGCTGGCACCCGCCGGCTGTCCGCGCTTGAAATCGCCTCCGCTCATCAAGGAGAGAATCCAATCACACTGGTCGACGAGATTGAACGAGGACTCGAACCATATCGTCAACGGGATTTGATGCTGAGGATTCAGGAGGGGCAATCCCAAGTATTCGTGACGACGCATAGCCCCGCAGCACTTCGGGCAGGCTCGAAAGCAACCGTCTGGTATTTGGATGCAAAGGGAAGAATTGGAAAACTCCCGAGTAAAGGAATCGTGCATCAGCACCGAGAACGAGATCCTGAATCCCTGCTATCTCGCCTCGTAATCTTTACCGAAGGCAAGACAGAGTTCGGTTTCGTTCACGCGCTACTGAAAAAAGCCATTGGGCCGAATCTTTTGCAACATGGCATTTGGATCTCGGACGCGGAGGGTCATGACAAAATACTTGAGTTGCTCGATACATTCGGGAAAAACCATTTGGCCTGTGGGGGCTTTGCGGACGAAGAGCGCGTTAATAGTGGGCGATGGGCGTGCTTGAAGAACGCACTCGGGAATCTCCTCTTTCGGTGGAAATCGAGCTGCACGGAATCCGAGATCATCGCTCTTGTCCCAGAGAACGGGCTTAAACAATTGATCGACGACCCGACCGGCGAGAAATCCGGCGATCGCAGGCGTACCCTTGCGTACCGACTCGGGATTTCTGAAAAGGATTTCGATTCCCTCAAGGCAAAATCTCCCGACATACGGAAGCTCGTTATCGAGGCAGCAACAGGATTTGCGCCAAACGATCAGGGACTCGACGAGAGCACAAAGAAGACCTACCGAAAGCATTGTCAATGCTGGTTCAAATCACATGAGGGCGGAGAGGAGCTTTTGGAGAAGGTCTTTGCACTGGGCGTTTGGCCGCAATTGAAAAATCAACTGTTGCCGTTTGTAAATGCGGTGCGCACTACCTTGTCGCTTCCTGAAATCCAGGATCTTTCATAACCATGAGCGACGACTCAGTGCGTTCGGCACTCCGGTCATCGGATCAGCTCGTGGTCGTAGAAGCGCCAGCAGGGTGCGGAAAAACATACCAAGGCGCCGACTACGCACGCGATGCCTCAATGGAAGTGGGCAATGGACGCGTGTTAGTTCTTACTCACACCCACGCCGCAGTGGATGCGTTCGCGGACGGAACGAAAGACCGCCAACGGAACGTCGATATACGGACCATCGATAGTTTACTAGTGCAAATTGCGTCAGCATATCATACGGCCATCGGATTTCCTCCGGACGTAGGAGCCTGGGCGTGCAGCCAGCCGGATCGATATGGAATCATAGCTGAGCGAGTGGCGTCGCTTCTGCGCGATTCGAGGATCGTCTCGCGTTCTCTCGTGGATCGCTATCCCGTTGTCGTCTGCGACGAACATCAAGACGCGACATCGGATCAAGAGACAGCAATACTCGCCCTACACGGTGCTGGCGCGCGTGTTCGTATATTTGGCGACCCGATGCAATGGATATTTGGAGGGCGCGGCAGGCAGGCGAAGAATGTGGACGCCGGGCGCTGGAACGATCTGATATGCAAGGCTGACCGCTTTGAACGCCTGGACACGCCTCATCGGTGGGAAAACGGAGCTATTGAGCTCGGCAAGTGGATATTAAACGCGCGAAACAATCTCTCGGCGGGAGACAGAGTGGATCTTCGCCCGCCCTGGCCTCCTGGTCTCAAGGTGTTAATTGCCGATAATGTATCCGCACGCCCCTCTGGATATCAGATTGCTGACACGCAAAGCGCGGCAATATATCAAGCAGCACGCGCGGCCAATCCCCTGCTCGTATTGGCCGCCTACACGGAAACGACCAAAGCGGCACATGCATTGTTCAACCGAAGGTTGATTTTATGGGAAGGCCATGTGCGAGATTTCCTCCCGAGCCTCGTAACGGCTATGCGACAACAGCAGGGGAATCCCCAGAAGATCGGAGAAGCGGCCGTAGACTTCCTTGAAAGTGTGACCACTGGATTCACTCGAAGCAATTTCGGTAATCGACTATTGCAAGAACTAGGGGAGGGCTGTTCCCGAATCTGCCGAGGCAAACCTGCACGACTGCAGGAACTCGCCAGCTTAATTCTCGCCCAACCCAACCATCGGGGCGTTGCTGCGCTTTTCACGCGATTGGAGCACCTGCAAAGGGAAGATCAAAGTTTCTCCTCAATCTGCTTCGATCGGCGGCGCGAATTTTGGGAAGCTATCAAGGTCGGCGATTTTGATGACGGCGATGAGGGATTAGCAGAATTGACTCGTCGGCGAACCTACGCGCACTCTTCCGTTCCGCTGAGAGCCATAAGCACGATTCATAAAGCGAAGGGACTTCAGAGCGAGAACATCATGATTATGGCCTGCGATGGCAAGCACTTCACCGATAATTGCAAAGCACGATGTGAACTCTACGTTGCGATGAGTAGGGCGCAGAAAACATTGACAATTGTCGCGTCCGCCTCGAATCCCAGCCCCCTCGTCGTCCTCAACTGAGATCTTCACATAAACCATGTACACGTTATTGTGCGGAAAGAGCGGATTCTCCCCATCCCGGCCAGTGCTATACATAGAGATAGTTCTTAGCGGCTAACCTGTAGTCGTTGTGAGTTCTCCTTACTTCCCTAACGAGACAGTCAAGCTGTTCCTCAAACGCGCGATACTTTAGCGCCGACTCAAGTTTGCCATCGCCATCGCGATCATCATTGAGTCTCGGATACATGCAGAGTTTTAGATCGTTGCCAGATTGGTGCTCAGGATAAACAAAGAAATTGCCTCCAAGAAATGCCAGCAATTGATTCAAGGCGCTCTTGAAATCCACTACCTTTACTGAGAGCATTGAATCAAGATACTGATTGCCTACCTGCGAGAAAAAGTATGTGAACGCGCGTAGTTGCCGAGACTCTGACGACAAATATGAGTCGTCGGTCTGAAGAGAATCAAGAATCTCGATCAGAACATTGTCGGGGAGTATTCCAATCCCCTCCCTAAACAGACGATCATCATGCTGTCTCACTTCAGGTTCCCATCGCTGCTTGAGACTCTCATTTTTCTTTAGTAGTTCATCGAATTTCCGCTTCGAAGCGTATCCGAGGAAGCCGATGAGAATTGACATACCGGACATTATCAGCACAAACCAGAGCTGCACGGGGGCGGAGAATACGGTCTTCAGCCATTGCTGAGAGAATGGCGAGTGCAATTTCACTCCGGTATACCATGCACCCCAAAGCATGAACAAAAAGCTGCAGATAATCGTGATGAGCACTGGAATTAGCACCGTATCCCTGAGCCACTTTTTCATAGGCTCAATAATATCGGTTATCTGCATTCGTTCGGGGCCCCAACTCTCGATTCTGAAATGGGTGCATCGCGCGATGGCGCGAGCGCTCCCGCCCATCCAGTCTTCGAGACGCTCTACGCCGCCCCAACCACCATCACGCGCGCCGCGCCTATCGCCGCCGCGCGCGGACTGATCTCGATCACCACATCATGCTCCAGGGCCGTAGCGAAGTGCATCAGCCGCTCCACCGAGAACCCCTCCAGCTTGTATCCCTTCAGCGCCGAGACCTTCGGCTGATTCACTCGGCGACTCCCCTTGTTCTAAGCAAAGGATGCGCGCTTGATCTTCTGGCGGAAGTCCTCTCCCTGCATCTCCACCACCAGGCACATCTCCTGTAATCGCGAGCGCATACGTTCGCCAATACGGTCGCCCAGCGTCTCTTCGCGCATCGAGGCTCGGAGTTGTCCGTTTGAGCCCGGCTCGACGCCCAGCGGGGCGATGTTTGCGTAGTTTGTGGTGATGATGGTGGTACGACGGTCGTTGTAGCGCGAGTTGAGTACCTGTGCCACGGTATCCCACACCCATTCGCTTGGCTTCGCCGCGCCGAGTTCGTCCAGTACAAGGACCTCCGCATTGCAGATGGGGCGAAGTATCTCCATCTCGGTCGCCTGGACGCCTTGGTTGTAGCTGTTCTGGACTTCCTTCAGCAGCTCGCGATAGTCCCAGAAGAGACCGGAGGCACCACGTTCCGCGATCACGGCTTGAAGGATGCCGACGGCAAGATGCGTCTTGCCTACGCCGATCGAGCCAGTAAGCAGTAACCCAGTTCCACCACTTTCGATGGGATAACCCTCAACGAACTTTCGCGCCCTCATATGCGCTGCGGCGAGCGTCTTATTGACTCCGCGGAATGCACTCTCGTAGCTGTCCAGTGAGCAGTGCTCGTAGCGTTTGGGTATCCGTGCGCGTTCGAGCATACGCGCAGCGCGGCGCACGAGGAGGCATTCGCAGGACCGGGCCACCTGGCGCCCATTCTCCTGTACGATTCGCAGTCCCGAACCCTCACAGACAATGCAGACTTCGGCCATATTCTCTCGATCAGTTCCGGGTCCGGAGATTCCAAGCCGGACCCGAAGGTAGATGATTGTCACTATACCTCAATTGGCGCTGTATTCGGCATAACTCTGTACATCCAAAGCAGATACCACAGCCGTCAGGCCACGCATGAATACCGTTGACGGTGGGAGGAAAATTGGCCCAAGAAACTCCGATCCGGAAAGAGTTTATCGACTACGACGCGAGGCGTAAACCCCGCACAAAACGATTCTGTGTGAAGTGTCAGAAGGACCTCGATCCTGGCAAGCCGGTGCGCCGCGTATATGTGACCCGCGATATGGAAGCTGTTCACCCGGACGATCTTGGGCGCTACCTTCCCTCCGACAGCAACTTGGGCTGGTGGCTCGTTGGGAACGATTGTGCTCGGCTTCTCGGTATGGAATGGACTGTACCAGAGGTCGTCCCGTAATTCCGAAAGATGGCGGTGGTATATTTTAGAGATGAAGCAGCAGGACGGCGGACTAGCTCGGACTCAGATCACGCTACCCAGCGTGGGGGAGTTCTTTTCGCCGACCGGGATACTCGCGCACGCCAGCGGACTCCAGTTTGAGTTTCGCCCGGGCCAACTACAGATGGCACTATACGTTGAGAAGGTGCTCATTGAGGGCTCGCACCTGGTCGTGGAGGCGGGGACCGGGACCGGCAAGACTCTCGCCTACCTTTATCCTTCGTTACGCTTCTCCCTTATCACCGGGAGACGAATCATTGTGTCGACTGGGACCAAGAGCCTGCAGGAGCAGTTGTTTTACAAGGATGTCCCATTTCTTGAGTCAATTCTCGGGCCTCTCAATATCTGCTACATGAAGGGCCGAAGCAATTACCTCTGTCGGCAAAAACTCCAAGACATTCACCCGGCGTCGCTTTCAGGGACGGAAGCCCTTCACTTCAAGATCATCGAGGAGTGGGCCAAGACAACGGAAACCGGCGATCGTGCGGAGATTGCGGCGTTGCCTGAGAAAAGCACTCTCTGGGGCAGAATAGACGCCCGCACAGACGCCTGCGTTGGCAAGGACTGCGCTCATTTTCTCGACTGCTGTGTGTCGGAGATGCGACGACGCGCGGCTGAGAGCAACATAGTTATCATCAACCATTACCTCTTTTTTACCGACCTCGAAATCAAGATGAAGGCTCCGGAGGCTGCGGTTCTGCCCTCTGCCTGCGCTGTCGTCTTCGATGAAGCGCACGAGTTAGAGCATATTGCGTCAGATTGCTTTGGCGTTTCCGTAAGCAACCGCAGAGTAGAGGATCTCATTTCAGATGTGCGCAAGGGCACGAGTGACGCGGACAGACGAGCCGAGGTCGCCAAGGTGGCCGGAACGGTTGTAGATCGATTCGCCTTACTGTGGGCCGCAATGCCGGGAAAGAAAGAGCCATCTCGAATAGTGTTCGACGGCCGGCCAGAGTTTATCGTTGTGCGGAACGAGATTTATTCGGGCGTTTTGTCAGCCCTGCAGCTTCTTCATAGTGTTCTCAAGTCGGTTGCGCAGGATGATGAGTCCGTCACCTCGCTTGTCCAAAGAGCGGGTCAACTCTTCTCAGAGCTTCGCTACCTCGTGGAATCAACATCCGACTCGGCCGTCTTCTGGATTGAGAGGCGTCTGGCGGCCCATGGAACAGCTCTGAACACATTCATTCAGGCAACACCGATAGACGTCTCTGAAATTCTGGCTGTCAGCGTGTTCGAAACGTACGATACGACAGTCCTTACTTCGGCTACCCTCGCCGTCCAAAAAGGTTTCTCACACGTGCGGAAGGCGCTCGGAATCGGCGAGGCCGACGAGATCATCGTCCCATCTCTCTTCGACTATCCGAAGCAAGCGTTGCTGTATGTGCCAAAAGACATACCTGATCCGCGCGATGACGCTTTTTTTGACTCCGCAAAGGCGCACATCGCGGAGGTCCTTCGAATCTGCCAGGGGCGTGCTTTCTGCCTGTTCACCAGCTACGAGATGATGCAGAAGATGCACTTGGCGCTGAAAGACGTCCTCCCGTATCCGCTACTACTGCATGGCACCATGACGAGGAATGAACTTCTCTACCAGTTCCGCATGACGCCACACGCGGTCATCTTTGGCACCTCGTCGTTCTGGCAAGGTATTGACGTTCAAGGCGAGCAACTGAGTTGCGTGATTATCGACCGGCTTCCCTTCTCTGTGCCGAGCGACCCCGTTCTCCAGGCGCGCGTGAAAGCAATCGAGAATAGCGGAGGCAGCGGATTCTTCGACTATCAGGTTCCCAAGGCCGCTCTTGCCCTCAAACAAGGGTTTGGCAGGCTGATCCGGTCAACTACCGACCGCGGCGTGTTGGTCATGCTCGATCGGCGCATCCAGCACATAACTTATGGGAAGATCTTTCTTGAAAGCCTGCCCCCTTACCAAATAACCGATGAGCTTGATGACATACGAAGATTCATGGGGGTAGCCGACAGCGTTGTGATTCCCAAGCACCAGTGCGCGGCGCCTGAGATGACAGCATGACGACTGCCCACTCCTCCCATGACCCTGGCGGTAAGACACTGATTCCCGTTCTGCCCGGGATGCTTTAGACCAGCTCAATGCGGAGGCCACGGCTAACAGCGCACGCGCCTCTGGTGAGGGTCTGAAGGGTCACAGAAGCATCACCGGGAGCAATGAGCCGGCTCAAAGTAGCGCGGCTCGTGGGCATGCGCCGCCAACCTTGGCGATCTTTCCTTTCTCCATGGCCTGCTGGACCTGCCAGCCTTATCGTTTTCTGAGAGCTCAAGCGCATTCCCACCATCGGATATTGAATGGATTTAAACGGGTGAAAATGGATATTCCTTGCCTTTGGGTGAAAAATGGCTAACAATGGGTGAAAATGGGTATCAGCTATGCACAGCATCAAGAACATCACGATTACGCCCGAAATCCTCAAACTCATTGCCGAAATCGATGAGTTCAAAGGGCGCTGGAAGGTTATTGAGACCCTCGCCCCAGAAAAGCTGACTACCCTCCGGCGGATCGCCACAATTGAGAGCGTAGGGTCGTCCACCCGTATCGAAGGCTCCAAACTGAGCGATTCGGAGGTGGAGAAGCTGCTCTCTGGGCTGCATACCAAGTCGTTTGCCAGCCGTGATGAGGAGGAAGTGGCGGGCTATGCCGACGCGATGGACATGATTTTCGAGAACTTTGCTTCCATCGGTTTGACCGAGAATCACATCAAGCAACTGCATGGCGTGCTGCTCAAATACAGTTCCAAGGATCAGGACCATCGCTGCGAATACAAAAAGGTGACGAACCATGTCGAGGCCTTCGGACCCGACGGCAAGAGCCTGGGCGTCGTTTTTGAGACCGCCGCACCCTTTGAAACACCCGGTTGGATGAATGACCTCGTTGATTGGTTCAATCGCTCAGTGGAGGAGGAAAGCCATCACCCTCTGATACTGATCGGGATAATCATCGTGGTGTTTCTGGCGATCCACCCGTTCAAGGACGGTAACGGCAGGCTGTCGCGTGTGCTGACGACACTACTCCTGCTGCGTGCCGGGTACGGCTATGTCCCCTATAGTTCGATGGAAGGCGTGATTGAGCAGAACAAGGATAGCTATTACCTCGCCTTGCGCCGCACCCAGCAAACTATCCGCAAGGAGGAACAGAACTGGGAAGCCTGGCTGGTGTTTTTCCTGAAGACGATGGCGAAGCAGAAAGACAACCTGGCCGCAAAGGTGAAAGAGGAACAGGCGCTTCGCTTGTCCCTGCCCGCTCTATCCCGCCAGATACTGGAACTGGCAAAGACGCGCGGCGAGATCACCGTCAAGGAAATCGAGGATACGACCGGAGCGAACCGCAACACCATCAAGGTGCACGTGAAGAAGCTGGCGGAGCAACACTATCTGCTGCAGGTCGGTAAGGGACGCGGTGCGCACTACACGATAAAGTAGCCCAACTCGGCGGTTAGAGGTGCCGGAAAGCGGGGCGACCATCCCGACGCTTTACTCAACCTCTGCCGCCGTTGCCACGGGAGGGCCAAAATCCTGCGACGGGTCGCAGCTCGCAAGTCCAAAACACCCGCACAAGGAGACGAACTATGGGAAAGGCGCGCGGCGGCATAATCATTCATTCGAACGGCTTCATGGAGACGCCTCCCCCGGTAGCGGACCCGCGTGTTGGTAATGCTGGATCGGCGCATCCAGCACCCGTACTATGTAAAGTGTTTCTCGAAAGCCTGCCACCTTATCGAATAACCGATGACCTTGAAGAAGTTCAAAGCTTTATGAGGCGAGCCGACGTCGTCGTGATTGCGGCCCAGCTAGCGGAGGCAGCTGAGATAACCGCATGACGACCGTCTGTTCGCCCCATCACGTTGGTGGCAAGATACGAATTCCTGTCCCCATCTGGATGCGTAGCACGGCCGCCTTCGGCGGCGTGAACGAGGAGTATCGTTACACCCTCAGCCGCACCTGGGACGATTCCCTGCCGGTAGTCATGTTTGTGATGATGAATCCGAGCACGGCATCCATAACTCACAATGACCCCTCGGTGGCGAAGTGTTGTCGTTATGCGGCTGATTGGGGATATGGTTCGCTGTGGGTAGGCAATTCGTGCGCCTACAGAGCCACGGACCAGAAGCGGCTTATCGCAGTGGCGGATCCGGTCGGACCTGAGAATGACAAATATCTACTGGAAATGGCTGATCGGGCATCCCTGATCCTCCTCGCCTATGGACAGCCTCACAAATCGCTCCGGTATCGAGGGCCTGAAGTTGCAAAGCTACTTTCCCGTGGTGGAACCCGCCCGCTGCATGTGCTCAAGCTCTGCCAGGATGGGACACCATCGCATCCGCTTTATCTTCGCGGAGACCTGAAGCCCACTCTTTGGCGCTAGCCTAGATACCGAACAACTCGTCCGTTTCAACCCGTCTTGCGCCCAGAATATGGGCGCATTTCTGTTCTGCGACTCTCCCGGGGGCGGCATTCGTCTCGAACTCGCCGGCTCTGTCGACTTCACCCTCGGCTACGCCGCCAACATCTTCCGCCAGCCCGGCGAAGACCATGGCGCCATCTTCTTCTACATGCGTTTCCGCGATCTCTTCCGCTAAGTGAATGAAATCAGCACAGAAGAAAAGGCCAGGTCTTCGGACCTGGCCCTTGTCTTTTGGCCGTGGTGTAATGTGGTGAAGGCATGGAACATACCTCAAAGTTTGAAGACAGGAAAGAGACGTACCCCGAGCAGGGAGCAGCATTCCATGCATCTATCAGCTTTCCGCCCGATCTCGACGAAACTCTCGAAGAAGTTCCGCAGCAGAACAAGGTATCGCTGGCGTGGGTGGTGCGTGACGCGGCCGAGAGGTACGTCGCGGACGGAGCGGAAGACGGAAGGGGTGGACGCCTACCGCATGATTCAGCGCAACGGGGCGCGCATCGGATCGATAGATGAAACTTATAAAGAACACAGGTAGCGACCGCGTGATCGACGACCTCTTGCCTTCGGGGCAGCCCAATCGCATCGTTCTCTACAATGCCGTGGACGGCAAGGTGACCGTCAATGTCTTCTTTGCGCGCGACAATTTCTGGCTTCCACAACGCGCCATCGCTGAACTTTTCGGCGTCGGAATCGCGGCGATCTCCAAGCACCTCAAGAATATCTACGAATCCGCTGAACTGACGGCCGAGGCAACTATTTCCAAAATGGAAACAGTTCAAACCGAGGGCGGCAGGCAGGTCACTCGCGTCGTGGAGTTCTACAACCTGGACGCCGTCATCGCCGTCGGTTATCGCGTCAACTCCCTCAAAGCCACACACTTCCGTATTTGGGCCACCAACACCCTCAGGGAGTTCGTCGTGAAGGGCTTTGTCATCAACGACGAGATGCTGAAGAATGGCCGCGGCTTTGGTCAGGACTACTTCGACGAACTTCTTGAGAAGATTCGCGAGATCCGCGCCAGTGAGCGCCGCGCCTATCAGAAGATCGCCGACGTCTTTGAACAATGCAGCAGCGACTATAGAAGCAGTAGCGAAGAGACCCAACTCTTCTATCAAATTGTTCAGAACCGGCTCCACTTCGCCAGCGTTGGCAAGACCGCAGCGGAGATTGTCTTTGAACGCGCCGATAGTACCAAGCCATACATGGGGCTCACCACTTGGAAGAATTCACCCAAGGGAAAGGTTCTGAAGAGCGACGTCTCCGTTGCCAAGAACTACCTGAACGAGTCTGAGGTCTCCAAGCTGAACCGCCTTGTTACCATGTTCATCGACTTCGCCGAACTGCGCGCCTTGAATCGTCAGGTGATGATTATGTCCGACTGGCTCACCCAAGTGGAGAAGTTCCTCAACTTCACAGACCAGCAAATCCTCCGCAACGCGGGCAACATTTCCCACGAGATGGCCCTCGCCAAAGCCCACGAGGAATTCGAGAAATTCCGCCTCAACCAGGACCGGAACTACCTTTCAGACTTCGACCAGGCTCTCGCTCGATACCTCAAGGGAGCGTGACCCAAGAATGAAACTGCACTTTGAACCCAACTTGATTATCAGCACACCGCCATTGAGTCGGTGTGCGACCTCTTTCGTGGCCAGGAGACCTGCCGTACCGAGTTCACCGTCACGGTCTGCGGCAAGCAGGTTGTTGGTTGTATGGTCAGACGTCCGTAAAACTGTCTACCAAAGAGGTCAAGACCATCCGCGCCCTGCTCAAAACCGCCTACATCCCCATCGCCGAGATCGCCGCCCGCTTCGGCATCTCACGTTCAACCCTCTACCGAACCATCCTCAGGCCCGCCGCATGACATCACGGGGTTCAAGAGCGTGTGGGATGCAATCGAAGACGATCCCGCCCAGGCTGCGAACATGAAGCACCGGTCCGCGCTGATGATGGCGATCAGTGAGCACATCAAGGCCAAGGGCCTCAACCAGACCGAAGCGGCAAGGCTCTTTGCCGTCTCGCAGCCGCGCATCTCCGACCTGATGCAAGGCAAGATTGGGATGTTCTCGATCGATACTTTGGTTGCGATGCTTGCGGCGGCCGGAATCGGGATTGACATAAGGGTGAGGACGACGCGGGTGCGAACCTCAAGCCTCCCTGCGCATCAGGCCACTTCGAAGACTGCGCGTCGACGGGTTGCGGCATAGAAGTAGGAGGTTTGAGGCGCAGCGGAAAACCGGGTTAAGGAGATCGACGTCGTGCTGGTCTGGCGGCTGGACCGCTGGGGTAGGTCGGTGACCGACCTGCTCGCCACACTTTAGGAACTGGAGCATCTGGGCATCGGCTTCGTATCGCCGACCGAGGCACTGGACCTGACCACGCGGTCTGGTCGCACGATGGCCGCACTGCTGGCCGTCTTCGCCGCCTTCGAACGCGAGATCCTGGGAGAGCGCGTGCGGGCCGGACTCGCTCATGCCCGGCAGAACGGCAAGCGGCTTGGCCGGCCAGCAACCGCAGCACAGCATACGTGGTCAAGGCCGCAGCAGACTACGCCGCCGCGGAGGCGAAGCGGTAGGCGAAAAAAGCTAAACGGAAGTCCGATCGCGCCATCGACAGTAACGGCAAATGGAAAGTGGTGAACGGAGTCCAGTTCATTCCGGACCCCACCAATCCGCGAGGGCAGCGAGAGATTTGCCTGACCGATGCAGCTTGGGCGACGGCGCAGGCCTGCATTCGACTCAGATCCAAGGGTATTTGCGAGAGATGCCCGATGCCGGCACCGGAAGGCGACAGTCACCACATCCACGGCCGGGGCGCTGGAAAGCGCGATGACCACCCGGACGCATTGCTCAATCTCTGCCGGACACGTCACAACGCAGCCACAATTGAACGAAAAGAAGCAGCTTGAACGAAGGAGACGCATGCTCTACACAACAGGCCCGAACGGGGAATCGATACAGAAATATCCGACGCCGGACGATCCGGTGTGTCCGCGATGTGCGACACCATTGGAAAAGCTACAGTGCCCGCAAGGAATGTCGATCGCGAGCTGGTGCTTCCACCGCCGAGGCGACTATTCCTGCCCTAGCTGTGTGCGGCTACAGTCCTTGGGCAAGCTCCACCCAAAGGCTAAGACAGCCTGGTACACCGCGTATCTGGCAAAAGTGGCTTATTTGGCAAAGGCGAAGGCAGCATAACCACTATCGAAGTTCGCGGTCGACTGTGGCGGCTGCCATCCTCCAGCCAAGGACGTTCCCAAACGTACGGACCTCGCAACAGCCTTGTACGAAGGTGACTGCCGCTACGACCTCTACCACCGGCCGTCTGAAGCCAGCATTGCCGCACTGATTGCCAAACCACTACCAGAAGACGCCGCTGACATCGCCGTACACACCAAATAATGTGCGCTACTTTGCGAGCTGCGCTGGTGTGTGTCTCCTTTTGTTGGGTGTGGCCTTTGCCGTTTTCAAACGGAAACGGAGCTTCTGAGTAGACTTTTCTAACATCCAACACATTCATTGTCTTTTTTACATCTGGGCGGCCTTTGTGGGCGCCCATGTTAGTTGCTTTAGACGTCACTGAAAGTAGTGCAATCCATTCCAAACGGAGGTATGATCTTGAGTATGGCAACGATCCACATCTCGGAAGCCGACGCCGTCCGCGACTTCGCTGGGCTAATGGCGCATGTCCGCCTCGGCGCGGAGGTCGTCATCGAATCCGAAGCGCGCGCCGTGGCTATCGTGCGTCCCGCCGTTCCCACTGGCCCCGGTCGCCTGCTCTCCGAAGTCATCGCAGCCGCCGAGACGCGCGGTTCCTCGACCCTGCTCGATGGCAGCTTCGCCCACGATCTGGAAGAGGTCATCAACAGCCATCGTGAGCCGTTGAATCCTCCGGCATGGGACTGAATCGAATGGGCCTGATACTGGACTCCAGCGTAGTAATCGCCGCCGAGCGTCAACACGAAACCGTGGCGCAACTTTGGCGACGAATCGTCTTGACCGCAGGCGACCAACGGGTCGCACTCTCTTCCGTGGGACTCACCGAACTGGTTCACGCTACCTATCGCGCGTCGAACCCCGTTCTGCGCCAGAACCACGAGCGTTTTATCGCCGATCTTCTGGCCGACATGGAAGTGGTTTCCTACGCCAAAGCAACGGCGTTGCTGGCCGGGAAGATCGACGGGGAGCAACGCGCTCAGGGCGTGACCATTCCCTTCTCCGATCTGCTGATCGGAGCCACTGCGCTGGAGCATGGCTACGCCGTGGCGACCGTCAATCTCCGCCACTTTCGCCTGATCCCCGGTCTTGAAATCGTCTCCTTCTAAGCGCAAGCCTACAATCACAACCTCATCACAGGTGGCCGATGGCCGCCCTTTCCTTTGTTTGGGCTGAGGCAATCACGACGATTGCCCCGGCCCAAACTCAACACGTCTCAGATTTGGAGAGTCACAATGCGGCAGCAGTATGAAGCAGGCAAGGCTCCACGGCTATTCATCGGCGTGTTCCCGTGCGGGATCTCCTATGCCGATCGGCACCACGAAGAGCATGGGGATTACAAGGCGCTGGCTTTTCTCCCATACGAGTCTTTGACCTTGGAGTTTCGCAAGGAATGCCCCGTTGAACTACGGGCAGATATCACCGATCACGCGGCTGCAATACAGGCGCGCAAGGGCGAACATCTCCAAATCTCCACATGCGGACAAACGGTTTTGCTTGGTAACGCTGCCGTTTGAAACTCAACAAACGCGTGTGACTCCAGAACGCCGCGGCTTAGGAATTCAGCGAAGCTGCCGTGGTGGCCTGGGACTGGGCATTCTTCTTGGTTGTAACTTTCTTGCCGGTTGCCTTCTTTGCCGTCTGCTTTGTGCCCCCCCGCTTTGCGGCAACCGGAACGTTCTTTGCCGCAGATCCCGAGGCTTTCTTCGCAACTCGTCTGATCTTCGCCCAACGAGCCTTCATCGCGGCGGCAATCCTTGCGCGCCCCGCGGTAGACATCTTGCGGCGATGCTCGGTGATTGCCTTGGGCGGTAGCGCGACGGGGAGACTCTTCACCACGCGACTTCCACTGGGACGTCCAGGTTTTCTCTTTACCTCACCCGAGTCGGACTCGGACAAAAGTACACGCGCTTGCTGAAGAAGTGAAATCTCAACGTCGATCTGCCTAATAATCTCTACCGTGCCCATATGTTGATCCTCCTCCATGGAGAATACCGCACACCCCCAAGGCCTGCTAAAAAGAAGCCGCTGGCAAGAGTGAACAAGGGAATTCTCAGTATGCATCAAGTCGCAAGTGTTGCGTAATGGTTCCTGTGACGTCCGCCCGCTACAGAGCGCGTACTATGCTCGGGCGCGGACTTTGCCCTGAGCACGAGCAGCCGTCCTCGACGTTGCCGATCCCCTCCATTTTGCTGCGCTCTTCCTATCGGCAGGTTGTAATGTGACGAGAATGACCGGCTCCTGGTCCGGGAACGTGGCAATCATGGTCAGATGACCACCCATCGCCGCTACGGTGCGCTGCATCGTGGAGAGGCGTGGGTCCTTCCGCTGCTCCAGACGCGAAATCTGCATCTGTCCGATGCCGAGGGCCTCAGCCATCTTCGCCTGACTGAGTTTGCGACCCTTCCTCAGTTCTCCAAGCGTCATGCGCTGGTCAACCTTTGCAAGCAACTCTGCGCCTCGTGCCTCAATGGCCGCCTGCCGATCCTTTGGCAAAGAAGCAATAACGTCCACAACTGAAATCAATCCCCGCATCGCCAAACCCTCCTCCATCGACTACAGATCTTCGAGATGTTCCTTGTATCGCTTGTCGGCCTTCTCGATCAGCCGTCGACAGAACGTCTTTTCACTCCCGCCCGATTTATCCCCGGCTACGAGCAGGATTGCGTCGCGCTCTGGATCGAAGGCGAACGCAACACGCCAGACGCCTCCGCTGGCTCTGAATCGAAGTTCCTTCATGTTCGTGTACTTCGAGTCCTTCAGCGTGTCCACCTCAGGCCGCCCCAGCGACGGGCCGTACTGTCGGAGCGGCGTGAGCATCGCGAGCAGTTCATCCTGCACTGCCGCCGATAACTTGTCGAACTCCGCCTTGAACTTCGGGTGGAAGTAGGCTTTCCAACTCATAGATATAAGTATGCTCTAAATAGCATTATGCTGTAAAGAGCATTTTTTAAATCCTCAGCTCTGGATCTATCCGATTGGGGGTACCCACAAAAGTCCCTACAGTGAAGGCGTTTTCCAGGTTTCCGGTGAGGAATGCTTCTTGTAACTGATTGAAATAATTGGCTCCTGAGGTAGGACTCGAACCTACAACCCTTCGGATAACGGCTTCGGGGTTGAAGTGTTGGATGCTTGAGTCTGGAAGAGTGTCGGAAACGTCACATGCAAAGGACCACTGCCGGCGTTCAGCACATACCGCGACTGCAAATACTTGTACGTCGGAACTGGCGGCAGCCTTTACCAGCCCGAAGACTTGGGTGCCAGGACGGATGTGACGGATGCTGACTGTGATGCTGCGAAATTAAAACATAAAGCAAAACAGCCGATAGTGTGAATTGGCTCGCGCTTTCGGAAACTATACAGACAGCCCCGTTGATGTTTGGCGGGGCTGTCTGTATTCGACCGCTATTATGTCCCTGATGCACCTGACTTACGAGCGGACTATATTCATGGACTAGGGCATTGAGATCGAGAAGAGGAAGAATGATTCTCTTCCTCAGCCAATAAATCTGTGCGGAGGTTTTCAGTGAGTGAGGTTACTCTTTTCGACGAACGTCCGGTGCGCCGGGTATACGACAAGGAGACCGAGACGTGGTGGTTTTCCGTGGTGGACATTGTCCAGATATTGACCCAGCAGCCGGATCCGACCACCGCTCGCAAGTACTGGAACAAGCTCAAACAACGGCTCGGAAAGGAAGGCAGTCAACTGGTGACAGATTGTCACCAGTTGAAATTGACCGCCGAAGATGGCAAGCAGCGATTGACCGATGTGGCCACTGCTGAGACACTGTTGCGCCTCGTTCAGTCAGTCCCCAGTCCCAAGGCAGAGCCAATCAAACTGTGGCTTGCCAAGGTGGGATACGAGCGGATGCAGGAGATGTCCGATCCTGCCCTGGCGCTGGCACGCACCAGAGAGGGTTGGCGTAAACTGGGCCGCAGCGAGAAGTGGATCACCCAGCGCATGACCGGTCAGGAGACCCGCAACAAGCTGACCGATTACTGGGGGACTCACGAGGTCAAGCAGGGACAAGAATTCGCCATCCTCACCAATATCATTCATGAGGAATGGTCTGGAATATCAGTTCAGGACCACAAGGGACTCAAAGATCTGGAAAGCCAGAATCTGCGCGACCACATGAGCGAGGCCGAACTCATCTTCACAGCTCTAGCCGAACTTTCGACTCGCCAGATTGCGGAGACGACAGAGGCCGTAGGCATGCCCGCCAACAAAAAGGCTGCAAAGACCGGAGGCAGCATCGCTCAGCGCGCGCGTGTAGAACTGGAAAGCAAGACCGGGCGAAAAGTCGTCACCGGAGAGAACTATTTGCCACCTAAATTGGCGGACCAACGCAAGAAAAGGATCGGCCCACCCTCTCTGCAAGCGACCAGATTGAAATAGCGTTCCTTGGAGGCGATGATGGCAAGTGAAGTATTCAGCATCGGCAACGTGGTGACATGGCGCAGCCAGGCTCAGGGATCGGCGAAGACGAAGGTGGGCACAATCATTGAAGTGGTGCCACCAGATACCCGCCCCTCCACCGAAGGGCGCCCGGGGCTCAATGAATGTGGATATGGACGGAATCATGTCAGCTATATTGTTGAGGTCACGACCGGGAAGCAGAAGCAGGGCAAGAGGCACTACTGGCCTGTGGTGAGCAGATTGAAGCGTGCTCTAGAATCGTGATCCTTGGGGATTCTCAGGGCAATGCGCGAAGGGAAGCCGCCCAAATCCCTTCGCGTGCCTCCAATTCAATCAGAAATGACCTTAGCGGCGGCTGTGGCACTTCCGCATAACCCGCCGTCCAACGCGCAGACAAGCCCGTAGGGGCGTGCGGTGCCCTATGGCGCGCGCCACCAAACGATTAATTGGAGGCCAGAATGACAGAGATACCAACGGAGGTCCTGGGTAAGCTACAACGGGTGCAAGCGTTTGCAGTGTTGCCCGCACTGGAAGAGAATGCCGAGTGGCGTGCGATCGCGCCCCTCGATGTTCGAAGAATCAAGTGCGACATCTCCCATGTGTGCGGCGAGCAGGCCCGATGGGGGACGCACAAGGGTCCAGCGTTCTCGTATGTATGCGAATACCACCGTCGCGTTTACGAGGCCACTGGCACGTTCTGGAATGACGCGGGCTACCGAACATTGGCTCCAACAACACAGACAGGCGGGTAATGGCATTGGTATACCTTGAACTTTTCAACGGCCGCAGATCCATTGACGAGCAAATGCGAGCATTCGGAACCCCTGGACCGGTGCTCGGACCATTTCCCTTTATGCAGACCGCATACGGGGATCGTCTCAAGTTCGACCGGAGCGTAATTATCGAACTGGTCGACGGTCTCATCTACTACGGAGGAACTTTCTATGGCGGCTGGTCTGTGATTGATGAAGATACTGTCTGTCGAAGCGAGGACCTACAGCAGCGCCTCGAAACGTTTGAGCCAACGCAGGCCATTCACCCATGGCAAGGGCAGCTCGCCGCGTGACCGCCTTCAAACGGAAGACAACCCCAAAACAAAGCCGCTCCCCATGTGTGAGCAGGAGCGGCGTTCCTTTCCGAGGAGAAAGTGCTTGGCTTATTGTTCGGAGACTGGTTCGATGATGGTGACTTTTGAGCAGCGGCTGCAGAGATAGGAGTTTTCCCATCGCGCCATGCGGAGCGGAAATTTCAACTTGTTCCACCGGATGGCGTCGAAGACCATGAATATGCCGAAGAGAAACACGACGCTGGCGACTTCCGATATCTCAGACCGGAGTTGATACATCGTCGACGCGGCGAGAGTCCCAACCCCTAGAAGCACTACGGAGATTCGCCAAAACACACGCCGCGGTTTCGGTGGCGAACACTTCTCAGCCACGATGCTTTGCCTGAAGGTTTGCGACCACCCTGTCTTGAGGACCAAGCCGCGCTTGGAGCGAGCCATCATTGAGCCGTTGCCGTAGACCGTCGCAAAAGCTTTAAGATATGCCCGTGACCCGCAATACGCGCAGCAAAACGGATCATTGGTGCGCGACTGTGGCCCTCGCCTTTGCATGTACGGCGTCAGGGCAATGTTCGCGGACCGCACGGTAGACGGGTATTGAGGCCTTGGGTTTTTTGTTAAACGAGCGTCCATTGACGCGATTATACCGCGCTTAAGTGGTACTGGTATACTACTTGCCCCCAACTGTGCGCTTTGGCGCATGTATGCGCTTGGTCCGTCTCTTGCCGCGTATGCCCTGGAGTTCAGCTTCCACTTTAATCAATGCGCGGATCATCGCACTCTTGTTCGACGAGGCCAGAACATTCACGCACAGATCTTCGAGCAATGCATTGGTCTCCTTTGTGAAGTTGAACCTCTTCACAACACTGGACTTCGAACTGGGCGGGTCTTCCAACAAAACATCGGAGTCTTTGAGAATTTTGAATCGTATGTCATCAGCTAAATACTGTTCGATCAGTTGACTCGTGAATGCAATAGACTTCACATGCATTCTCTGAACGAACTCCGCGAGCAGATCCACTGTCTCAGTATCAAGATAGAAACTCGTTGCGATGTATTTGGTTTTCTCACGATGATCTCCGTAGCCTTTCCTCATCAATGAGATGCGTGGGGATTCAACGAAAGGAACGACCATTGCTTTCGCCCGATCCGCGGCAACCACAATTTTGTTGGACTCCGCTTTGAGGGAAGAGACTAGGCCGTGAACCAATGAATGATCTACGTAGTAGCGAATGATTAGACGGCATACTTCAGATATGTTGCCAGTACCGCGGATGCGAAATGCGAGTGCGGATGCGAGCGCCAGCGTCTCCTCGTCCTGACAGATTCTGATCTTGATTGTCTGATTGCTATCTGCAGGACGTGAATTGTGATCGAGGAAATATGACCGAATCGCTGTCTCAAGCTTTTCGCTAGCGGAGACTTCTTCGATCATCCGACGCATCAGCTTGCGATACGTCATGCGAGGAGCCTTGTTCGCTGACTTTAGGCGAGAATCAGCCTTAAGCGAATTGAGTGCTTTCCGCAGGCTCTCGCTAACGTAGATATATAGCGCTTGTTCGCTTGTTTTTGGCGGGGGCATGTCATCGTATCCCGGGCCGTAGAGACTATTGCCCACGGTCCACTCCACCAATATTAGCATGTTAAGCCGCCGTGCTTGCTCTCAATTCGGCAAGAACAAACGGCTTCCGGCGTATCTCCCATCTGGCGCGCAAAACAGCCATCTGCATTCGATCGACCGGCGTTATGTCGACTAGGTAACGGAGAACATTTATCGCGAGCCGGTCCGGGCTGTCGGACGGCAACAGAGACTTCATTCTTTCGAGCAATTCCAGATGGGGCCTCAGCACTTTTAGCCGCTCAGCCCTTGTTGCTTTAAGCTCGGCTTTTGCTGCTCGCAGTCGTCGCGCCTTTTTTTTACGCGCTTTTTCTTCAATTGAGTCCTGATTTGATGTCTTTGACGCAAGTAGAGCAGGCATTTTCTATTCCTCGGCGTAGCCCAATGTAACAAGTCTGTATGGTTTTCGTTTCCCAGTAAATGTACAGCAGAACGACAAAGTAATTCTGTGATTTCGCGACGGGCGATAAGTTTGATACCAACTAAAGTAACTGTTTGGCTCAATGTGCATGATGTAGCACGCATCTAACGTCGACAACAATAAAGGTTGTAGCATAAACAGTGGTAGTGGTATATAGTGAGCAAAGACTAATGCCGCTGCTCTCGCAATCGAGACGATTCCTGTTTCGAGTTTCTGGTTGATGTAGCCGTCGAGGGACTAGGTATAGAGAAAAGGTGAAAACTTTGAATTGGTTCCTTCGAAAGACGCGTTACTCGGCTCCGTTACTGTGGATCGGAGCTGTGGCAGTTGCTGCAGCAATTGCCCAATCCACGGCAACACTCATACAGATCGTCAATAAATCCACCCCAACGGTCACGGCAACCTCTTCCCTGAATCCTTCCGTTTTTGGAACATCTATAACGTTTTCGGCGTCATTGACTGCTGCTCTAGCTGATAACGCAACCGGCACTGTTCAGTGGATGGACGGGGCCACACCCATCGGCAGCCCGGTTCCAGTTGCATCAGCCGGCGCATCAATGCCTTTCTCTGTTCTCACCGCGGGAACCCACTCAATCACAGCGGTTTACAGTGGCGACGGGGACTTTACCGGGGCAACATCGGCGCCGATCAGTCAGGTGGTCAATAAGGCCACACCTGGCGTTGGTGGATTTGCACCGATCACGGTTGCTTCGAGCCTGAACCCGAGCATTTATCAGAACAGCGTGACCTTTACCTCAACGGCGCCGGCTGGAAGTACCGGAACCATTACATTCATGGATTCGACCACAAGCTTGGGAACATCTCCCCTGGTTGCGGGTACAGCGAGCTTGTCTATTCCAACCCTCGTTGCTGGCACGCATCCCATTACCGCCGTTTACAGCGGTGATTCAAACTTTAACGGCGCAACAAGTACGGGCATTTCTCAGCTTGTAAACAAGGCCCCAACGGTTGAGGCGGTCTTTGCAACTCCTCCCACCGGCGTAACGGTTGGATCGAGTGTCACCTTCACGACTCTCGTAAACACTGGCGCGCTTCTCCCAACCGGAACCGTAACTTTCATGGACGGCGCAACCACGCTCGGCACTGGCACGGTTTCATCCGCTACGGCCACCAACCTTTTGCCGTACTCGTCTGACTTTACTCAGTGGACGAGCGACAGCGCAGGCGTTGCAGCACCCGCGGTCACAGCAGCGGTTCTTGGTCCAGACGGAGCTAATTCAGCGACGACCCTCACCTACCCCGATACAACTGGTGGCAACCACTCAGGTCTCAAGTTGACGGCAACCGGCACCTTCGCTAGTCAGCAAATGGCTGTATCGTTCTGGGCTCTTTCCAGCTCGTCCACAGTGCTCACGGTCAACCTTGAGGATGGCGCCGGCGCGAATGCACAGACAGCAACCGAAAACACCTCAGCCACGTGGCAGCGCTTCGTTGTGCCGTTCACAATGGCTGCTGGTGCAGGCTCCAACGCAATCGTTTCGATTCAGGCGGTCAATGAGGCAGCCGGAACCGCTTCGATCTACGGAGCACAGCTCGAGCAAGCGGTTACGGCAGGCGTCTACGTTATGACGACTGGCGCATCGGCGGCTGGTCAGGGTGGCATTGCAACATACACCACGGCGACACTGCTTGGCGGTAATCATCCCGTCACCGGTGTCTACTCTGGTGACACCAACTACCTGGGTAACACGGGCGCACTGAACAGCCCGCTCACCGTAGGCCAGGGCTCGGCGACCGCTGTTGTGGCGAGTTCCTTGTCCCCAAGCAACTATGGTGTATCTGTTACCTTCACCGCAACCGTGACTGGCCCGAACGCCATCCCGACTGGAACGATTACGTTCCTTGACGGAGCAACGACGATTGGCACGGGCATACTCGATGCCACCGGCAAGGCCACGATGTCCATCTCGTCGCTTGTTGTGGGCAATCACTCGATCACCGTCCAGTATGGTGGGGACAGCAACTTCAATGCTGTGACCTCATCTTCAATCACTCAAACCGTAAATGCCGTAGCTGCAATCGTGACGGTCACCAGTTCGATCAACCCGTCCACCTTCGGTCAGAGCGTTGTCTTCACCGCAACAGTCACAGGCGCCGGGGCTACCCCGACTGGTACCGTGGCAGTTACGGATGGGGCAACAACACTGGGAACGATTACCCTCAACGCGAGCGGTAGCGGTGTCCTCACAACTGCGACGCTGACGGGCGGATCTCATTCCCTACTGTTCACCTACAGCGGCGATTCAAACTACACGCACTAAATAACAGCGAGGGCCTGCCGATAACAATCGGCAGGCCCCCACACATTTTCCTTTGTTATGCTGAGGCCTCTTCCCATGACTATGAAAGCTACAACGAGATTACTGCTGGCGATCGCGGCACTTGCCTGTACCCCGGGATGGTCTCAAGCACCTCTGACGCAGGTCGTGGTGAGGATCGCACCGGTTGTGACGGTCGCAACCGTTCCAGCCAATGCCCCCCGAGCTGCCGGTTCTTCTGTTCAATTCGACGCGCAAGTCACTGGCATCGCCGTTGCAGCGCCCACAGGGACGCTTACCTACACACTCACTTCCCTTGGCAGTGAGCCAGTTCTCACTGGCACCGCGCCCATCGTCGGTGGACTCTCTACGTGGACCGCGGCACCCGCGCCAGAAGGCTATACAGTCTCCGTATCCTACCCTGGCGATGTCAATTACCTACCCCTGTCCGCGTCACTGCCGGCCGGCCCAGCGGAAGACTTTGACTTTACCCTCCCCACCGTGACGATGGCGCAGGGCACTACATGGAACGGCGCCATGCAGGTAGTCTCGTTGAATGGCTTCACTGGAACGATTGCGTGGGCTTGTCAGAACGTCCCCACGCAGATCGGTTGTCCCATGTCGCAGACTGCTTCCGTGTTCACTCCTGCGAACATGGCCGTACCCCAAACCTGCCCGCTGACAATCACAACATCTCCTGGCGACTTCATTCCGGCAGCGGGTTTAATCCTGTTGGGGTTTGCTTTCTCCTTCAAGTCGCGCCGCCGCCTGCAGCTATTCGCAGGTCTCGCGCTCAGTTGTGCTCTCTTGTTCGGCGTTACCGGGTGTGGTTCGGGCGGCAATTCACAGTGGAATCCACTCACTCCGAAGGCCACATATCAGGTGACGATCACGGGTGTTTCGGGAGCCGTTACGCACAGCAAACAGATCACAGTCGTCGTCCAGTAAAAAGCCTCGATTGATGTCTGCGTACATTGAAGGGCGGCTGCGGGGATATATCCCGTGAGCCACCCGTTAACCTCTGCCCGGATTACATACTTTTGGGCAGCGCTCGTGGGCGCCAATGATATTGGAATCATGGATCATTCCCTCTGCAGGAACATTTCATGCAGGCAATAGAACTCCGTTGTGATACCGCGTTCTTGTTTCGTTCCCTCCAGGGGAGCATTTTGAACGCAGGATAAAACGCGAAGACTGCCCTGCCCAGATTGAAGACGCTCGGACCCAGACCTCGACGTTATGGATGGAACTCAACGGACGCGGCCAAACCTCTTCGTTTTGCGTTGGTAATGGGAAAACTGCGAATGAGTGGAACGCTTCTTATGCCTCTGATTGAGGTTGCGCCACGTCCCAAAGACGGAAGAATTCGGCCAGCGTTCCGTAGGCATAACGCCTCAGATTCACACGTTCCTCTTCCGAATCACCCGTGCGTTCAAAGCGCGCATATTGCGCTGGTCCGCGATGCTCGATGCTCTCGAAGTTTCCTCTCAAAAAGCCGATGGCTTTCGCAACATCCGGATGCCCGAAGACCGGGCTTTGTGCCATTGCTTGTACGGCGCCTTCGACCCCTCCGGGAAACGCATTTAGCGTCCAAACAATGTCGTAGCTGTCCTTGTCTTTAGCCCTCTCTTCAAGAGCGAAGGTCTTGAGGACCACGAATGGCAAAAGGTTCGCGACATGGACCTCAATCCCTTCCTGAATCCCGCCGTGATCGAGCGTCTCACCGCTCAGTCTCACCGTGAAGGAATCGAGGGCCACCAGTTCAGCTCCGGACATGCGAATCGCGCTGATCTTAGAGCCGACCTCTGCTCCCGGATTACGCAGCATAGTTCCCGGCTGTCCGTCACCGACAGGACAGAAGAATTCAAGTAAGACCTCGATGCCATCCACGTCGCGGCTCCATCGAAAGCTCAACTCCTGACCGGTCTCCGGATTTTTTGCCGGAGCAAAGCCGGCATCCTTAAGATTATTCTGTAGCGTCCGATAGACCTCCTGCTCTTCCGTAGAGATGGTTACGCCGACGACCACGTCGAGGTCTGTCGTCCCGACGTGTTCCTTCATGTCGCTCGGAGCTTTTCCAATAAGGTAGTGCGGCGTCAGGCCGCCGATCAGAAAGATACGTCCTCCCCAAGGGCCGATCTTCAGGAGCAGTGTGCGTAGCGCCTTCTCACAGGCTTCCAGGGCTTCCGGAGTGTATGGGTTCTGCGGATCGTTCTCAGGCATAGTCCTTCATCATCCTTTCTCGTAAGTTCTGCGCGACTTCCAGAGCCCGCCCCGGGGCACCAATCGTTTCAATGTAGGCTCGTGGACGCGAAATGATCTGCAGCAGACCATCGCGGGACGGATCGCCGATCGAGCCTGACTTTGTTATCCACGGCTCGACCTCGTGCAGCGCCAGGTTTCCCGAGGTCTGCCACACCTGAAGATTAGCTCCCTTCTCCACCACCTCTCCCCCGAGCATCTTCGCCGCGTCCTGCGCGGGCACTGCCGCGTCGAGGCGGATGATGGGATTGGGAGGAGCAGTTAGGATCGGCGAGTACAAATGAGCGGCCGCTAGGCCGGCGATAGCCCATTGAGCCTTGAGTTCGTGGAGCGCGGGGAGTTTCTCATAGAGCGCCTGGGGAGACCGGCTCCACACGTAGAGTTCGGTCACACGTTCGACGGGTCGCTCTTCCTTGCTCCATAGCTCCAGAAGCGCGCCGGAGTCTTTCAGAGACCAAGAGCGATTTGGACCGGCTCCTTGTTCCTCCAAAATCTGAAGCTCCGTAAGCCTTTTAAAGACCCGGCTGACGAGCGCCGGGGATACGTTCGTCGACTTCGCCATGGTGGCAACACGGATCTCGCTGCGGTCTTTGAGCAATGCTTCTGCAATCAGCCCAGAGCGGTCACGTAGTTTTGCAGGAACAGGTGTCCTCTCGGACGGTTGCGTTTCCTTCACCTGCGTATCAATGAGAATGCCGGGGGCCACGATGTGGCATATGCCAGTATCGCTCTCCATCCAGGAGACGCCTGCCTTCCGTAAGGTTTCACGGGTTCGCGGTGCGAGTTCTCGAACGGCCAGGAGCAAAGAGTCTCGAAGAGAATGTCCACTCCAGTCGCGGACGACTTCCTGTGCCCTCTCCTGGCTCAGGGACGGATAGAGTTTGACAGCAAAGCGATGTTTTTTCCCTTGGGCGACCCACAGAGCGAAGAGGTCACCCTTGAGAGGGGTAGCCGTAACGCTGTCCAGTTGTCGCAGGAAGCGCATGACCCAAGTTGGAATCTTGTGATGTTCCATATTTACAATTATCACAATATTTACTGTTTCTGTAAATATCAAATTTACAGTGCACTATCGCACAAATCTGTATCTGCGGCCTCTATCAGGCAGTGAACCGGAAACCTGTAACTCACTGAAACTAGGGATAACCGGTGGCTCCTTTTGGCTCCTGACCTTGCCCTCAGAATGCGTAGCCCTTAGCTAACGACCGTAACCAAGAGAAGAAATCCTTCTACTGACGTTTGGCTCATGTTAGCCTAAGTAGGCGGGCGAAGAAACGACAAAAGGAGCCAAAGGTCATGGAAACTCAACTCGCACCCGAAGATCAGCCGTTTCGTTTACAGCCAGCTCCTCCCGGCATGATCGAGGAAGAGATGATGCTCGCTATCCTCAATGGAATCGGTATTCCCGGCGAGCGGAGGCCCCTTCAATGCGTCACGTTCAAGCAACCGTTGCCTGAGTACTTCCGCCTCAAGGAGGCCTGCCAGATCTGGCGGTTGCAGTATTCGGATGTGATCCGGGACGCGCTTCGCAAATTGATTCCGGTTCTCGAATCGCCAAACGGAGCGGTGCGCGAGCATCTTGAGCGTCATCGTGAGACCGAGATCGAAAAAGATCGGCTACGAAAAGAGGCGCGGCGGAAGCGTCAGGGGTCGGCAGCACCATCTGAAATGGGTCTGTAGTTCAACACTGGCCTCTCCACGAAGTTCTCTGTTTCTTTGAAGTGTGGTTCTTGCCCGCCCTAAACGCCAGCTTGCGCGCTCCTAACACGCTGGCTGGCGTTGATGGTTTAGCTAGGCATCTAGCTTGAACCAGAACCACACTTCAACCGTCTTAAGCTCCTCGCTACTCAGTCCGGACTGGTCGGCCACCTCAACGATACTTTCTGCACCACAAATCACGCACCCGCACAATTATTCCCATCGCTTGAACAGTGGTAGTGGTATAGTCGTGGAGTACGATTTGCCCAGAGCGGAGACGATCCACGTCTCTAGCTTTTCTGTATGGAATGACTCCATAGAGGGCAAAGCAGCATTTTGTGGTGGCACCACGAGGAGAGCACGCTACATGGGTTCCTTTTTGAAAAAAGCTTCTTTCGGCCTTGCTTTACCCTTTGCCCTACTTTCACTTATGTCGGCCCAGACACCCACCACTACGACGCTGGCGATCAGTCCCTACAATTCTGTTGCCCCCGACACGGTTGTGACGCTGACGGCAACCGTCACGAACCCAGGCGCGGTCACGGCTGGCACGGTAAACTTCTGCAATGTGAACTCAACGGATTGCAGTCCTGGCAGTGGGCTCTACGGAACTGCTCAGTTAACGAGCGCGGGTACGGCTACGATCAAGCACGTCTTCGGCTACGGCGTGAACAACATTAAGGCTGTATTTTTACGGACGACGGCCAATGCCAGCAGCACATCACTGACTGAGTCCGTCAGCGTCTCTGGGAGTCCGGTCTATACAAGCGCCACAACTCTGGGAGCAACAGGGAGCGCTGGTAATTACACTCTTAGCGGGACAGTGACAGCCTTTGGAAGCCAGCCCTTGACTGGAACAATCGACTTCCTCGATACCACAAGTGGCAACGCGCAGATTGACACCACTTCACTCAACCTTGCCGCATCTGTCTTTGCGAATCAGGCTATCTACGCCACCGGGTCCGGCCCCTCGTCTGTTGCGGTGGGAGACTTCAACGGTGACGGCAAGCAAGACATCGCCATCGCAAACAGCGGCTCCAACACAGTATCGGTATTTTTAGGGAATGGTGACGGGACGTTTCAGACACAGGCCTCATACGCTGTGGGTGGCGGGCCGTCTTCGGTTGTTGTGGGAGATTTCAATGGTGATGGCAAGGTTGATCTGACTGTTGTAAATACTGCCGGTAACACAATATCTATTTTGCTTGGGAATGGTGACGGCACGTTTCAACCGCAGCTTATAACCTCATTAAGTGGTACTAGTCCACTAGCCGCGGCGTTCGGTGATTTCAACGGTGACGGTAAGCTCGACATGGTAGAGCTTAACAGCTCATACACGATGTGTATCTTTATCGGAAATGGGAATGGGACATTTCAGTCCCCGAATTGCGTTGCAAATGTTGCTGGCACTTCAATCGTCGCCGGCGATTTCAATGGCGACGGTAAGCTCGACATTGCAGTTACAAGTTCCATCTTTGGCAATCTTGCCGTTTTTCTCGGGAATGGAGACGGGACATTCTCATCCCCGGTCCACTATAGCCTGGGCGGCTGGGCACCTGCCTCTATTGCAGTGGGGGACTTCAATGGCGACGGCAAACTCGATCTGGCGGTCGTAAACAATGACACCAATACTGTATCGATTCTACTGGGCAACGGCGATGGCTCATTTCAGAGCCAGATTGCCTATGCAGCAGGCAGTGATCCATTATCGGTAGCTGTCGGAGACTTCAATGGAGACGGCAAACTCGATTTGGCGGTTGTAAATGGCAGTGGCAATACGGTATCGGTCTTGCTTGGCAATGGCGGCGGGTCGTTCAAAGCGCCCCTTCCCTATGCGACTGGTAGTGCCCCATCTTCCATTGCAGTGGGGGACTTCAATGGCGACGGCAAACTCGATCTGGCCACTGCAAATGAAAATGCCAAAACGGCGTCCATTCTGCTTGGCGAGCAGATTGCGGGTTACAGTAAAAGCGGTATAGTTGTTTACGGCACTGGCACTCACTACGCTCTAGCTTCATACGCTGGGGACACGAGTCGTTTCCCTAGCCAATCTCCCACCGTGCCATTGACTGCGACGGCATTTCTTCCTCAGACAATTTCCTTCACGCCCATTGCCTCGCCTGTCACCATTGGAGTCCCACCAATCTCTCTGTCGGCAACGGGGGGCGGCACGCTCAACCCCGTAACCTTCAGCGTTCTGTCTGGACCTGGTTATGTGTCTGGCAATTGGCTGTATGTCACCGGAGTGGGCACAATCGTTGTCGCAGCCGATCAAGCGGGCAATTCCCCCTACTCAGCCGCGCCCGAGGTTACCCAGTCTGTGGTGGTCAACAAGATCACGCCGACGTTTGCGGTATCCTGCTCACCAAATCCGGTTGTCTATGGAGCGAATACCACCTGTACCGCAGTGGTCAGCGGCGGGGCGACGGGAACGGTCACCTTTTACGACAACGGCGTGCTCTGGGCAACCGTTTCTGTCTCGGGAAACTCAGCTTCGGCGACAGGCTTTGCGGGGCAGGGATCCGGAACCTATTCGGTCACCACCTCTTATAGCGGAGACGCTAATAACAATTCGGCGAGTGCAGGGACAACGGTGACCGTTACCCAGGCACCGCAGTCAATCACGTTTACGCCCCCGGCGACGCCAGTGACCTTTGGAGTAGCGCCGATAGCGCTTTCAGCGTCGGCAAGCTCTGGTCTAGGTGTCAGCTTCAGTGTTCTCTCTGGGCCAGGTTCGGTCTCCGGAAACATCCTGACGATCACCGGCGCCGGCACGGTTGTCGTGGCTGCGAATCAGCCGGGCAACATCGACTACTCAGCGGCCCCGCAGGTAACGCAGGTTGTCGTTGTCAACAAGGCCACACCAACGCTCACGTGGTCAACCCCGGCTGCCATCGTCTACGGGACGCCCCTCAGCGGAACCCAGCTCAATGCAACGTCTGGCGGCATCGCCGGTAGCTTCGTATACACTCCAACCTCTGGCACCGTGCTGACAGGGGGCACCCACTCCCTCTCAGTAACCTTTACGCCGACAGACTCGACGGACTACAACAACCAGACGGCCTCGGTCAGTTTGACTGTCAACCCGGCGTCGGCTGCAGTGAGCGTCTCTTGCTCGCCGAACCCGATCACCTATGGCTCGCAGACGACGACCTGCACGACGACCGTGGGTGGCTCCGCCACGGGTACCGTGGCTTGGACTATCAACGGTGGAGCGTGGACGACAACCGGCTTGAGCGGAGGCTCAACCAGCGCAGGAGGCTTCAATGGATACGCCGCTGGGTCTTACGCGATCATCGCGAACTACAGCGGCGACAGTAACTATGCAGCGGGCAGCGCTCCGACCACGCTCACAATCAATAAGGCCACGCCCAGCCTTAGCTGGACATCGCCAGCCAATATCGTTTTCGGAACGCCCCTCAGCGCCGCACAACTCGACGCCACGAGTGGAGGAGTGGCAGGAGCGTTTGTCTACACGCCTGGAGCAGGCACCGTCCTGCCGGTGGGTTCTTACAGCCTCTCGGCAACCTTCACGCCAACCGACGCGGCCAACTACAACACGGCGACGATCATGGTCCCCTTGGTTGTCGTGCCGGCAGCGCCTGGCATCAATGTCAACTGCTCGCCGAATCCGATCACGTATGGTCCGCAGACATCGACCTGTACGGCCGCAGTAAGCACCGGAGCAACGGGTAGTGTCGCCTTCTTCTATAACGGCACCAACTGGGCCAATGTGCCTGTTTCAGGTGGGGCCGCATCCGCGAGCGGGTTCAATAACATGCCCGTGAGCTCGTACACGATTGTTGCAAACTACAGTGGCGATAGTAATTTCAACCCAGCCAGCGCCTTCACGACTCTCACTATCGGACAGGCGGCTCCGGCTGTGACGCTCAGTTGTTCGCCTTCGTCCATCAGCCTCGGCTCCAATACAACTTGTACGGCGTCGGTGCCCGCTACGGACGGTACGGTCGCGTTTTACTCGACCGCCGACTTGGCCGGCAAATGGTGGAATGCCGCTTTCCCGGCAGGCGGAGGCGACTTGGGTACAACACCGGTTGCCACAACCCAGGATGGCTCGCTGAACTACAACATCTCTGGCGAGACGTGGGCTGGTGCTGTCGCAGGGCCAGCCGGCGTGGACACAACGAATATTTACGCCCGATGGACAGGGACCTTTGTATCGCCCGTGGACGGGACATACACGATCGGCGTGAACTCTGATGATGGGGCAAATGTCTATGTGAATGGCACCCTTCTAGTAGGGAACCTTTCCGCGGGGCAAGGGGCCACGAGTGATTTGGCCTACACGCAGTCTGGAACAATCGCGCTCACTATGGGCACGACGAACACGATTGTGGTCGAGTACCAGCAAGGCGGTGGACAGGCCGGAATCCAACTCTTGTGGACCCTGCCAGGGACCAGCAGTGCGAGCCTCTTGGGCTGGACGGTTGTTCCGGTCAACGGCAGCGGTCAGGCCTCGATTACGGGCGGAAGCGCATGGAATGCGGGCACCTATAACGTCACCGGTGTCTACTCTGGCGACGCGAACTACGCCGCCGCAACGTCCAATGTGGTTCCCGTGACGGTCAATCAGGCAACGCCTACCGTAACGGTTACTTGCTCGCCGAGCACGATGGTGTTTGGGTCGACAACGTCTTGCACGGCCCACGTTTCGGCAGGCACTGGGACGGTTTCCTTCACTGGCGGGTCTTTACAGCCTGGTCCGTGGGTCGAAACAGTGAATGGAAGCGGAAACGCCGTCCTCACTGGATTATCGAATTGGGCGGCCGGCACATACACCGTCCAGGCGACCTACAGCGGGGACAGCAACTACAACGGAGCCACTGGCAGTACCGTCCTGACGATTACAACGTCTACCCCGGTTCTCACATGGGCAACGCCTGCTGCAATCACATACGGAACCGCCTTGAGCGCAACTCAGCTCAATGCGTCATCGAGTGGGCTGGCCGGGACCTTCGCTTACACTCCAGCCGCTGGCACTATCTTGGCGGCTGGATCGCAGACCCTTTCCGTGACATTCACGCCGACTGATTTGGTGGACTACACGGTTCAAACCGCAACAGTCACACTGCTCGTCAACAAAGCAGCCCTAACGGTTACGCCTAACCCGGCATCGAGATTGTATGGCGTGGCAAATCCAGTCTTCACCGGCTCGATCACTGGCGTGGTTGCGGGAGACAATATCACCGCGACCTATGCGTCAGGAGCCACGGCGGCAACCACTGTCGGCGTGTACTCATCCGGGGTGAACGCGATTGCGGCAACCCTCTCGGACCCAGGTTCGAAGCTCGGCAACTACACACTCACTCAGAATCTCGGAACGCTGACTATTACCCAGACGTCTACGGTCCTTAGCTGGGCGACGCCAGCGGCGATCACCTACGGAACTCCCCTCAGTGCAACGCAGCTCGACGCGACTTCTGGTGGTGTGGCGGGAACATTTGTATACACGCCAGCGGCCGGTGCGGTCTTGGCGGCGGGGACACAAACACTTTCCGTAACCTTTACGCCGACCGATAGCGCGGACTACAGCGGAGCAACGCTTACTGTCTCCTTGATTGTGAACAAGGCTCCGCTTACGGTTACACCCAACAATGCGTCCAGACTCTATGGCGTCGCAAACCCGGCATTTACGGGATCGATCATAGGATTGGTTGCCGGAGACACTGTTACAGCAACGTACGCGTCAGCGGCCAACCTTACGACGGTCGTTGGGGTCTACTCCAGTGGAGCGAATGCAATTGCGGCGACGTTGTCTGATCCAAGCAGCAAGCTTGGCAATTACACTTTGACGCAAAACGTCGGAACCCTCACGATAACGCAAACGACCACGACTTTGACGTGGCCAACGCCTGCAGCGATCACGTACGGGACTCCACTCTCAGCAACACAACTCGACGCCACGAGCGGAGGCATCGCCGGAACCTTCGTCTATACGCCAGCGACCGGGACCATCCTCACCGCAGGATCTCAAACACTCTCCGTCGTCTTTACGCCTACAGACGGTGCCGACTATAGCACTGCGACGACAACCGTTTTGCTTACCGTCAACAAGGCATCTCTGACTGTTACCCCGAACCCGTCCTCGAAGGTCTACGGGACTGCGAACCCAGCCCTCACCGGTTCAATTACCGGACTGGTCACAGGCGACACGATCACCGCGACCTACGCGTCAGCAGCAACAACATCGACGGCGATAGGAGTCTACTCGCTCGGGGCGAACGCCATTGCGGCGACTCTCTCTGATCCCGGCAGCAGGTTGGGCAACTACACTGTGACCCAGAACCTTGGCACTCTGACCATCACGCAGGCGACGACCATTCTGACATGGCCGACGCCCGCAGCAATCACCTACGGCACGCCTCTCTCTGCGACTCAACTTGATGCGACCTCTGGCGGTGTAGCTGGAACATTTGGCTACAGCCCAGCGGCCGGGACCGTCCTCGCGGCAGGGCCCCAGACCCTTTCCGTGACATTTACCCCGACCGATACCGCGGACTATAGTGTTGCAACGCTCACCGTCGCTTTGACTGTCAACAAGGCTCCGCTCACGGTTTCGCCCAATAGCGCGTCCAGACTATACGGCGTCGCGAACCCGGTCTTTACGGGCTCGATCACCGGATTGGTCGCTGGCAATACCATCACAGCGACCTATGCGTCAGCGGCCAACATGACTACTGTGGTGGGGGTCTACTCCAGCGGTGCGAACGCAATTGCAGCCACGCTGTCTGATCCAGAAAGCAAACTGCCTAATTACACTCTCACTCAGAACCTTGGCACCCTAACAATCACGCAGACGACCACGGTTTTGACTTGGGCGAATCCCGCAGCCATAACCTACGGCACAGCACTCTCGGCCGCACAACTCGACGCGACCAGCGGCGGCGTGGCTGGGACGTTTGTTTACGCGCCTCCGGCGGGAACCATTCTTCCTGTAGGTGTCCAGACTCTTTCCGTGACCTTTACGCCGACTGACAGTGCCGACTACAGTTCCGCCACGGTAACCGTTTCGCTTACCGTCAACAAGGCGCCTCTCACCGTAACCCCAACCCCGGCTTCGAAGGTCTACGGTACCGCGAATCCGATCTTCACGGGTTCCATCACCGGACTGGTCGCCGGCGACACAATCACCGCCACCTATGCTTCGGCAGCAACAACATCGACGGCGGTCGGCGTGTACTCGAGCGGCGTCAATGCCATCTCGGCTACGCTCGCCGATCCGGGTAGCAAACTTAGCAACTACACTCTGACCCAGAATGTCGGAGCCCTCACGATCACCCAGGCAACAACAGTCCTCACGTGGGCTACCCCGGCAGCAATCACCTATGGAACGCCACTCTCGGCGGTGCAACTCAACGCGACGTCGGGCGGCGTGGCAGGAACCTTCGTCTACACTCCCGCTACAGGCACCGTGCTAGCCGCTGGGTCGCACACGCTCTCAGTCATGTTTACGCCGACTGATACCGCAGATTACGGATCCGCGATCGCCACGGTGAATCTGCAGGTCAATAAGGCTGCACTCGTCGTCACGCCTAACCCAGCATCGAGGTTGTATGCCGCCGCGAACCCGGTCTTCACCGGTGCGATCACGGGGATGATCGCCGGGGACGGTATCTCGGCAACGTACGCATCGGGAGCAAACGCCACAACGTTGGTCGGGGTCTACCCGGCTGGAGCCAACGCAATTGCTTCAACGATGGTCGATCCGGGCAGCAAGCTGGCCAACTACACGGTTACGCAGAATCTTGGCACGTTGACCATTACACAGGTAACTACGGGGCTCACGTGGCCTACCCCCGCGGCGATCACCTACGGCACGGCCCTAAGCGGGGTCCAGCTTGACGCAACCTCGGGCGGCATAGCCGGAACCTTTGTCTACTCGCCTGTGGCTGGCACGGTGTTGTCGGCTGGCAGCCACACCTTGAACGTCACATTTACCCCAACGGATGGTGCTGACTACAGTACGGCAACTGCTTCAGTCACCTTGACGGTCAACCCGGCAGTCCTCACGGTAACGCCAGCACCATCCACAAAGGTCTACGGCACGGCGAACCCAGTGTTTAGCGGCTCGATCACCGGCATGATCCCCGGCGAAGGCATCAGTGCAACCTACGCCTCCGCAGCCACCACGACGACAACGGTTGGAGTGTACTCGTCCGGTCCTAATGCCATCGCGGCGACGCTCTCCGATCCTGGAGGCAAGCTCGCCAATTACACGCTCAACCAGACGGTGGGGGCACTCACAATCACCCAGGCGACGACAGTCCTCACTTGGGCCACTCCCGCCTCAATTTCATACGAAACGGCCCTGAGCGCCACGCAACTCAATGCAACGAGCGGCGGGGTTGCGGGAACGTTCGTTTACACGCCAGCAGCCGGAACGGTTCTCGCTGCGGGTTCACACACGCTCTCCGTCGCCTTCACGCCGACTGACGCGGTCGACTACAGTGCAGCAAGCGCCACAGTGACGCTCACTGTCACCAAGACGACGCCAACAGTTGTGCTGGCGTCATCGGCTAACCCATCGGTCTACGGTGTCGCTGTGACCTTCACAGCCACAACCAATGCGGCTGCAACGTAAGCGTGGACGGAAGGCCCTTTGTAGTGTGAGGTTGTGTCCACTTCATTCTAAGTGGACACGACCTATCCGTTGAAGAGGACGCTTTCATGGTCAGGAGCAGGGGCTGGCTCAGGGGGGCGGTC
>Ga0255356_1000203_pt1 | contig 41426 bp, 33 predicted proteins | sample HBST100metaG_FD_189944 | JGI IMG/M metagenome (GOLD analysis project Ga0255356, IMG submission 189944) | Peat soil microbial communities from Stordalen Mire, Sweden - H.B.S.T100 | ecosystem: Environmental > Terrestrial > Soil > Wetlands > Peat | place: Sweden: Norrbotten County, Stordalen Mire...
AGAACGTCTGATCAGCAGCGGTGAAGGTGAAGTCCTGCCCGCAATCGCTACACGTAAGTTGAATATCTCCGGCCATGGGTCTCCTCGTGGAAATTGTACAGCCCAATATGCATTTGTGTGCAAGTATTCTTTTGAAATTAAAAAACTTATTCTGGCGCGGAATCCATGACCCCGGAATTCGTCCTGGGGCGAAGCCTGATTCCGGGGCGCCAAAAGTCTCTGACGGTAGGGTTGGCGCCGGCTAAACATTCCACCAATCCAGCAGCAACATCCGCGGATAGTAAAGGCCTGCGAAGATGGGCGCATCCGCGCCGCGCAATTTGCGCAGAACTTCCGCATAGGCTTCGACCTGGGGAGCGAAGAGCGGGCGGAGTTCCGGCAGGGCTTGCGTTGGATCAAGGTTGTCAGCGTGCGCGGTCTTGTAGTCGATAATCCACCAGCAATCTTCCCCCTCCAATTCCTCAGAGCCAGGCGTGGAACCAGCCTGGAAAACGCGGTCGACGCGAACCGTCTTCAAGCCGCCGTTAACAACTCCGGCCCAGCCGGCCTCGCTGGCAGCGCCGGCGTGGGGTGAGAAAATCCATGCGCCGATGGGGTCGTGGGAGGCGTCAAGCGCGGCTTGGAGCGCCTGAGCGGCGATCTGTGCCGCCTGGGGCTGGTCCACGCCGACGGCGCGCACCTGGGCGGTGATGCCGGGTTCAAATTGCTGAAGAGCCGAGCGGGCAGCCTCCCAATCGAGCTGTGTGCGCAGGAGGGCCAGTTTTTCCAACAGCGTGTGGACGGCTGTGCCCAATGCGCGGGAAAGCAGGCCGCCCTCGTGGCGAATGTAGAGCCGGGAGGAACCGGTTCCCAGGCCGAGAATGGCTGCTTCCGCGGTGGTTTGCGCAAGGGCCTGACCTTGCTCGGGCCGATAATCGAGCGGAAGGCGGCGCAGCAGCGTGGGCTGTAACGGGCGCGGCATCACGAGCAGATTACTTTCGCCGGAGGCGGCGATGGATTCGATTTCCTGGCTTGCGGGAGGCTCCGAAGCGGCTCTGGAAGCTTTCCACTCTTCAAAGCGCTTGCGGACGTCATCTTCAAGCGCCGGCCAGGCTGTGGTCAGAAGGCTGTTTATGGGTTCCACCAAGGTGAACTCCCCGTCTTCCGCTTTGCACGCTGGGCGGGCGAAGAGATGCAACTCCTCGCGAGCGCGCGTTGCGGCCACGTAGAGAACGCGCCGGGTCTCCTGCGATTCGCGCTCACGATAGACGCGATCAACCCACTCCTTGGCGCGGCCGCGGTCCTCGCGCTTGGGCTGGAGCGGCGCAATCAGAAACTCGGTAATCTCTCCCGACTCGCCGGGCTGGGCGAGGCCGCGTTCCAGCCAGGAGAGCATTTTCACTTTTCCGCGCCCCGCCGGAGCCTGTAGCTCGGGGACGATGACGACTTCGAACTCCAGGCCCTTGGACTTGTGAATGGTCATCAACTGCACGCCGTATTCGCTGCTGGCCTCCGGGTCGGGCAGGGCAGTGAGTTTGTCGAGGGCCGCGGCGAGGCCATGGCCCAGCAGATCCGGTTCGCCGCCGGGAAGACGGTCAAGGCAGCTCCAGAGCAGGTTGAGGTTGGCGCGGGCGGTCGAGTCAGCGCAGGCCGCGCCGCCCAGCAGCAACCAGATCTTCTCAAGCCAAGTTCCCAGCGATGCTGTGGGATGTGAGGCGCGTAGGGCGGACGCTGAAGCCAGTGTGTCCAGCATGCGTCCGGCTGCGATACGACCTGCTTCGCTGAGGAGTGTCAGCCGTTCGGCCATCAACTCCGGCAAAGGCCGAGGACTCGATTCGGGATCGTCGTTACCGGCAATGCAATGCAGGTCGTCGAGCGAAAGGCCACACCAGGGGGCGCGCAGAACGCCAAGCCAAGCTACGCGGTCCTGGGGATTGAGCAGGGCGCGGGCCAAGGCAAGCGCATCGAGTATTTCGGGACGGGAGGCGAGCTTTTCAAGTTCAATGGCGCGGAATGGAATTCTTTCAGCGGGCGTTGCTTTTTCGTTGGCCTCGCGCAGCGCCAGGGCGATTGGAATAAGGTGCTTTCGCGTACGGCCGAGAATGGCGATCCGGAATTTTTCTCCCGACTCCTTTGCTTCCTTGATGCGATCCGACTGTTTCCGGATCAGAGCGACGATTTCCTCAATCTGCTCTTTTTGTGCGGCTTCGATTTCCTGTGCGGCCTCGGGATCGGCGAACTTACCGCGCCAGGCCTGTGGTACGAAGCGTAGATGTAGCGTGAAAGGCGGTCCGACCTTCACCGGGAGTTCCCGAGATGGTTCCGCGGAGGAAAATGGAACGCCGCTTCCGTCGTCGGCCGCGAAGATTTGGGTGAAAGCCTGATTGAGCCGCTCAACCAGCGCAGGGGCGGTGCGGAAGTTGGCTTTGAGTGGAACGAAATCGAAGAGTAATGGCTCATCGTTGGGGATTTCAAGACCAACGGTTTTCACGCGCGGAAAGAGTTCGGCGTCGGCGTCGCGGAAGAAGTAGATCGACTGCATGGGGTCGCCGACAACAAAGCATGTGCGCCCCGTGCGCTCAGGCCACGCTGCGATAAGGCTGGCAAGCAACTGGTGCTGTCGGCGGCTGGTGTCTTGGAACTCATCGACCAGCAGGTGGCGAATGCCATCGGAGACGGCTAGCGCGGCATCAGTGGGGAGTCCGTCGCTGCCTCTGAGTACGCGCTGGGCAATCTGCGCAACCTCGATAAAGTCCACTGTGCCGGCCTCGGCAAAGGCGATTTGCAGTTCACCCGCCGCCTGGCGCAGCAATGTAAAACAGGCTTTTACGATCTCCCATTCTTCTTCGGCGTAGCGCGCGGATGGCAGATTGCGGACGGCGGCCAAAGCGGATTCGAGGTTCGGAATGGCGGCCAATTTGGCGATCAGTTCGAGGATGCGAGTCTTCTCGCGCTTGCGGTCGGCGGGAAAGCCGAGCCGCTTATCAACCTGCTTGCGAAAAGCGCCATCGACTGTAAGCAACAGTGCGGCTAGACTGGCATGGGCCAGACGAGCCTCTTCAAAATCCATGCTGCCGGTGAATGGAGCAGCGGGGAACTCGGCCAACTCGGCTAGTTCCTGGTGAAGATGGCCACCGCTTTGCTGGCAGGCAAACCGCGCCAACTCCAGCGCTTCGCCGCGTGCGCCGCGGGCTTGGTCGAGAAGCTCACTCAGCCTGATGAGTGCGGCGCGAACCGCATCCGCAAAGGGCCGTTCCAGCCGCTCGCGGAGCGCCTCCCAATCCGGCTCACGCTCCAGCACAAAACCGTGCATCCAGCGGTCGCGGCTTCCGAGCATCTCAACCAGCAGGTTTTCCAACTCCTGCCAACCGTTGTCGCGCCAGAGCAGCAGATTTTCGATGGCCGAGCCGATAGCCGAGCCAGTGTCGTCAACTTTCCGCAGAGTTTCGCGGGCCGCGCGGCGATAAAGCTCTTCGGGCTGCTCGGCGATGTTGAGGCCGCCGCCCAGGCCGGAGAGCAGCGGCTGTTGCAGGGCCAATTCACGACAAAATGAATCAATCGTTGAGATGCGAAGTTGGGCGGGCAGGTCGAGCAGTTGCCAGCCGAGCGCCTGGGAGTGCTCCAGTGCGCGGTGGGCAAGGGAGCCAGGCTCATTCTTCCTCAGCTCATCGAGAACCCGATTGCGCATCTCGGCGGCAGCCGCGATGGTGAAGGTAATGGCAACAATCTGGTTGGGTTCGTCCACCTCGCTCAGCAAGCGCAGAAATCGTTTCGTCAGCAGGGTTGTTTTGCCCGAGCCGGCCGGGGCTTGCACCAAAATTGAACGGGAGAAATCAAGAGCGCGCTGGCGCTCAATCTCGTCGGGAGGAGGAGACTGGGCTGCAGATTTACTCATCAGCAATCTCCTCACTGCCGGAATCGTCATCGGCTTCGAGTTGCGCCTCATTTTCATGAATGCGGCAGAGGGTTTGCAGCCCGCAGCGTTTGCAAGTCTCTTCAATGGGATCGCGCGGGTTCACCTCGGCCTTTCCGCTGAGAAAGTCTTTGGCGAGCCGTTCGATGCAATCCCGCCAGTCGAGGAGTTGCTCGACGGTGAATGGGTATCTAACCAGAGGGTTGTACCCCTTCAGTCCGCTGAAGAGCGTAGCCGCCGCGTCGCCCACACGTCCGGAAAATCCCTGATCTCCGGCGCGGATCTTGGCGAAGACCAAGCCGCCGAGCACCTCATCGGGGTCAAGGGCAAAGCCAGCATAGAGCGGCAGTTGCACATCGTCGGGGCGGGGCAGATCCCATGAACTGGGCGAGACGTTGCCCGATTTATAGTCGATAACCAGTTGAGAACCGTCCTTCAGTCGATCCACGCGGTCCAGGCGCAGGTCCAGGGTCAGACCGGCGAGATGAATTGTGCGCTTGGCCTCGGTTTCAGCGACCTCGAACTCGATGCGCGCAGCCTCGTATTCCAACCATTGGGTGACCAACTCGGTCAGCCGCATCTCTTCAAGTTCCAGATAGCGGCGAGGCATGACTTCGCGGAGGTGGGGGCGCAACTCGCGCGCAAGCGTGCGCTGGACATGAGCCGCGACGAAAGCCTTCCGGTCGTTCAGGTTCACGAGGTCGGCGTGGGTGCGAATGCCGTCTGGCGGTCCTGCCCAGATGGCGTGGAGCACGGCGTGAAGCAGACTGCCACGCTGCGAGGCGGTCAGGCCAGCCTCGGCTGGTTTCCAGTCTTGCGCGGCGAGGCGAGCGGTGGCGAAGGCCTTGAAGGGGCACTGCGATTGCGCGGTGAGGACGCTGGAGCCGCCTGAGACCTTGCCTGGAGGAAAGGGAATGCGGCTGGAGTCTTGAAATGGGACAGTGAGCGGGGGCTGTGCGGCTGGCGCCATCAAATCCGGCGTTACATCCTCCGCATCTCCGGCAAGTTTTGTGACCAGGAGCGACGGGCGGGCATCGGCGGTCTCGTTTTGCTTGGCGAAGCTGAAATGAACCTCGGCTGCCGAGGCCAGAATGCGGTTGGTGATTGATTCGGCCAGCTCCCAATCGAGTTGGGGTGTGGCGTGGGGCATTCCGGCCTCGCGCTGAATCTCAATGGGCAGCAGTGGATGCATCGTGCCGCGCGGAGGCCAGGAGTCTTCATCTGCTCCCAGAAACCAGACGGCGTCGGCGGTGAGGCCAGCCGACTCGGCTGGTCCGGCGATCTGAATCGGCGCATTGTGCGACTCGGGAGCAAAAAGGGTTTCGTCCAGGGTGCGGCCCAGTTGAGAGAGAAATTCCTTCCAACTGATGCGACGTCCATCGAAGCCCAGCGAACCACAGCTCTCCACGGCCAGTTGCCAGCGATGCAAGGCCTGGTACTCTGCGCTTGAGAGCGGAGAGGCGCAGGCAAAGGGAAGTTCGTCCAGTAGCCGCGGAACCAGCTCTGCCCAGTCGAGCGGGCTTTGCGGACGGCGCGTGAAGCCGGCCAGAAGGCGTTGGACTGCCGTGATGCGTTCGACCCAGGGAGCCGGCAGTAGCTCGGAGGCGCATCGCTGGCCGAGGAAGGCCGTCAAGGTCCATTGGGTGCGTTCCAGGCTGAAACGGCGCAGGGTGCGCATATACGCAGTGAGTGCCGCGGATTCCTGCGGGGTGGCGGCGATGAGGCCGGTGGAAAGTAGCCAGTCGAGTTCCTGCTCCAGAAGCGAACCGCCAAGCCAGCGCAGCAGCAGGTGCGCCGCTCGTGCCAGCGTAACTTGGCTGAGCGGAATCCCAAGCGAGAATTCGAAGGCTGGGCCGGTATGCCGCAGAAAGGCTCGTTCCATCTCACCGCGTCGTGCGCTAACGGACTGGGCGACGACCAGCAGGCGGGCCTTCGGGCTGTCGGCGAGCTGGCGGCCGCACCAAATTGCACAAGCGGCAAATTCGGCTTGCGCATCGGCTGCGACATGGAAATGGATTTTTGTGGCTGGCTCACCCTGGGCAGCCTCATGCCACTGGCCCCAGGAGTCGAAGAGGCTGCGCTGAACGGGCAGGATACGGTCAAAGCCAGCCAGAAGCAGTGGCGGACGCTTCGCCGAGTCCGCTTCGAGCAGGGGAATCAGCTCAAGCGGCAGACGGCTGGGGCTGAGCAGGTTGCCGGAGCGGCAACTTTCGTCAAAGGCCACAAGCCAACCGCTAAAAGCGGCCGCGTCTTGATGCCAAGCGCTTCGTGCCGTGTTCCTCAAAAACTGCGGCGCATAAGAGCAGAGCAGCTCGTGAGCTTCCATGGCCATGGAAGCCAGGCGATGGCGCGGGCCTTCGAGCAATGTGGCCAGTGAACGGTCCTGGCCGGCGATGCCGACCCAGAGAGCCTCCTCCTGCGCTGGATTGAGCAGCAGGCGACCGTCGGCGCTGCGTTCGTTCCATGCAGTGCGAGCAAAACTCTTCCAGTCGAAGATGTTGGGCGTGGGCCAGGCGGTCAGTCCCTCAGCTTGGCGGGCGCGATGGAAGGCGGCGACAAGAGCGCGTGCGGCGCGGTCGCTGGCCGTGACCACAAGGCCGCCCTCGCTCAGCCATTTGTCGATCTCAATTGCGGCCAAGGCCCCCATTCCAGCGTTATACTCCGCCGGGCCGCTGCTCTGCCATCTGCAAGGCGGCGATGAAATGCTTCAGCGTTCCAGAATGAGCGCGGGGCGCGATGTTGTCGAGGCTGAGCCGTTGATGAAGAAGGTTCGGCAGCGCGCGCGGCAACGAAGAAAGCAGCCGAAGACGCGGATAATTAAAAGTGTGGAGACTGCGCGCAATTTATCGCTATTGAAGGACTACCAGGTGTATCTGCGCGTGGAAAAAGGGCTGCGGCCATTGACCTGTGAGGCCTACGACGGCGACCTGAAGACCTTTGCCGAGTTCATTGAGGAGCGCCAGGGCGTGCTGTTGACGGCATCACAGGAGGATGTGGCGGCTTTTCTAGAACATCTTCGCGGTCACGACATCGACCAACGCTCAGCGGCGCGCAAACTGAGTTGCCTGCGCGGTTTTTACAAGTGGCTGCTGCTGGACCGGCGCGTCCATCACGATCCAACAATCAATATCGAGTCGCCCAAGGCATGGAAGGTGCTGCCCAAGTCTCTGGCCGAGCCAGAGGTCGTGGAGATGCTGGAGCGGGCGCGCATGAACGCCGAACATCCGCAGGCGAAGGCCACGGCGTTGCGTGATCGGGCGATTCTGGAACTGCTCTACGCGGGAGGGTTGCGTGTTTCGGAGGTCACGGCGCTCTCCACCGGCGATTTGGCGCTGGATCTGGGGCGCGTGCAAGTGCGCGGCAAGGGCGATAAGGAGCGCATCGTGCCTTTGGGACGGACCGCCCTGGAGGCTTTGGAGATTTATCTCGAACAGGGCAGGCCGCATCTGGCCCGTATTAGCTCGGGCAGGAAGGCCAGCGTTCCGCGGCAGGATTCCACACGTCTTTTTCTCTCGCTACGAGGTGCGCCGCTTACCCGGCAATGGGTCTGGCACGTGGTCAAGATGGCCGATTCGACCGCCAGCCCGCATCGCCTCCGGCATAGTTGCGCCACTCACATGGTCGAGCACGGCGCCGACCTGCGCAGCGTCCAGTTATTGTTGGGCCACGCGGATATTTCCACCACGCAGGTTTACACCCACCTTGCACTGGGACGGTTGAAGGCCGTGCACCGCCAGTTCCATCCACGCGCCATTCGTCAGCGCGAGGAGGCCACGGAGATTTCTGTTCCGCATAACGGTTTGCACCTGGTTCCGAGCGAGATGCCGCCGGAGACGAGGGTGGAAAGCCCAAAGCCACGATCCCCGCTGTTCATTCGGAACGCAGAACCGCACTCCGCGCAACCCAACAAGGAGACGGCATGAGTGCCTCAGCCGCTCCAATCGCCGCTGCCACGCTGCAATCGCTGGTAGACGATTATCTGCGCGTACTGGCCAATGAGCGCGGCGCATCAATGCATACCCTGCGCGCCTATCAGCGTGAGTTGCACGCATTTGCTGCTTATATTGCCGACCGGCTCGGCAAGGAGCAAGGCCCAGAGCTTATCGAGCATACGCATATTCGCGCCTATCTGGGCACTCTCTATGACCGTGGATTGTCGAAAGCTTCAGCAGCGCGGGCACTGGCCTCCATTCGGAGCTGGTTCAAGTGGCTGGCGCGCACCGGGCGCGTGGAGCAGAATGCGGCTGCACTGGTGTCTACTCCGCGGCTGCCCAAGCATTTGCCGCGCGTGCCCTCCATCGAACAGATGAACCGTGTGGTGGAGTCGGTGGGCGCAGATGCCGCCAGTTGGCCGGCGCGCGACACGGCGATTCTCGAACTGCTCTATGGATGCGGCATCCGCAATGCGGAGCTGACCGGGCTGAACTTGGAAGACATTCACTGGGCGAACGAAGCGATTCTGATTCACGGCAAGGGCCAGAAAGAACGTTACGTCCCGCTCGGCGACGCGGCGGCCGTGGCGTTGCGAATTTATATGGCTGAACGCTCGGCGCGGCTGGATGCGGCCGGCGATGGGAAGAGAATTGAAACTCCCGCGCTGTTTCTCAATCTTCAACTGCGCGGTCTGAGCAAGCCGGGCGGCGAGGCTCGTCTGACCACGCGCAGTGTGGGCCGTATCGTCAAACGCATTGCCATCGGGCGCGGCCTCTCCGCCGACGTGCATCCGCACACCCTGCGTCACGCCTTCGGCACACATCTTCTGGAAGAAGGCGCTGACCTGCGCGCCATCCAGGAACTGCTCGGCCACGAACGACTTTCGACCACACAGCGCTACACGCAACTCACCACTGCGCAGTTGGAAGTGGTCTACGACAGAACGCATCCGCGGGCGCGCTAGGTCGCTTGGTTCGGATGTTGGAAGATTTTCATTGAGAGAATTGTGTCCTTATTCCTGCCCCGCTGGATTCTCATTCGGATATTCTTCCGGATCTGTCCACTGCTTTCCACAGCTTTCGCAGAGCCATGTGTTGCGTGGATCGACGCTTTCGAGCAGCGGGTCTTGAGCGCCGCAGCCTGGGCATACAGGTAATTCGAACTCCGGAATTTGCACCTGGAATTGGTCGATGATGGACTGCGGAATCGGCCTCGCAACAATTTCGCGTGCCTGTTCGAGTTGATCGGCGGCAACCAAAATCGAGGGACTGCTCATATCGGGCGCAACGCTGTAGCCCGGACCTCGAATCCAGCTCTCGATTCCCGCTTCTTTCAATACTTCCCGGATCAGCGCAGCGCGTGCCGGTTCATCGCATTCGCAGAGCAACGTCTTCCAAGTGTATTCGTGCTGTGGACCGCTACCCTCCGATCCGTCCTCGCCTATTGGCGAATCGGCGTTGCGATCCCATTGAGGAGCGGCAGTGTGTGTCCCTACATTTGGCTCCCCATCTGGTGCACCAGACCGGCTCAGTCCGCGCTTCTTCATTTCGTCGCGGAGAACCTGTTGCGCGACTTCAGTCAAGTCGTGAATGTCCGCATCCAGTTCGTACAATTCGCCGTCGCCCATCTCACTGTAGAGTTGAGTGAGGCTCTGCCAATCCGTGAATGTGTCTCTCTGCATGGGGAACAGTATAACCGCTCTCTGTTTTGAATGTCGTACCGTTAATTCGTCATCATACTGGATGCCTGGAGTTTCGGAAGTCGCTCATGTGCGGAGGGTGGTCAGGCTCGTTTCTGCCGCTTGTTACCAGGGACGGTATCTTTTGCCGTCAGGGTTTTCTTCCGATGCAGCAAAGCCATCCCTTGTCGCATTCCTCTAGAATCTGAACATCCGAAAAGCCGGTTTTGGTGAAGAGATCGCGATGCTCATCCGCGCTCAAGATCGTCATATTTGTAAAAGAGAAAGATTGACCGGCGAGACTTCCTTCCGTCATTTTTCCTCCCTTATAGACCTCCGCGATGATGACGAAGGCGCCACCGGGCTTCATAACTCTGAAAACTTCGCGCATGTCAGCGGGCAGATTGGGCCAGAAGAAATGTGTTTCCACGGCTGTCACGAGATCGAAGACGCCGTCCGGAAACGGCAACTGAGAAACCGAGCCTTGCCGGATCTCGACGCGGCCTGAATCGATCTGTTTTGCGTTCGTTCTTCTGGATGCGGCCACGCTCGCATTGGAATAGTCGATGCCACAGACCTTTCCTTGCGTGACAATCGCCGCCAATTTGCTTACCGTTCTCCCTCCACCGCAACCGATATCGAGAACCGTATCGTGCTCGCCGACTGAAATGTGCGCCAAGCCCCAGTCTGTCAACTCGGAATGGTGCGAATTCATTTGCTGCAAAACGACCCGCCCCAAAGATCCTGTCGGCTTTCTGAATTGATCAAGCAGAGTGGCTTTTGGGGTCACGATTGTTCTCCTGAAATAGATAGTCTGGTGTTGAAATGAGTTTGCATGTATGGCTTTAGTGTATGGCGCGAGGACGCGCGCGAACAAGTTTCAAAAAACTCGCTGGAAGTATCGACGCCTGTTATTCAAATCCCGTTTCAAGAAGCGTTTCTGTGCGCGGCGGCCAATATCTTCAGTTCTTCCACAGCCGCAGCCGCGGACGACGCCGGATTCTGCCCGGTAATCAGATTTCCGTCCACCTGCAAAAAAGAGCCCCAATCAGCGCCCTTCTCGTACAAGCCGCCGAGGCGCTTTAGTTCATCCTCCACGAGGAACGGCACTACGTTGGTCAGTTGAACGGCTGCTTCCTCTGAGTCGGAAAACCCAGTTACATGCTTTCCCTTCACCAGCGGTTCTCCGTCCGGAGATTTGGTGTGGCGCAGCACGCCGGGCGCGTGGCAGACCAGGGCAACCGGCTTGCCGGCTGCGTAAGCTGCTTCGATCAGAGCGATGGAGCGCGTGTCGCTTGCCAGGTCCCACAAAGGCCCGTGCCCGCCCGGATAGAAGATGGCGTCGAAATCCGCTGCGGCAACATCGGAGAGCTTCAGAGTGGTTGCCAGTGCAGTTTGTGCAGCGGCATCCTGCTTGAAGCGCCTGGTATCCTTTGTCTGCGCTGTGGGATCGTCGCTCGCGGGGTCCAGGGGCGGCTGCCCGCCGTGAGGCGAAGCCAGGGTGATCGTGGCTCCAGCATCGAGGAAGACGTAGTAGGGCGCAGCAAATTCCTCCAGCCAGAATCCAGTTTTCTTGCCAGTATTTCCCAGCTTGCTGTGCGAAGTAAGAACCATCAAAATCTTCATTGCGATTTTCCTCTTTGCTCGAATGAGTCGTTTCCTGGTTGATTGTGGATCGAGATAGGTGCTCGGTCACTCTTACGCGGTCGCGGCGCCAATATGAACCACAAGTTTTCCAAAGTTTTTCCCCTCAAGCAGGCCCATGAATGCTTCGGGAGCGCGTTCGAGTCCTTCCACCATATCTTCGCGGTATTTGATCTTGCCAGCGGCGAACCATTCAGACATCTGCTTCTGAAATTCTCCAAAGTGCGAGCCGAAATCATCGAAGATGATGAATCCTTGCAGGCGAACACGGCGTTTGAGGAAGGTCCCCATCACCATGGCGGTGCGATCCCTTCCCGGAGGAAGTTCGCTGTCGTTGTAATGCGAAATCATTCCGCAGAGAGGAATGCGCGCGTGCGTATTGAGCAGGGGCAGCACCGCATCAAAGACCACACCGCCCACGCTCTCAAAATAAACGTCGATGCCCTTGGGGCAGCCTCGCGCCAGCAACTTCTTCAATTCTGGATCGCGATGGTCGAGGCATTCATTGAAGCCCAGTTCCTGCACGGCATAGCGGCACTTTTCCGCGCCCCCGGCTACGCCGACTGCGCGGCATCCCTTGAGCTTGGCGATTTGGCCTACTACCGACCCCACCGCGCCCGTGGCAGCGGCTACCACCACGGTCTCGCCGGCCTTTGGCTGGCCAATCTCCAGTAGACCCATATAGGCGGTAAAACCAGGCATACCCAGTACGCCAAGAGCGTGCGAAGGGTGCTCCAACCGTGAACCCAGGTTGAATACTCCCTTCCCATCAGAGAGGGCATAATCCTGCCATCCGCCTTGGTTTAATACCCAGTCGCCCACGGCAAAGTCCGGAAGCCGCGACAGTTCAACCCGGCTCACTGTCGATCCCACCATGACGCTGCCGATTTCCACAGGCGGAGCATACGAGGGGGCATCGCTCATTCTGCCGCGCATATACGGATCAAGAGACAGGTAGACTGTGCGCAGAAGCATCTGGCCCCGGACAGGAATGGGGATAGGTTGCGTTTCAATCCTGAAATTGCTGGGGGTAGGTGCTCCAGTAGGCCGTGAGGCGAGGACAATGCGTCGACTTGCGGGATTGCTCATCTTTGAAAGCTCCAGCAAACAGACTGCCACATCACGATCGAGAAAAGTTGTGTCATATTGCTCTTTCGAACAGAAGCAACAACACAAGAACACCTGGCGCCTGATGCGGAGTTCTAGAAGCTTATCTTGCGCCCTGGGAACCATGTGAGATGGATGGTGGTCGTCGTCACCGTCTGCTGGCCGAAAAGATAAATGGGCGCCTTCCAGTGTTCAAGTGCGAAGTTGCCGTTTACCTCGAAGTCCTTGCCCAGTCGTTTGACTACCTGAAAGTTGATGTCGTTCAGGGTTGTGCCGCCGGGGATGAAGTAGGTGGTGGCCTTCTGGTTGCGCCAACCCACTTGGAGCCATTCGTTGCCGCTCAGGTGATACGTAATCCAGGCCTGGCCACCTTTGTCCTCGCGCCCAATCCAGTCGCCGAAAAGTTGGCCCTGGTTGGTGTAGCCCTGCTTCTGAAACCCTTCATAGTACATAAAACGGCCGTAGTGGCTCGGATATGAGTTTTGGCTTGCATGGTCCGAACTGGACGGGTCGGTAGAAGCTGCCTCGACGCGCAGGTCCAGCTTGGGAATGCCGGGTACATGAGAGAGATAGAGGCCGGGCCGGTAAGCGGCGCGCCGGGGAGCATCGGCGGGGGAAACATCGTCATGCACCTCTGAATCCGTGTAGAGCGTGAGCCATTTGCGAACAAAGGGCAGCCGGTAGGAGAAGTCGAAGGCCCCAAAGCGTGCGCCGGGATCGTCACGGCCGTTTTTGGTGTTGCCGCCGGGGGAGGACATACTGACAAAACTCTTCAGAAAAGTGTGAATGGTGATCGGCGCGTGGCCTTGTCCGCCCCAGATCACGGTACGCTCGAAGCCGAACTCGAGATTTTCCGTGGGCCGAAAGCTGATCTTCTCGACGTGGACCCAGGGGTTGCCGGGATTGATCACGTTGGGCAAATCCGGATTGACGCCGCCGGGATTCGCCGGATTGGGCATATAGGTGTGCCCCCTGAGCGAGCCGGCCAGAAAATCGTAGCGAAAGGGGCCGGTAAGCCGGGAGAGCAATGGGATGTGCAGCGGCTCGACGCGGTTGATGCGGAAGGAATAGATGTTTTCAGCGTTGTTGGAGTAGGCCATGCCGCCGCCCAAGCCGGGTCCTAGCCACTCGTCCTGTTTGCCGAAGGAGATTTCGTGGTTGAGGACGTGGGCGGAGACGTAGGCTTCAATGAATCGCCCGTCGGTGGTGGTGGCAATCGGCCCCATGGGGATGGTGGCCTGGTTATATGGCGTACCGGTGGTTGGGTTGAGGTAGGTCGTGCCATCCACCGTGCTGAGCATCTGGGCCAGCGCGGGGAAGTAGCCGGCGGCCGAAGGCGCGCCCTGGAATTCGCCGCGCACATAGAGCACGAATCGGCCTGCGGCGGCATAGCCGCTGGCGCCGGAGTAGTTATTGAATCCGTTCTCGTAGGGGCGTCCGTAGTCGTTGATGATGGTCGAGCCAAGATGGTAGCTGTCGCGCAGGGGCGTGCCGCTGATGCCGCGGGCCACGGTGTAAACCGATTCGATGCGGGAGTTGCCCTGATAGGGCAGGCAAGGCCCCGCCATGTCGTAGCGCAGCTCGTGCATCAGCGCGTCATAAATATCCTGGGCCTCGTCAGTGGCTGCTCCGGCATCCGCGTCATCGATGCGGGCGCCAGCCTCTTCGACCATGTGGCCCACGCTGGCCCGAGTCCACGGGCGCATACCGAGAAAGACATTATCTACAAAACCGAGTGAATAGAGCCGGAGCACCGCCGGATAGACCCAGCTATCGACCGGGATGTAAGGCGAACCAAGAACGGCCGGCAGGCAGGAAGGAGCTGCGCCGCCGCTGTCGCGGTTCCACTGTCCCGCGCCAGCAGGCTCGGCGGCTTTGGACGAGCTGGGACCTTCAGCCGCGATTGGAGCAGCGGCCAGGAAGAAAAGCCCAGCCAACAAAGTCGCATATTGTAAAACGGCAGCCACGGACCCACGCTTGCTCAAATTCATACCCCTCACTTTATCACCCACTTGCCGGGTTGGATGCCGGAGTCGAGCGGCACGGGGTGACAAACCCGCGACAAGGTGAACTCGCACTGCAGGGCGTGGATTGTAAGCGCGTCTGGAACGGCAGAATTTTTGCGGTTGGCGGGTTAGCCGTGTCGCGTGTCTCGTTTCAGAACAGCGCAACATTAGCTTCTTCAAACACTTAAGGATTTTCTTGAAGGCGCGCTAATTTGAGCCGAAAAGCTCTTTATCCGGTGGTGAAGTGCGCGGCTCTTGCGACCAATCCCTGGACCGGTCTTCTGGAGCGACCATCATGTCTACATCTTCCATGGTATTTGGAAACTACGTGCCTCCAACTTCGGCTAGCGGGTCAGCGCGGTTGCAGGCTCAAATGCGGATTTGGCTGCCGGTGCTGGCCTGTGCGTCGGTCTTTGCAGTAGAATCCACACCTTACCTTGGCGCGGATCACACCAGCGCTCCATTGCAACGGATAGCAGAGGCGCTCTTCGGCTACGACGCGTGCGTGCACTGGGATTTGATCCACCACATCATCCGTAAGACTGGTCACTTTATGGGCTACGGATTTTTTTCTCTGGTCTGTTTCCGCAGCTTCTGGATTACGTTGCAAGACGCTGCCTCCCGGCTGCTGCGGCAGATGAAAGCGCATGGGCTGGCGATTCTGGTCACCTTCCTGGTGGCCAGCGCGGACGAGTTTCACCAAAGCTATCTACTGAACCGGACCGGCCAATTCAGCGATGTGCTGCTCGATACCTGCGGCGCCGTAGCGCTGGGGTTGGTGCTCTTCATGGCTATGTGTGCGGCGCAGCGGCACACGCAGGCACGCGCAAGCGCAAGTTGCCACCTCAAACCGGCCTATGCTGATCTGGCCGCCTAAGTCGAGTAGTCCGCGTTGATGCTGACGTACTTATGCGTCAGGTCTGTGGTCCAGAAGACGCATGAACCGGTGCCCTGGTGGAGTTGGATGGCGACAGAGAACTCCGGCTGATTGACGTAGGTGTGGGCTGCGGCCTCGTCGAACTCCGCGGCGCGGCCTCCGTTGCGGCAGATGGCCAATTTACCGAAGCGGATATCGACGCGATCAGGGTCGATCTGGACGCCGGAGTAACCAATGGCCGCGAGCAGGCGGCCCCAGTTTGGGTCGCTGCCGGCCCAGGCAGTCTTTACCAGCGGCGAATGTGCGATTGCCTTGGCAATTTTGAGCGCGTCCGCATCGGTGGCCGCACCTTCGATGTGCAGTTCCACCATATGCGAAACGCCTTCACCATCAGCCACTATCTGGCGGGCCAGTGACGTGCAGACTTGGGTCAAAGCGGCGGCGAAGGGTGTATTTCCAGGGACTACGGTGGCTCTGCTGGCGCCCGAGGCCAGCAGCAGCACGGTGTCGTTGGTTGAGGTGTCTCCGTCCACCGAGATGCGGTTGAAGCTGACCTCGATGGCCGGAAGCAGGTAGTCTGCAAGCGCCGCCGGTTCGATTGCTGCGTCGGTCAGGATGTAGACGAGCATGGTGGCATGCGGCACAAGCTGAGGGTGAATCATTCCCGAGCCTTTGCACAGCGCGGCGATGCGAACTTCGTGCGGCGTTCCGTCCTGATCGGCGATTTCCAGCCTTGCGAACGCGGTCTTCTCCAACGTGTCTGTCGTCAGGATTGCTTGAGCAACCTGTTGGAAGTGATCGAAACCGGCACCGAGCGAGGAGGCAAGACCGGGAAGAGCGGCGGTTAGCTTCTCTGTCGGAAACGGAACGCCGATGATGCCGGTCGAAGACGGAAAAACCTCTTCTGGCCGGCAGCCAAAGATTTGCGCGGCTGCTGCGCAAGTGGCGCGTGCCGCGTCCAGGCCAGCCTGGCCGTTGGCGCAGTTGGCGTTGCCGGCGTTGATGGCGGCTATGCGCACCATGCCTCCCGTGGCGCGCAGATTCTCTTTGTCTATGATGAGCGGAGCCGCGATGACGCGGTTGGAGGTGAAAACGGCGGCAGCGCTGGCTGGCGCATCGGCCACGATAAGTGCAAAGTCAGTGCGACCGCTCTTCTTTAGCCCTGCCTGAGCGGCGCCAAAGCGAAAGCCTTTTGGGATGACAAATTGGGAGGTTTCAGTCATTTTTGTGAGGGGATTCAATTTATTAAATCTAACAGGTAAACGGGGCTGAATGTCTTGCTATTTGAAGCACTCATCTTTGGGGAACTTGCTTCTTGCGGTGAGCCTCGTACATCAAAGGAATATGCTGAAATCGATCAAAATGGGCGGGGACTACGCGAGACCCTGAGGCAGGGCCTGTAAGGGTAGTGAATAAAAGACAGAGAACAGGGAAAAAGAACGTTTTAGATCGGTAAAGCTAAAAAAGAGGTGGGATATGTTGTTACACATCCCACCTCTTTTAACCTCGGTCTTAACAGACTAGGCAATCTTCAGAATAAATCGATCTGGCCTACATGGACTTTCTGGCAAACTTGAAACGAAGCAATCCTGCCAATCCCAGCAGTCCCGTACCGAACATGATCAGAGTGCCAGGCTCAGGAGCAATATTCAGCGAGGTACTGTCGTCGGCGTAGGTAGCAACCGTCGGGGGTCTGCCAGCATTGTATGTTTCGTCTTCAGCATAGACAAAAGTGGGGTAATTGGAATCAATCCATATCTGAAGATCATCGCCGTTCGCTAAGGTTAGTGCCAAACCTTTTGTATCCGCGTAAGGGAAAATCAACGAGAGCAATTGATCGTACCCTCCGGCGGTTTCAGTGCCGGCAGCACCATTCAAAGTGCCTCCGGTGATTGTGTTTCCGCTGACAAGGCCTGTAATAGCCTCTGTGAGGGATCCTCCGGTATTGGGGTAGAAAGTCACAGAGCCGCTAGCAGACGTGACTGTACCTCCGACGACGTTGAGATCCAACGAGAAGCTTGCATTACCAGCTCCGGTGGCTCCGAGAGTATAGAAATTGACAGTATCCGCGCGAGCAGCTGGGGCAACCGCCAGAATTGTTGCCATGGCGACCAGTGCGACTGAAAACTTTTTCATCATTCGTCTCCTGAAGTGTCAATTCGTCTGTTCAAGTTCCGATTGGTAGGGGAACCAAGCGGTAACCGGAGTTGAGTGCCATCTTGCATACACTTACATCACCAGTGGCTGCACCTTCTGCCTCTGTTCTTTCCTTTCTAAAGCAGCCGGTTCACTATGTCAAGCATTATTTTAGTAATCTCTAAAATATTTTTCATTCATACATAAATCAAGCGGATAGTGTGCAACTGTTTGACAAGTCACACAGTTGCACATCGAAGGAATGCTACAAGGAGGATCTGCCTTGAGCGAATAATCCAACTAGGCGAGGGAGCAGATAGGAACGGACGTATCTCGGCATTGGCGAAGAAATTTTGAGGTTGGAAGGTCGGCAAAACGAAGGATTTGATGCCGGCAAAAACTTCTGTTGACGAGCCATGGGAAGAGGGGTACATTAAGCGCACACGGGAAAGGAGGTAGGTCCAACTGATGCAGAAAGAATCTTCGAGATGTTTGGTACGTGAGGTGACTGAGGCCTAGGGCATCGCGCCCCGGACCCCAATGGTTGCCCGGCGGAGAGAATTCTTACCGCATGGGACGCTACTGCACCTTCACTGTTGGATGCATTCCTCAGCCCGATGCTCGGGGTGGCAATTCTTCAATACAGCGACGAGTCTCGTCGCCGAAGGAGTCCGGCTTGCCGGGCGTCGCCACACTACGACCACAGCCTGGGAGCAGGAGTGAAGATGCTCGGGCACTCGCTTAAGCGCGATGGCCTTAGTCCAATACCCACAGTTCACCGCGACGGCCTGGGCAACGCGCCCAGGCCGCCGTTATGTTTGGAGCCAGAATTGCGGCGATTCGACCCCGGTCTCAGGCGCGGAGTGCCGCCGGGGAGGACAGGTCTGCGGTACACTCAGGCCCATGCGGGTTTTTGGTATCGATTGCGGAACGGAGATCACAGGCTTTGGTGTTGTCGAATCGGACGACACGGGGCGGCAGCCGCGGCTGGTCATGAAGGCGATGGGAGCCATCCGGCTGGCCAAGAGTAAGACACTGCCGGTGCGGCTGGAGCAGGTCTTTCGCGAACTGAGCACCGAGTTGGAGCGCTGGAAGCCCGATGCGGTGGCAATTGAGGAGGTCTTCTACTCAGTGAACGCTAAGTCGGCGCTGAAGCTGGGGCAGGTGCGGGGCGTGGCGCTTCTGGCAGCGGCTGTGCAAGGGCTTCCGGTGGCCGAGTATGCGCCGCTCACCATCAAGTCCAGCGTGGTGGGCTACGGGCTTGCGAAGAAGGAGCAGGTTCAGTTTATGGTGGCGCGGCTGCTGGAACTGGCTGAAGTGCCGCAACAGGCCGACGCTGCTGACGCTCTTGCTATCGCCATCTGCCACATTCATACCGCGCAGACGCTTGCGCTGCAAGAGGCGCCGCGCCGCTAAATTCAGGTTGATTCAGATGGTCGAGCTGCTTCGCTAGCTCAATGCGGCCCCGTTTGCTTTCAGGCAGCGCCAGAGAGCGGCAAAGCTCTCAATGGGCAGGGCTTCGGCGCGGGCTTGGGGGGCGATGGCAGCTTGGACCAGCGCTGCAGTAACGGCTGCGGGCGGAACTCCGGCGGCGCGAAGGTTGTTGGCCAGCGTTTTTCGTTTCTGCGCAAAGCATTGGCGCACAAAGCGCAGGAAGCTGGTCTCTTCAACGCCGAGTTCAGCAAAGCGCGGGGCAAATCGCCAGCGGAAGACAGTCGAATGCACATCGGGCGGCGGCGTGAAGGCGGAGGGCGGCAGGGTGAAGAGCCGCTGGGCTGGCCCGTACATCTGCACTGTGACCGAGAGCAGGCCATAGTCGCGCGATCCAGGCTGGGCGGTGATGCGGTCAGCCACCTCGCGCTGCACCATCAGCACGGCGCGGTCGAGCACAGCGTGGCTCGCGGCCAGCTTGAGCAGGATTTGCGAAGTGATGCCGTAGGGCAAGTTCCCGACCACCAGCAGGCGTTCGCCGCCGTTTGCGAAGGCTTCAGGGAACTCCGTGCAAGCCGTCTCAAAGTCAAAGTGCAGCACGTCCTGCTCGACAACGGTGACGCGGTCCGGAGGGAAGTGTACGCGCAAGAGGATGGCAAGGTTGTGGTCCAGCTCAACAGCTAGCACATGGGCGGCGCGGGCGGCCAGCGCTCCGGTAATCGCGCCGAGGCCGGGGCCGATTTCGACTACTGTATGGTCGGAGAGATCGCCGAGGGAGGCTGCAATGCGCTGGATGGCGTCAGTATCGTTAAGGAAGTTCTGGCCGAGTTTGGGTTTGGCGGGCATGGGCTTCTTTGATGGTAGCTGAAGCCGGGCGGATAGGGCGGCTTGAGGGAAGGCAAGATCGGGTACCGTTGGCGAATTCGCGCAGGAGTACCGTAAGTAACCGCAAATGCCATATTGCAGAAACATTTCCTCTCAGTTCACAGGAAGGTATGTTCGCGTCAAGTGAGTTTCCCAATGGTGTTGCTGACCACAGGGGATAGAACCGACAGCCTGGGCGTGTGTCTTGTAGATGATTACTCGTATAACCAGATATAGGTTTTGTTTCTTTTCAGGGAAGAATTGAGATTACCGACAACCCAAGAACCGCTTTAGCTGTTTCTGGCCGACCTCGATCGGATTCGTGGAGTGGCCGAACCGGGAGGTCTCTCGGGGTTGCGCTCGGTGAATTGATCGTGTAGAACCACATTGAGCAGCGACTTATGGACCCGGATGCGGCCGTTGTATTCGATTAGGCCGAGTTTGCGAAAGCGATTCATGAAGAAGCTGACGCGGGACCGGGTGGTGCCGATCATCTCTGCCAGAGTTTCCTGCGTGATCGGAGGGATCAGGTGTTCCGGTTCTCCCTCCTCACCGAATTCGGCCATCAACAGAAGAATTCTCGCCAAGCGTTTTTCACTGGAGTTGAAAAGCTGATCAACGAGATCGGCCTGGGTTCGCATACTGCGGGTGAGCAGGAATTTCAGGAACATTTCGGAGAAGGTGTACTCCTCGTGCATCAGGCGGATCATCTCTTCCCTCGCTATCTTGAGCGCGGTACACATTTCAATTGCAGCGGCAGTGGCTAAATGCATTCCACCCACGCTCGCCAGCGACTCCTCTCCAATGAATTCTCCGGCGGAGAGCAGCGCGACCGTGGCCTCTTTGCCATCGAGCGAAACGACAGTGAGTTTTGCGCGTCCTGTCCGAAGATAGAAGATGGAGTCAGCCAAACTCCCCTGCGAAAAGAAGACCTGCCTGGGCCGCATGCGGACCAGTGTTCTTCCCACTCCTGCTTGTTCCAGAAAGGTGGCGAGGTCAAAGGTCATGCTTCTCACCTCGGAAGAGAGGATTGATGAACCGACTGAATCTTACTCGCTTAGTCTTGTGGCCTTTGTATGGTATCGGACACAACACGAACTTTGTCATGCATCGCGAGCTTGGCGCATACTGGTTGGGATTGTGTTTTGCCCGGAAGTGAGGGTCTATTGCGCACGAACGGCTTAAAGAACACTCTTTTGAAGGCTCTTGATGGGGACATCATTGAGCGCCTTCGTTTGCAGCCGGTGAAATTCGAGCTGAAACACGAAATCGAAAGCCCTGGCGACCCGATCGATCACCTCTATTTCCTCGAAGAGGGGATGGCGTCGATGACCATAACATTCACGGATGAGTCTCAGGTCGAGGTAGGGATGTTCGGTTATGAGTCGGTCATCGGCGTCTCAGCTTTGATGGGGACAAAAAAGAGTCTGAATCGCGTCTACACCCAGATTGCAGGTTATGGCTATTCCTGCCGCGTGGAGGACGCGAGAAGAGAGTTCCGCCTTGGCGGCTACTTCCAATCTCTGACTCTGCGCTATGTTCAGGCACAACTCGTTCAGGCAATGCAATCCGCTGGATGCAATGCGAAACACAACTTTGAACAGCGACTCGCCCGCTGGCTGCTCATCTGTGCGGACCGCGCGCACATCGACACGTTCAAGATTTCGCATGAGTTTCTTGCAGATATGCTTGGGGGTAGCCGTCCCACTATTTCTATGGCAGCCGGGATTCTCAAACAAAAAGGGCTTATCGAATACACCCGCGGAGAAATCCACATCCTCGACGTCCCTGGGCTCACGAAGATCTCTTGCGAGTGCTATCTGACCATCAAAAATTACCTCGACAATTACACAAAGTTCGACACCGCAATCACTGCGTAGCCGCTTTACCTGCCGCATCCGCAGTTGTGGACCAGAACTTCGACCTGATGCCCCATCTTTGCTTTTGTGGCCAGAGCGGGCCACACGAATCTTCATCTGCCCGCTAGCCAGGATTCATTAGCCCCATTCGCGGGCATAGGCGTAGTAGACTGGCCCTTTGGCGGCCTAAGTTGCCCGATTCAAGAAGATATTTTCGTCGGCCAGGAGGAAGCCTTTATGCATATTGTTTTTGCCGCTTCGGAGTGCGTTCCTTTTGCCAAGACCGGCGGTTTGGCCGACGTGGTGGGGGCGCTGCCGGCGGAGTTGGCCAAACTGGGCCACGAAGTTACGGTTTACCTGCCTCTGTATGCGAGCGTGAAGCGGCAGATCAAAGGGGAATTGCAGTACGCGGTTCGCTCCATTACCATTCCCTTTCAACATTACAACCGCTTCGCGGGCATTGTGGATGGCGGCAAGCAGCGCGGTGTGCAGTATTACTTCGTGGATTGTCCGGAGATGTTTGACCGCGAGGATCTGTATGGGACCGCGGGAGTCGATTACCCTGACAACGCCGAGCGCTTTGCGCTCTACTGCCGTGCGGTGCTGGAGACAAGCAAGCAGTTGGGCGTGCCGGAGGTCTTCCATGTTCACGACTGGCAGGCCGCACTGATTCCTGTCTACCTGCGCACGGTCTACGCTTCAGACCCGGTGCTGAACCGCTCCGGGGTGGTGCTGACCATTCACAATGCCGCCTATCAAGGCGCTTTTCCGCCGGTGACCACCGAGCGGCTGCTCTTTCCATGGGAGCTTTTCACCATGGACAAGGTGGAGCAATATGACACCTTCAACTTCCTCAAGGGAGGGTTGGTCTACGCCGACATTCTTACCACGGTGAGCCGTAAGTATGCCCAGGAGATTCAGACGCCTGAATTTGGAGAGAAGTTGGAGAGCGTGCTGCAAGGGCGCGCGACTGATCTGCGCGGCATTCTGAACGGTGTGGACTATGAGCAATGGAACCCTACAACAGATCCGAATCTTATAGCGCATTATTCGCCGGAGAATCTGGAAGGCAAGGCGGAGTGCCGTGCGGACCTGCTCAGCGCCTTTGGACTGAAACAGGTCGGCGATTCGACTCCGGTGATCGGCATCGTCTCGCGGTTTACCGTACAGAAGGGCTTCGACCTGGTGGAACAGGTCGCCGGCAAATTGTCGGAGATGGATGTAGTCGTGGTGGCACTGGGTGCAGGCGAGCCGGTCTATGAGAAGTTTTTTCGCGATTGGGCACTCTGGAACAAGGCAAACGTCGCTGTTCGCATTGGATATGACAATGCTTTAGCTCACAAGATTGAGGCCGGCGCGGACATTTTCCTGATGCCATCGCTCTATGAGCCTTGCGGGCTGAATCAGATCTATTCGCTCAAGTACGGCACGGTGCCGGTGGTGCGCGCCACAGGCGGGCTCGACGACACCATCGAAGAGTGGAATCCGGAGCAGGGAACCGGGACAGGCTTCAAGTTCGGGGGCTTGAGAGCCGAGGGCCTGCTGGCGGCCATCGAGCGCGCGCTGGCTGCCTTCAAGAACAAGAACGGTTGGAAGCGGCTGATGCTGAACGGCATGGCGCGGAACTACAGTTGGGAGCAGCCTGCACGGGAGTACGCCGAAATCTATAAAGAAGTAGCAAAAAAGCGGGGGTAGTGCAACGGCTGAAGGAAGGCTGGGAAGGAGCATATAAGGCCCGGCTCCTTCCCAGCCACGATTATTTCGCCATCCCCTCCACATCCGCGGACGGACCAGGGTACATCCTGCGCACAAGCCACAGCACCGGCAGCCCAAGCAAAATCAGGACGACGCCGATGAACGAACCCTTCATGTTAACCAGGAAGCTGAAGACAAATACAGTCGCCGCACAAAGAACGAAGATTGCCGGCACAACTGGATAGCCCCATGCTTTGTAGGGACGCGGCAGGTCAGGCCTTTTGCGCCGGTAGACAAAGATCGTAGAAGCAATGAGCCCGTAAAAGAGCCATTCGGCAAAGATGGCCAGTGAGAAATACTGCTGAAATTCGCTGAGGGCCAGCAGCAGAACGGTGGCAAGCAAACCCTGGATTCCGAGTGAGGTGGAAGGAGACTTAAAACGGGGGCTGATGTGAGCAAACTGATGAAAGAAGAGCCGGTCGCGCGCGGCGGCAAAAGGAATGCGCGCGCCGGTCATGATCGTTCCGTTGAGGGCGACAAAGATCGAGAGAGACATCGCCGCTGCTACGAAACCTGCTCCGATCGGACCGGCCACCCGCGCAAGCGCCGCTACAGCGGGGCGCCCACTGGCGGCAATCGCGCTAGCGGGCAAGATGTACTGGATGGCGGCATCCGTCGCAATATTGAGAAAGCCTACAATAAGCAGGCCTCCAATCAAAGCAATGGGCATGCTACGCCCCGGTTGTTTGATCTCGCCGCCGAGAATGCCAAGGTCAGGCCAGCCGTCATAAGCCCACAGCGTGGCGATCAGCGCAGCCATAAAGCCACCGATGCCTCCCATTGCGTAGGGCAGCTTGGTGGAGTAGTTGCTTATAGAGCCTACAGACGACGTGAAGCACAGGACGACAACAATTACGATAAGAATGGCCTTGAATATTGTAAAAAAAACTTGAAATTCTCCAGCTTTTTTGACGCCCAGATAGTTCAACCCCGTCATGAACCATACCACTGCGACAGCGCCAATCTGCGACCATAGTATGGGAAACGGGCTGCCAATGGCCTTATTGCCGAGCCCGCTAAATATTGGGAAAAACTCCATTATTCGCATGAGTCCAGTGGTGGTGGCTGCTACCGAGGCTGGTTTGGAAACGGCAAACCATGTCCACATATATAGGAAGGCAGGCATGTCGCCATAAGCGCCGCGCAGGTAGACATAGCCGCCGCCCGAGTAGGGCAGCATAGCGCCCAGTTCCGAATAGGTCATGGCGCCGATCAGTGAGAGTACACCGCCCAAGATCCAGGCCAGATACACCAATGTCGAAGAACCGACATCCAGCATCATTTCCCTGGGAACCAGAAAGACGCCGCTTCCGATGATCGTGCCCACGACGATGGCTGTAGCCTGCGTCGCGCTCAGAACACGTGGCAATTCTGAAACGGCTTGTTGTGTCGGAGGAGTGGAAGGATGATCCATATGAATAGCAGCCTGTCCCATTAAGATTTAAAAAGAATAGCATGATAGACCAGACCTGTTTTTTAGAATTGACTTTAGCTTCATTTAGCTTGAAAAATCGGCTTTTTGTACTGGAATATCCAGATCCCACGGCATTGAATAAAAATTCGACTTCAAATGTCTTCGATAAGAGGACTAGAGTGGACTGCAGAGGCGAAACATCCGTGACGGAAAATCGCTGCGGCCTGTGCGCTTCAGGGGTTTACTGCGCCTTGGAATTCCGAGCTAGCCGAAACGAAAAGGGCAGGGTAAGGTAAAGAGATGCCGGATACGATCAATTGGCCAGAATTGACACCGCCGCCGCGCCGCAGACGCAGCGGATTGCTTTTCCTCATCGCCCTCGTTGCCGCCATCTTCATCGGCGGCCGGGTTGTGCTCTCCTATTGGGTTGATCTGCTGTGGTTCAAGTCGCTCGGTTACGGGGACGTCTTCTGGAAAGCGCGCGGGCTTGAGTGGGGCATCTTCGCGGCTTTTGCCACGCTTACATTTCTCATTTTGTATGGAGCATATTCGGCTCTCAAACAGGCCCATCTCAACGATTTGCCTAACGATCACACCATCATCATTGCTGGTCAGGAAGTAAAGCTGTCGCTCAAGCCCGTGCTGCGCGTCGTTTCCATCGGTGGTTCGATGGTCATTGCTGCGCTCAGCGGCGGCGCAATGGCTGCGGAGTGGCAAACGCTGGCGCTTTGGTGGTATGCGCCGCGCTCAGCGGGTGCCATGGCTGACCCAATCTTCGGCAAGCCGCTTGACTTTTATCTCTTCACCCTGCCGGCGTGGCAACTCATCGCCGGATGGTTTATGACGCTCAGCGTGATCGTTTGTGTGATTGCCGTCGTCTTTCTTCTCGTCTCGGGCAGTTCGCGCGCTCTCACCGGTGATCGTCGTGGTCTCTCCGAGTTGCCCTGGCGGGGGCTTTCTTTCTCGGTCGCGTTTTTGCTGTTCGTTGTCGCCGTGCGCGTGTATCTCAGCCGCTTCGAGCAACTTTTCGATCACCATACGATCTTCGACGGCGTTACCTACACCGGTGCACACGTTACAATCACTGGCTTGCTTGTCGTTTGTGTGGCACTGGTGTTCGGAGCCTTGATCGCCGCGGTGAGCGGAGTCATAGCGCCGCGTGCGCGCTGGCTGACAGCGGCTGTCGCTCCGGCCGTGGTCTGTTACGTGGCGGTAGTGCTGGTGGGCTGGTATGTCAGCAGCTTTCTGGTCAAGCCCAATGAGCTGGTTCGGGAGCAGCCCTACATCCTTCATAACATCGAGATGACCCGGCAGGCTTACGGCCTCGACCGCTTCATTCTGCGCGAATTCCCCGCAGAAACGACCGTCGATGCAACCGACCCGGCCAACAATCAACTTACCTTGCAGAACATCCGTCTGTGGGACGTAAAGGCGCTTCAGGATACGCTTCGCCAGATTCAAGAGATCCGCACCTACTACGACTTTCCTGACATCGACATCGACCGCTATCAGATCGACGGCACCATGCATGAGGTGATGCTGGCCGCGCGCGAGCTGAACGTGGACAAACTCCCGGAAAGCAGCCGCAACTGGATCAACGACAAACTGATCTACACCCACGGCTACGGCATCACAATGAACCCGGTAAACGGCTTCACACCGGAAGGAATGCCCACTCTGCTGTTGAGCAATATGCCGGTGCAAAGCACTTCGCCCAGCCTTAACGTGACGCGGCCAGAAATCTATTTTGGCGAAATGACCAACACCGACGTCTACGTCAAGACACGCCAGCAGGAGTTCAACTATCCCCAGGGTGACAGCAACAACCTGACCTCCTACCAGGGCAAGGGCGGCATCGAGTTAGGCGGATTCATTCGCCGCATTCTGATTGCCTTCGAACGCGGCGACTTGGCCAAGCTGCCCTTCAGTGACGATGTGAACGCCCAGAGCCGTCTGCTGATGCGGCGCTCGGTGCGCGAGCGCGTTGCGGCCCTGGCGCCGTTCCTCACCTTCGATCAGGATCCGTATATCGTGTTGGGCGAAGACGGCCGGCTTTCCTGGGTTCTCGATGCCTTTACTCAGTCCGACACATATCCGTATTCGACGCATTCCGTGGTGAATGGGCAGCCCGTCAACTATATGCGCAACAGCGTCAAGGTGATCGTGGACGCCTATGACGGGACCACGACGTTCTACGTCTTCGACAATCAAGATCCGATCCTGGCTGCGTATCGCGCTATCTTCCCTAGTCTCTTCAAGGATGCTTCGACCATGCCGGCCGGACTGCGCAAGCACGTGCGCTATCCTGAATTGCTGCTCAAGTTACAGGCTGAAGTTTACGGTTTGTATCACATGACCAATCCCGCGGTCTTCTATAATCGGGAAGACTTGTGGACGGTTGCCACGGAAGTCGGCATGGGCGAAGGCGGCGCGCAAGCGACTATGCCGATGCAGCCGAACTTCGTGCTGATGAAACTGCCGGGTGAAACCGGCGCCGAGTTTGTTGAGATTCTGCCATTTACTCCGGCCAACCGCAACAACCTGATTGGCTGGATCGCCGGGCGGAGCGACGGCGAGCACTATGGCACATCGGTGGTCTATGACTTTCCCAAGACCAGGCTTGTCGACGGGCCGTTGCAGATCGAGGCGCGCATCGATCAGAATGCGCAGCTCTCCGGACAGTTGTCGTTATGGAACCAGCAAGGCTCGCATGTGCGGCGCGGAACGCTGCTGGTCATTCCCTCGGGACGCGCGCTGCTCTATGCGGAGCCAATTTACCTGCAAGCAGAACGCAGCCCCATGCCGGAGTTACGCCTCGTGGTGCTGGCCCTGCAAGACAAGCTTGCCTACGGGCCAACCTTCGAGTCGGCGCTTGCATCCTTATTTGGCGAAGGCGTTTCGTCCTTGAGTGCTTCCGATGCTACGGCAGCGCCAGCAACTCCTGGTTCGCCCGCTCTGGCAATTCAACCGAAACAAGACTTGAATGCGCTCATTTCCGAGGCAGGCAAGGACTTTGACGATTACCAGCGACTGACAGCGGCAGGCAAACTTGCCGAGGCCGGCCAGAAACTTGAAGCATTAAAACAGGTGATCGAGAAACTGAACGCGCACGCCAAATAGTTATGCGGCGGAGTTGGACTCTCCGGCACGTACAGGCAGGTGGCCCGCTCATCATCCCCGAAGAATCATCCTGACCTTTGAAAAGCTGTGCCCCGCTCATCGCGGTCTTATCGCGATGAGCGGGCGGGTGGCCTAGGTGTCGTCCCTCAGGGAAAATTTAGCTCCAAAGGCAAGTCCTTGCTGCAATTTTATTTTCTCTATAGGCGGATTGGCTCGCACCCCTGCGAATTGCCCCGCCGTGCACGCTATTGCACTCAAATTCACCTTAAAAACCGCTTAATTCTCTCGTTTTACATCGATTATTTCAGAATTTGATGTAGCTCTATGCACACCTTTTTCTGTCCGCAAAGCCCCCTCACCCGCAAAATCGTGTCGTTAGAGCGTCATCGCCGGCGGGTGGCGCAGGTCTGGCCGTCCGAAATGAATGGGTGGGCGGATTCAAGATACAAGTGCAACAGGATTGGCTGGGGACGTGCGAAACCCGTTCGTGTTTTCAGTAGGTTAAGCAGGTTTTTGAGTCGGGTTCTGAAAAAACTCCAACTCCGCCAGGATTCTCGCGACAGCTTCTTCTGCGGCCTTGGCTGCTCCGGCGGAGAGTTCCATCGAGATCGGCTGTTGAGGGTCAATGGCGATGGCGTAAAGCACCACGTCGGGGCCTCCGCCCTGGATGTAAAAAACATCCAGCAGATCCTTGACGCCGATGTCATGAGCGGTGAGCGTAGGCGGATAGTCGCGCGAAAAGCGCGGCGTAGTCCGAGTGACGGTGCCCGGCGGATTGCCATCGGCGGCTGCGTCCACAATGAGGACGCGGCCTGCGCTCTGCAGCGGTTCGAGCAGAACGAATCCGCCCGTGCCTCCGTCCAGGCACTCCACATTGACTGGGAGTGTGTGCTTTTCCAGAGATCGTACTACATGAACGCCTACGCCCTCATCGCCCATGAGGACGTTGCCCAGGCCCAGCACCAGCGTCTTTTTCTGCTTTGTTCCCGTTGAGCTACTTATCACTCTTCTCCCGTTCAAACTTCCATCCGCCGATGATTGAGGATACCGTTCCGCGGCCCTCGATGTAGTCGTGATAGAAGGCCAGATAGATGTGAACGATGACAAAAGTGACAAAGAACCACAGGAACGTATGGTGCCAGAAGCGCACACCGAATTCGCCGCCCATCAAGGGTACGATCCAGGTGAACATCCGTGGCAGCCATGCGTTGCTCATGCTGGAGTAAAGAGCGAAACCAGTGATGGTCTGGGCTACAAACGCCAGGAAGGTGAAGAAGTAGATTAGGCCGGCCAGCGCATTGTGCCCGGTGGAGATCGGCCCGTGGAGTTGGGTTTCCAGTACGTCGGCTTTGATTACATCGACGATCTCCTGCCGCTGCCACTTCTTGAATGGGAAGAAGGCGGTCCACCGGGCATACTTATTGCCGGTGAAGCCCCAGTAGAGCCGTGCCAGAAAGTTGAAGACATATACGTAGGCGGCCAGGAAGTGAAGGAAGCGCACCCAACCGAACCAGTACTGCTGATAGGCCTCAGCCGCGTAAAACATACGGATGGGAGAACCGATCATGTATCCGGTGATGCACAGAGTCACCAGCGCGATGGCGTTGATCCAGTGGTAAGCGCGCACCGGCAGTTCCCACACGTAGATGCGCCGATACTCGACCGGCTGTATTTCCGGCGTCACTCTGTCTGCAACCATCTTTGGTGTACTCATGACGTCACTCGAAGGAAACCTGGGCTATGTGCCGTCCCTGCGGATCGTAAAGATGCACGGCGCAGGCCAGGCACGGGTCAAAGGAATGAATGGTGCGCAAAATTTCCACCGGCTCGTCGATCTTTGCTACTGGCGTGCCGATGAGCGCCTGTTCAAAGGATGAACGCTGTCCCTTGGCATCGCGCGGAGAGCCGTTCCAGGTTGTTGGAACCACGAGCTGATAGTTTGCGATTGCTCCATCGTGGATTTTGATATAGTGGGCCAGCGCGCCGCGAGGCGCCTCGGTAAGACCAACGCCTTCGGCATCCTTGGGCCAGCTCTTGGGCTCCCAGAACTCGCCATTGAAGGTGGAGACCTCATTAATCTTCACGCGATCCATCAACTGGCCGAAGTACTCCTTCAGCCAGATCATGGCCAGTGCCGCATCCAGGCCTCGCGCCGCAGTCCGGCCCAGCGTGGAGAAGAGCGCGGTCACGGGGACGTTGAGCTTGCCCAGGGTGTCTTTGACTAACTCCTGCACGTCCGTGCGGCCAGAGGCATACGCGACCAGCAGCCTAGCCAGCGGGCCAACCTCCATCGGTTGTTCCTTCCAGCGTGGCGTCTTCAGGAACGAATACTTATCATGGCCTGCCAAGGTCTCGAAGGGCGGCTTGGGCCCGGTGTAATTCAGCTTCGTCTCGCCCGCCCAAGGATGGATGCCGGCGTTATCTCCGCCTTCATAGCTGTACCAGGAATGTGCGATGTACTCCTTGATTTCCTGCGAATCGCGCGCGTTGACCGGATGCACCTGACTGAGGTCGCGATTGAGCACCACGCCGCGCGGATACTTGAACGTCTCTGGCTTGCCGTAACCTTGCGTGGGGAATTCGCCATAACAGAGGTAGTTCGACAATCCGCCGCCCCAACTGGCCCAGTCCTTATAGAAGGAGGCAACGGCCAGCAGGTCCGGAATATAGACCTGGTTGATGAACTCATCGGCCTGACTGATGAGCTGGGAGACCAGATTCAGCCGCTCGGAGTTGATGGCGGCCACTTCATTCAGGTTGATGGAGCAGGGAACACCGCCCACCAAATAATTTGGATGCGGATTCTTGCCGCCGAAGACCGTGTGGATCTTGACGACTTCCTTTTGCCAGACAAGCGCATCCAGATAGTGGGCTACCGCAATCAGGTTCACTTCGGGTGGCAGCTTGTAGGCCGGATGGCCCCAATAGCCATTGGCGAAGATGCCCAGCCCGCTGGCGGCGAAGGCCTTGATCTTGTCTTGAACCTCAGAGAAATAGGCGGGCGTGTTCTTGTCCCACTTGGAGAATGATCCCGCCAGCTCAGCGGCCTTCTTGGGATCGGCGCGGAGGGCGTTCATGATGTCGACCCAGTCGAGGGCATGGAGATGATAGAAGTGCACTACGTGATCGTGTGCATAGAGCGTCGCCATCATGATGCTGCGGATCAGCTCGGCGGTGGGGGGCACGGTGATGCTGAGCGCATCTTCGACTGCACGGACGCTGGCCAGCGCGTGCACGGTGGTGCAGACGCCGCAGACGCGCTCGGTGATGGCCCAGGCATCGCGAGGATCGCGGCCCATGAGAATCTTTTCAAGGCCGCGAACCATGGTGCCTGCGCTGAATGCGTCAGTAATGACGCCATTTTCCACCACCGCCTCGATGCGCAGGTGGCCTTCAATGCGAGTTATGGGATCGACGACGACTCGTGTCATGGCGCTTTACGGCTCCTTCTGGTCTTCGGCGTGAACTTCCGCGATCACTTTCCGCTTGCGAATGTTGGTGACCACCATGTGGGCGGCAACTCCGGCCAGCGTGGCCACTCCCACCACCTTGCCCACGGTGTCCGCCGTACTCTCGACACCGAAGCCGGGGAAGCTGGCCAAATGCTGGTAGAAGGGGCCATTGTCCCAGAAACCCGCCTCGCTGCAACCGATGCAGCCATGGCCGGACTGGATGGGATAGCTGATGCCCCCATTCCACTTGGTCACCGAACAGGCGTTGTAGGTGATTGGGCCACGGCAGCCCATCTTATAGAGGCAAAAGCCTTTGCGCGCGTTCTCATCGTCCCAGGACTCGACGAAGAGACCGGCATCGTAGTTCGGGCGGCGATAGCAGGTATCGTGGACGCGGCGGCCATAAAATTCCTTGGGCCGGCCCTGGCTGTCGAGTTCAGGAACCCGCCCCACGACCAGCAGATGCGTGATTACAGCCACCATCACGTCAGCGATGGGCGGGCAGCCCGGCACGTTGATGACCGGCTTATCGACCAGCTTGTAAATCGGCGTGGCTCCGGTTGGGTTGGGCCTCGCCGCCTGAACGCAGCCATTCGAGGCGCAACTGCCCCAGGCCACCACCGCGGCCGCATCCTTGGTGACGGTCTGCAAGATCGATTCGGCCGTCTTGCCGCCGATCATGCAGTAAACGCCGTCGTGACCCGTGGGAACCGCGCCCTCGACCAGCACGATGTACTTGCCCTTGTTCTTTTCAATCGTATCGGTCAGGCACTTCTCCGCCTGGAAGCCGGAAGCCGCCATCAAGGTCTCGGTGTAGTTCAGGCTCAGCACGTCGAGCAGCACATCCAACACAATGGGGTGCGTGGCGCGGATGAATGACTCACTGCAGCAGGTACACTCCTGGAAGTGAAGCCAGACCACAGCCGGTTTCTCTTTCTTCTCGAAGGCCGAGACAACCTGGGCCGCGCCGGATTGACCCAGCCCGGCGACCGTGGCGGCGGCAGCGCAGAATTGCAGGAAATCCCTGCGGCTGTAGCCCTTCCGCTGCATCGAATTCCAAATTGATTGAGCCATGCCTACCTCGCTCCGTGTGCAGGAACCGGGGAAGCCGCTGGTGACGAAGAGACCGCTTGAGGAAGCCGCCAGCCGTTCGCCGATGGATGAATCGGAAGTTACGAGCGGAAAGCGCGGTCGGCTGTGACCTGTATCACATGATATGGATCATGCGGATTGCCGGACGGAAATGACGTTCCAAGGACACGATTTCGCGGATGAAGGGGCTTTGCGGGCAAAAAAGGTGTGCATAGAAATACATCGAATTCTGAAATAATCGATGTAAAAGCCGGTCAATTAAGGGGTTTTAAGGGTGAATTAGGCCTCTCCAACGATGCAATCCGGTGGCGCGGTCGCATCAGCCTGTGGTGAGGTCAAGATTGTAGGAAAGACTTCCCTCAGGGGCTGAAGCCCAAGCTCTCTTGGGGTCATCTATCGGCACGACTGAAGTCGTGCCCTGACGCTTCTTGGCTCGTTATCGAGTTTTTGCGACGAGAACTCTGTCAGGAAAACGAAAAGCGGCCCATGGAGGTCCGTGGTTTCCCAGGTCTCAAAAGCGAGACCTGGGGCACCCAATCATTTGTGCTTGGTAAGACTTGGGCCGCCCGCCTTCTTGGCTCGTTATCGAGTTTTTGCGACGAGAACTCTGTCAGGAAAACGAAAAACGGCCCATGGAGTCCGTGGTTTCCCAGGTCTCAAAAGCGAGACCTGGGGCACCCAATCATTTGTGCTTGGTAAGACTTGGGCCGCCTGCCTTCTTGGCTCGTTATTGAGTTTTTGCGACGAGAACTCTGTCAGGAAAACGAAAAGCGGCCCATGGAGTCCGTGGTTTCCCAGGTCTCAAAAGCGAGACCTGGGGCACCCAATCATTTGTGGTTGGTAAGACTTGGGCCGCCCGCCTTCTTGGCTCGTTATTGTGCTTTTGTGCCGAGAACTCTGTCAGGAAAACGAAAAGCGGCCCATGGAGGTCCGTGGTTTCCCAGGTCTCAAAAGCGAGACCTGGGGCACCCAATCATTTGCGGTTGGTCAGACTTGGGCCACCAGCCGGCACGGAAAGATAGGGAGATGGAAATGGAGAAGGAAACGCGGGAGCAGATGCGGCAGCGGCTGGATGAGGCCGCGCTTGGGTACCGGTTGGGACGGACGGCGGCGGGAGAGATCGCGAGTTGGCTGCGGACGCTGCGGAAGGCGCTGGGAGTTCCAGTGGGCGAGTTTGCCGGGCGGCTGGGAGTGGGCAGGAGGGAGATTTTCAGGCTGGAGAAGTCCGAGGAGGAGTCGCGCATCGAACTGGGAACGCTGCGGCGGGCGGCGGAGGCGCTGGACTGCGAGTTGGTTTACGCCTTGACGCCGCGGAGGAGAACGCTGAACGAGATGGCGGCGGCGCAACGAGCGAAGCGGGAGACGGCGCGCAAACAAGCTCGCGCGGAGATGGATGAACGGAGAGTGGCAGAGGGCAAACCGCGCCGGGGACCGGACCCGCAGTTGGCAGCGATCAAAGAGTTGTTGCGACTAGCCGGGATCTGAATAGGGGCTAGGGATTAGGGGTGTCGCCGAAGTCATTTGCATAAGAAGAAAGAACAACCGCAGATCCTTCGACTCACCACCCCCAAACTGAAGAACGTTTGGGGCCCCGTTCGTTCAGGATGACAGAAGTTATTCTGATATGGACTTTCGGGACATGACACTAGGGGTAGGAACTCAATGCTGTTGCAGAGAATTTGGCGGGTTTCCGGTAGGCTGAGAGCAGACAAACTGAATGGAAAGAAGTGGGGGAAGGCAGGAGAGAGCCTTCCTGAATTTGCTCAGGCCATCTCCGCGGCGCGCGTGCGCAGAGGAGACGAGAGACTCAGGGCATTCTTGGAAGACCTACAACACAATTCTGACAATGCGTTGAGGGGGCGATTCCGGTGCGGGATTGCCGCCATGCTCCTTTTCCGCGGGCGCGATGATCCGTGGAGAGTTGGCCGGAAATGACGGAACGATGGACGAAAGACAGAGGACAGAGGATGAGAGCAGGAAAACAGGCGGAACAACCAAGAGCAGGACGGTTGAACGGGCGAGCCGGAATACGACGGCACGCAAGGACGGGGCGGAACGGCTGCGGGAGGCGGCAGACAAGCAGGTGGGGCTGAACTCGGATAAGCTGGCCGATCTGCTGACCAAGAAGGCGTTGGAGGGAGACCTGGCCAGCACGAAAGTGCTGGTTGGGCTGGCGGAGCGGAAGAAGCCGAAGCCGGAGCGCAAGAGAAAGCGGCGCGGACCGAGCCTGGCGGAGCGGTTGGCTGCGGAGCCGGAGTGGACCGGGCAGGAGGAGGAAGACGAGGGAATAGGGAATAGGGAATAGGGAACAGAAAACGTTGCTCGGAGCGATGGAAATTCGGGTCGCTGAACGAGAAACGGCTGTGGAACAGCCCCAGGTCTCTAGATCGAGACCTGGGGCGCCTAGATTCTTTAAAAACACGCACTATCGAGGTTTGTGGTTTCCCACTCTTCCCGCAAAAAACGCGGGAAGAATGGGGCACCCTCGGTTACTTGTTTGTTTAAGAGTGGGGCACCTGCCAAGCCCAGATAGACATCCCCGGTCCCCAAATGCGAGGGACCGGGGGCACCCATCCTTTGTGAAATAACTCAGTTTGTTCCACCGGAACCGAGGCCACCCGCCGCCTGTTCCGCCGCTTCGATACGCTAACCAAGGTCTTTGCCGACGGCGGCTACACGGGCACACTGATCGGTTGGGCCAAACAGATGTTCGGCTACGATGTGGAAGTGGTCAAACGCAATGAACTGCATACCTTCAAAGTGCTGCCCAAACGCTGGATCGTGGAGAGAAACTTCGCTTGGATGGGATGCTCGAGAAGGTTGAGCAAAGATTATGAACTCTGCCCAACCTCTGCCGAAACCATGATCTGGATCAGCTTCACACACACACTGTTGAGACGGTTGGTGTAGTTTTTAGACAGCTTCTAAGGGCGGACCACCTGCCGAAGGTTCAATTTTCTTTGCATTGGTCACTCCTCCCCGCAAGAATTGATTCCATTATCGGTGAAAAGTTGGCGATTCCAACCTCTGGAACCTCAATTCTTTCTCCCTTAGCGGACCGCTCCATAAAGAAGAGTATGGTCACACCTACGATTTGCCCAGTCTGATCACAGTATCGCAACACGTCTCCACGAGCCGTTTGGGTATATAGGACTCGCCCTTCCGGGCGGGCGAATGTGACATATAGGACATCAGCATCATCATCGTAATTGAATGTCACGATCCACCTCCCACTTCCTTAGACGTTACCTGCGTACTTCTCATATATATCGGGGGGCCAATGTGAGGTGTATCGTAAATGACGGCATCAACCGGAAACGTAGAGTTCAATTTCCCAATTGTGCTCCTTGTTCCGTATGCGGACAAGTCGTCAAAAGTAACCACAACACGAATATCCATTCCCCCCGTGGTGGTCGCCTCGTACACTAACGCGTTATTTGATATCGTGCTGGGATAAATGATGGCGGGATCGGCCAAGGCATTCTCCACCTCATGCTCTAACCCAGCCATCGCAGGGTGGTCAACGGCAATATGGCGGTTCCAGGTCTTCTGCGTGCAAATGACCTCATTCCCCCCATGTTCCGTGGTTGTAAAAGCCAGCGGTTTCCTTAATTTGTCTTGGGAGGCTGTGGTGGCCATTTGATAGTGCCAAAATTCTGTTCGAATTTCCTTATGGTTTCCTCGATTGCGACGGACAACGCCTTGAGTTCTGTGGGCGCCATGATCACATTGGCTCGCAGTTCGAGATGCGGGACATCCGCCGCTCCATTCATTACTACCTCGTGGAAGACGATTCGAATGTCGTGTGCGCTCATCATACAAGCCGCGTTGTTGGAGTACACCGGCTTCACTTGGTTCGGGTTCTCAACCTGCGCAGTATTTGGATCGAATGGGGGTGGTACAGGTAATGTTGGCATAGGAATAAGATATTACGCCAGTACAACCCGCATAGGGGAATTTTTTCTGTCATCACCAAAGCCAAGCCTCTCTTCGATTATTCTTCGCCTTGTCCTTTCGGTTGGGTTAGCCATAGTATTTCTTACCCTTCTCGCCGGGTTGCCTTTTCTAGTCTGGAAATTCCCTCAACCTGTTTACACCTTATTACACTTTTTCGCTCTGAGGATTGACGGGTGCAGAGGGGGCTTCGCGCTTAGGCAGTCGGAAGCTCAAGGGCGCGGGTGAGGGCGGAGACTTTTTCCACATTGTGGCTGCGGCACCAGGACTCAAGGCCGGTGGCCAGGCGCTCGACGGCGCATGGATCGGCGAAGCTGGCCGTGCCCACCTCAACAGCCGTGGCTCCGGCGAGCAGGAATTCGACGGCGTCCGCTGGAGTCATGATGCCGCCCATGCCGAGAATGGGGATGGTGACGGCGCGGGCGGTCTCGTAGACCATGCGCAGGGCAATGGGCTTGATGGCCGGGCCGGAGAGGCCGCCGGTGATGTTGGACAGGCGCGGACGGCGGGTTTCAGCGTCGATGGAGATGGCCAGGAAGGTATTGGTGAGGCTGACGGCGTCAGCGCCCGCATCGGCGGCGATTTTGGCCATGTGAGCGATGGAAGTCACGTTGGGCGAGAGCTTGACGATGAGCGGGCGGGCGGATGCTTTTTTGGCGCGGACGACCAGATATTCGAGCGAGCCGGGATCGGTACCAAAGGTCATGCCGCCGGAGTGGACGTTGGGGCAGGAGACGTTCAGCTCGTAGGCGGCGATGCCTTTGGCCTGGTTGAGCCGCTCGATGACCGCGATGTACTCGGCCTCCGTGGAACCGAAGACGTTGACGATGACTTGGCAGCGGGGATAACGGCTGAGAGGCGGCAGCTTGCGGGCGATGAACTCCTCGACGCCCACGTTCTGCAATCCGATGGCGTTGATCATGCCGGCAGCGGTCTGCACGATGCGCGGCGCGGCGTGGCCGGCGATAGGCTCCAGCGAGATGCCCTTGGTGACGAATGCGCCGATGCGCTCCAGCGAAACAATCTCTTCAAATTCGATGCCGTAGCCAAAAGTGCCACTGGCGGCGATGACCGGGTTCGCCAGCTCCAGGCCCGCAAACGACACTTTCATATCGGGTTTCACGCGCGACACGCTTCCTTGACGATGGGAGTCTCTTCTGTTGGCTATGATACTGGACGGCGCGGCGTGATCGACGGCTGAGGGCAAAAAACGAGGGCGGCCTTCGTGGAAGCCGCCCTCGGGGGTTCTCGATCATGAACGGCTAGGCTTTGGGCGCCTCGGTGGCGTTCACCTTGACAGGGGTGAGCCATCCGAAACGGTCAGCCTTGAGGCCGCTGGCGATTCCGAAGAATTCGTCGGCGATCTTTTTGGTGATGGGGCCGGGTTTGCCATCGCCAATGACGATGCGGTCAATGGAGCGGATGGGCGAAACTTCGGCTGCCGAGCCGGTGAAGAAGACTTCGTCGGCAATGTAGAGCATCTCACGCGGGATTGGCTGCTCGCTGACCGTGTAGCCCAGATGACGGGCGATGGTGATTACACTGTCGCGGGTGATGCCGGAGAGAGCTGAGTTACCCAGCAGCGGGGTGTAGATCACGCCGTTGCGGACCAGGAAGATGTTCTCGCCGGAGCCCTCGCTGACTTGTCCCGCCACGTCGAGGGCGATGCCTTCGGAGTAGCCGTTGACTTCGGCTTCCATGTGAATGAGCTGGGAATTCATGTAGTTGGCGCCAGCCTTGGCGAGGGTGGGCATGGTGTTGGGAGCCAGGCGGGTCCAACTGGAGACGCACACATCGGCACCGCCGGTGCCGGCTACGTACTTGCCCCAGCGGAAGTTGGCGATGTAAACCTCGATGGGCGAGCCCTTGGGGCTGACGCCGATTTCGCCGTAGCCGCGCAGGACGATGGGACGGATATAACAGGGCGCCACGCCATTGGCTTCGACGGTGTCAACCACGGCGGCGCAGAGTTCGTCGAGTGTGTAAGGGACAACGATGCGGTAGATCTTGGCCGAATCGAGCAGCCGCTGCATGTGTTCAGGAAGACGGAAGATGGCTGAGCCTTGCGGCTGCCCGTAGCAGCGAATCCCTTCAAAGACGCTGGAGCCGTAGTGAACCACATGGCTCATCACGTGGATGTTGGCCTGCTCCCAGGGAATGAGTTTGCCGTTGTGCCAGATTTTGGGTGTCGTTTGGATAGGCATGATAGTTTGAATGCTCCTTGGTCGCGCCGCGCGCGCACCACACAGGTTAGCGCGCCGGGGGCCGTTCTGTCACGGAGGGGAGGAAGGAGGCTGTGACGCGGGGAGAATTGGGGCGTTGAAACAAGCGGCTAAAGTTTTCGGAAATCGTGTAGATCGGAATTTTTTCGGGAACCCACCCATTCCGCAGAAAAACGCGGAATGGATGGGGCACTGAAGTTTATAGCAAAAGCCAAAAGTCTCTATCAGTAGCAATGCGTCTGAGGTTGTGCTAATTTACTAACCAGTTAGTTAAATATGACCACGCCCATACCAACACGCACTCAGGCCGAACGCGCCGACCAGACCCGTGCCCGCATCCTGGAAGCCGCAATTCGCCAATTCAGCGAAAACGGTCTGGCGGGAGCGCGCACCGAGCAGATTGCCGAGGAAGCCGGCGTCAACAAGGCGCTGCTTTACTACTACTTCAGCAGCAAGGAAAACCTCTACGCCGCGGCAGTGGAGGCTGTGTTTGAGGAGATGCGCGCGACGAACGTCGCCGTTTTGGAGAGGGAAGTCTCGGCTGGGGAACGCTTCGTGCAGATTGTCCTGAACAACTTTGATCGCTCGTATTCTCATGCGTCAATGCGGAGCCTGATGCAGCAGGAGATGGTGCGGTGGCATCAGGGCGAGAAGAACAGAATGGCGCAGATGGCTGAGCAGTTCTTTCGGCCAATGTGGGCCAAGATACAGGAAGTGCTCGAAGAGGGGATCGCTTCAGGAGAGTTGATTCCGGCCGCTCCGTCGCAAATGCGCTATGCGGCGCTGGGCGCGAATGTCTTCTATTTTCTAACCGCGCCGCTCACCCGCCTGGCCCTGGGTGTGGAGCCGCTGGAGCGAAGCGAGTTGGCGCATCGCCGCAAGGCGGCTGTTGAGTATCTGGGGCAAGCGATCTTCATTGACCGGGAACACGGCGCGCGCGTGGCCGCGAGGGTGCTGGCGGCAACGCCTATGCCGAGGATTGTCAGGATCGAGAGCAACAAAGCCGCGAAACAGGGATTGAAGGCTGGCGAAGTGAGGCACAAGTGAACGCACGCAATCGAGTTTTCCTGATCCTAGGCTTGCTGGCCGTGGGGTCACTCATCTGGTACTTGGTCACGGTGAGGCCAACCACCGATCTGCAACTGATTGGCACGGTGGACGCCAACGAAGTTGTGGTGAGCGCCAAGATTTCCGGACGCATCCAGACGCTGATGGTCGATGAGGGGCAGGATGTGAAGGCCGGCCAGTTGATTGCCATTATCGAAAGCGACGACCTGGACGCGGCACACAAGGCTGCCGAAGCTACCGCCGCCAGCCAAAAGGGCAAGCTGGGCGAGACCGTTGAGACGGAGCGCCAGACCCGCGGCGAAACCGGCAGCGCCACAATCAACGCCGAAGCCCAAGTGCGCGCGGCACGCGCTACGTTGGCCCAGGCCCGAGCCCAGTACGATCACCAACAGGCCGACAGCAGCCGCATCGTCGCGCTGGCGCAGCAGGGCATCATGAGCGAGCAAGCCAGGGACGAGGCGGCCACCAGCCTGCAAGCGGCCCGCGCGGCCGTCGATACAGCCAGAGAAAACCTTTCAGCATCCGAAGCATCCTTGCGCCAAGCGCGCGCCCATGAGTTACTCACTGTGGTAGCGGCACGCACCGTGGACTCAACACGCGACGAGGTGAAGAACGCGCGCGCCCTGGCCGACCAGGCGAAGGTCCAACTGGGTTATGCGCAGGTCTTTGCGCCGGTCAGCGGCAAGATCAACGTGCGCGCCACACGACAGGGCGAGGTGGTCTCCGCTGGCGCTGCCATCGTGACCATCATGGACCTGACTCAGACCTGGGTTTACGCGCCGCTGCCAGAGACTCAGGCCGACGCCGTTCAACTCGGCGACTCGCTACGCGTTGTGATGCCCTCGGGCGCATCCTTTCAGGGCAAGGTCATCAATAAATCCGCCGAGGCCGATTTCGCCACGCAGCGCGACGTGAGCGCCCGCAAACGCGACATTAAAACCGTTCAGCTCAAGCTGCTGATAGAGAATCCCGGCGAGCGTTTCGTTCCCGGAATGACTGCCGAAGTCTACATCCCTAAGAACAAGCTGGTAAAGCAATGACGGCGATTTCCCCAAGCTCAACGGAGACGCAAGGGAGCGCACAGCTCCCGGCGATTGCTGTGGAGCACGCCGTCAAACGCTACGGGGATTTTGAAGCCGTGAAGGACGTGAGTTTTTCCGTTGCCGAAGGCGAAATTTTTGGTCTTCTCGGTCCCAATGGCGCTGGCAAGAGCACGCTCATCCGCATGATGACCACGCTCATTCCACTCACCGCCGGAAGGGCGATTGTTGCTGGCCATGACGTGGCCAAAGATCCCGATGCCGTCCGCCGGGTGATTGGCGTTATTCCTCAAGCGCTGACCAGCGACCCTGATCTTACCGTTGAAGAGAACCTGAGCATCTACGCCAAGCTCTACAGCGTTCCGAAGGCCGAGCGCCTGAAAAATATCGCTGACGTTCTTGAAGCCGTTGACCTGAGCAAGTGGCGCGACGCGCAGACCAAGACCCTCTCCGGCGGAATGCGCCGCCGGCTTGAAATCGCCCGCGGCCTGGTTCACAATCCCAGCATCTTCTTTCTCGACGAACCCACGACCGGCCTCGATCCGGTCTCGCGCATCGCCGTTTGGGAGATGCTGAACAACCTGCGCGCCAGCCGCAACCTCACCATCCTCCTCACCACGCACTACATGGAAGAGGCTGACAAGCTCTGCGACCGCCTGGCCATCGTCGATCATGGCAAGCTCGTCGCCCTGGGCACACCCCTCGAACTCAAGCACAGCGTCCCCGGCGCGAACGTGGTCGAGGTCCACTTCGATCGCGAAACCCCAGAGTGGCAGGAGCGTCTGGAAGGACTGGAAGGCGTAACGAGCGTGCAGGCCGAGTCGGCAGGATTTTATCGCGTACTTACTTCCTCTGGATCAAAGACCACCATGCAGTTAGTCG